>Ga0310121_10000242_pt1 | contig 59316 bp, 46 predicted proteins | sample CB27_Tmax_986_MG_FD_203504 | JGI IMG/M metagenome (GOLD analysis project Ga0310121, IMG submission 203504) | Marine microbial communities from Western Arctic Ocean, Canada - CB27_Tmax_986 | ecosystem: Environmental > Aquatic > Marine > Oceanic | place: Canada: Western Arctic Ocean | collected... | reverse complement strand
TCGTGTTGATGACAGAACTCTGCAGTCATGGTTAACGGGTCGAGACCCTCTTCCTTGAATCGGCGGACGTTGTCACGTGCCAGGGCGGGGCGTTCGGGCGGCTTGATGCTCTCGGGGATGACCGTGTCATATGTCTCGGCAACCTGGCTGGAGAATGTGACCACTGTGGTTACACCCGGGGACCAAAAAATGCTGTCTACCTGGGTACCGGCCAGGTGTGCCATGCGCCGGCCCAGGTATTCTGCGGGCGTCACACTGCTCCAACCGGTGATGTCGTCCCCATCGTTGTTGTAGATGATCCGCCGCTCGCGGTGGGCCGCTTGGCGGCGGGCCTGTTTCAACTCAGATTCTGTCTCCCCAAGTGACGGAGCCGGATCCGCGGCCAGCAGCATGGCGACAACGACAACACGGAAACTTATTCGAAACATGGCAGTGATCCTTTATTCGCGCATCTCGAGTCGGATTTCAAAACGATTCTCCGCTGGCTCCGACGTCACAGCGAACGTCAGGTCGGAAGTCTCGAATCGTTGGTAACGTTTGTCGATTTGCGGCGCTGCCTGCAATTCGGCAGTTACACGGTGGGGGTCTTCCCTATTCGATCTCATATCTTGCCGTGGAATCGGTGGCATGATCATGACACGATGGGTTCCTTCCAGGGCGCCATCCCCTTCGAAATAGGTAGTCAGCTCGAAGCGGCCGTCGGCCTGGATGCGGGCCTTGGCCGTGGGCGCCGCGTGCTCACCTACCAGTTGGAATTCGATCCATCCGCCTGGCAGAGGAGTACCATCGCTGAGCATGACCGTACCGCCTGCCGGGAACGTGGGACGCCCACTTTCGGAACAGCCACATGTTACAGCCACGAATATTAGCATCCAGCCAACACATACATTCCACATTTCGCATCTCACTTCGATTCACCAGACAGATGTCCGCACGGCGCGCGTATCGCACAGATTAAGACTAACAAGTCCCCCGCATGTCAGTACTCATTGCCGAAAACGACCTCTCCCCGTGCCTTCGTGGCCAGGTAGCCGAGTACCGTGCTACTGATATCGACGCTGAGGGCCTGCACATGGCCGTCGCCGAAAACAAATTGGCAGACCCCGGTGTGTGGGCCGCCGAAGTAACCGTTGAAGCGGTAGGGCCAGTCCGTCCACTCGGTATCGCGAGCCAGGGGGTAACCTGGCCCGGCATGCCGTCCAACGGTGAGATTGAAATCGGGGTTGTAGACCGAGTTGTCCATCCAATCAACAGAAGGTCCGGTACCTTGGCCCCAACCTTCGACCGGCTGGTGCTTTTCGCCCACAAACAACGTCTTCGAAAGCCCGTCGCTGACGTGCTTAAAACTAAATGCCATGACCTCGTTCACCCGATCGAATCGGTAGTTCCACACGCCCCCGAACGAAGGACAATGGCTCCCGATGGGTTCTGAGTGGGCAAACGCGCCACTGACCTCTTCTTTCGGCCAATCATGATGTGATGGAAAGGGCGTGCTAGCGCAGGTTGGATCGGTACCTGCTTCACACCGCCCATCGCCGAAGCAACACGCATAGTCGCCCAACGCACCGGGGATGTGGGGTTTACCCGGGACATTGTCGTCCGAAATACTCAACATCGGTCCCCGCCGTCCGGGACAGTAATAGACCGGTACCTGGATCTGTACGTTCTCGGGTGACTGGTAGTGGTAAGACCATATCGGATGCCATTGGCCGGCCGCCGATGATTCCTCCAGGTAGTCCCACAGGACGGAGTACCAGGTCCCATGATGACAGGGCTGGCGAGAAGGTGGAATTTTCCCCCGCGCGCCGTGAAAGTTGTGGATCGCCAGTCCAATCTGCTTGAGATGATTCTGGCACTGCGATCGCCGCGCCGCGTCCCGCGCGGCCTGCACCGCTGGCAACAACAGCGCAACCAGAATTCCGATGATGGCGATCACCACCAACAGCTCAACCAGCGTAAATCCGCCGCAGCGAATTCGGTTCATCGGTGTTCTCCTGCAGGTAGCGTAGGTGGCCGACAAGTTCCACGTCAAGATGATCGTGACGTGCAAGAAGGAACGCGAAATGAGAGTTGCCGCATATTTGCGAAAATAGCCGCGTCGCGAGGCCCCGTTCGGCCGCACGCCAGGCACGAAAAGAGATGCGCACGCGTCGGCGCCCTTCTTTCTGAAGGGCGCCGAACAGCGTGGCCTTCGGTTTATCGATCAAAACGCGTGGCGATTAACGACCGCGGTGCCTTGGGTGGAAAACAAGACCGAGCAGACCCACGAACAAAATGCCCAACGTCGACGGTTCGGGCACCAGCCATCGAGCTGTCAATGCCTGTTCGATGTCCGACACTTCGCTGAGACTCAGATTTCCCTCGAAGATGATCACTTCGGCAATATCGCCATTCCAACCACCGTTCAGATTTTTGTAATCTCCAATAACGACTCCGTCCATCCCCTGGGAATCCAGAGCACCGGGGATAGTAATTCCGGTCCCATTGATGCGAATCCTCTCCTGCCCACCGGCGCCGCCCCAATGATCGATTGCGACGACAGCATAGTTGTTCTGTCCTACAGTGTCGGGGACATATGCGCCCTGAATCGGGCCGCAACATGCCAAAACCCCAATCGCCGCACCGTGCGGCGGTTCATTGTCTCGCGTATCAAGCCTTTGCCGACCGCCGCCAGCTTGCCCGCCATAAACAGCCCCCTCACCACCGGTCCGTTGCCAAACGGAGAACACCCATCCATTTCCGGCGTGACCCCAGTTGCTGTCGGCCCTCGCAGAAAAATAGTCGTCCCCGTCAAAGGTAACGACCTGCTGCCCAAACGCCCCGTTGTTCGTCATCTGGGGCGCTCCAGCGATCGACTTACCGATTTCAACTCCATTCAGATGGCGGTTATTGCCCGATTGGTCCTGCCATTCGGTGACCGTGCCGCTGGAATCGACGACGCCCGTGTCACCACGGTACCAGGCGTACGGGTCGGTTCCTCCGGGGACGACTGGCGCTGCAACTACTGATGCCGTGCCCCAACTCAGCAGCACAGCTGCTACGGCTAAACCAGTCAGAGACCGATGCCAGGCCCACAAGTTAGAGAATTGTTGAGTAGTCATTAGCTTCACTCCTTATGCTGTGTGTGGGAAAGCGGATCCAAGGCGTTGCCAGATGCCCACTCACCTGACGATGCCTGAACTGTCGATTGAGTCGTGTTGTATCGAGAATTATTTAAGGAACAAAATTGCGGAGGCGTTTGTCGGTGCGTCGCGTGCGCGACAATCCCAAGCAGCCCACCAAGTACGAATAGCAAACTAGCTGGTTCCGGCACAACCGAAATGCTTCCAGCGGCAAGCAATGCCGAATCATCCCACGCTAAACTTCCTCCCAGTGCGGGCAGAATGATTTCGTCAAAATCGCCGGTTATCAAACCGAAATCGAATATGTCGAACGTGTCGCCCGGCGCTGGTTGGAATCCGTCCACCAGGCTGACCTCAAGCGTTCCATCCAGGGAAACCTCGCCGCCGACCTGCAACACATCGTGCTCGGTGCCCGCTAATTCGATCAACAGCGTGCCGTCGTCGCCCTGGGTGAAGTCACCTTCGATCGCCAACATTCCGGGACTGTTACCAGGCGATATCGTGCCACCACTGTTATTCACGTCCCCCGAGATCGTACCCGATCCACTGCAAGTGCCTTCCATGCAATCGAGCGTGCCACCTGTCGTGAGCCAGTCATTGCGAATGGCGATCTCGCCAGGACCGGTCTTGGTCAGCACGTTGTTGTTCAGGTCGAGCGCGTTGTTGAATATCAGCGTCGAACTGGTACCCACGTCGACCGTTGTATTGGCGTTGAGGTTGACCGGGGCCTGAAACTCGTGGACTCCCACAACGCTCATCGTGGGGTCCACCGGCGATCCGTCCGTGGATGCCGCCAGGTTAACGCTGCCGTGGCCTGAAACGATATAACCGTTGGTGGCGTTATTGAATTCGACGCGGTTGACGGTTACGTGGGCATTGGTCACGACGGTCGTTGGTGTGGAAACCAAAGAACCGAACACAGCGGTGTGATTCGGGTCGTTGGCAATGGCAAGACCGGGATCAACTAAACCAAGCTGCCAACTGCCGGCGACCGCCCAATCGCCAACTCCGTCCGCTTGCCACTCAAAACTGGTGGATTGTCCCCAACGGTCGACCAAGGCCTGTTCGATCTGTTCTACTTCGGTGAGATTCAGATCTCCTTCGAAGACGATCAACTCGGCAATATCGCCATTCCAACCAGAGTTCAGATTCTTGTAGTCTCCGACAGTGATCCCGGCCATCCCTTGGGAATCCAGAGCACCGGGGATGGTAATTCCAGTCCCGTTGATGCGGATCCTCTCCTGCCCCCCGATGGCGCCAAAATGATCGATTGCGGTGAGAGCATAGGCGTTTTGTCCCACGGTATCTGGGATGAATGCCGCCTGAATCGGGCCGCAGCAGGCCAAAGTACCGATCGCGGACCCAATCGGCGGTTCATTGTCTCGGGTATCAAGCCTCTGCCGACCGGCGCTGCCATCCCCGTCATAGGCTGCCCCTTCGCTTCCGGTCCGTTGCCAAACGGCGAAGACCCATCCCTTTGAGGCCGTTCCCCAGTCGGTTACGGCTTCGGCATAAAAGTAGTCGTCGCCGTCAAAGGTAACAACGTTTGCCCCACCGGCTCCGTTGTTGGTTAATTGGGGAGCACCACCGATCGTCTTAAAAGCATCAGTCCCATTTAGATGGCGGTTATTACCAGACTGGTCCTGCCACTCGGTGACAGTGCCACTGGAATCAACAACGCCCACGTCACCGCGGTACCAGGCGTAGGGATCGGTTCCGCCGGGGACGACCGGCACAGCAAGGAGAAACGCCGCTTTCCAGCCCAGCAGCCCAATGGCTAAAGCGGCCACACACACTCTCTGTCGAACCGTCATTGAATCTCTCCTGTTCGAGTAAGGCGACGGCTTTCAGCCGTCAGCCAAACCAAAGGTCTAGGACGCCAATGCTTCAACTCGTGGACTTGGGCGATCGACGTTGGCTGGCCCAATACAGCGAAGCTCAGTCCAAACATAAGCCATAAGTAATGATTATACTTATCTATCTCAAACGCACGTCAATCAAGCGAATCACCTAAAGAACGAAAATTATGATGCCGCGATCTGATTATACTTACATCTCAAACGCACGTCAATCAAACAAATCACCTATAAGAATGAAAATTATGATGCCGCGATCTGAGTGTTTGTCTTGGAATTGTGAGCTTGCTACTGGCCGCGAACGCATCACAAACCCACGCTCAGGCAGATCCGGGAAGGAAGGAGGCGAGCCTGGAATCTGCCCACCGCCGGCGGCGGATTATCTACTACAACGCGATGGACGAGTTCGAGATCCGTCTGTCCACCAAGTAATGCTGTCCGTGCTCATCTCACCAAGATTCCTTCACCGCAACGATCAGAACCAAAAATGAAACGTCACAAAATGCTGGCTTCCTTGTTCGTTGTCGTGTGTTTGGCAATCGCGAGTAAAGCGGTCAGCGGCGGCGAAAAAAGTGAGGCTGGCTGGGTCCCGCTGTTCAATGGCAAGGACCTGAGCGGCTGGTACACCTACCTGTCCAACCACCTGTTTCAAGCGGAGCAGGCCGAGGTGTTTTTCCGGAATATCGAAATCAAGCCGCTGGCGACAGGACCCTTCCGCCGCGCGGGATCGGCATGGCGGGACGCTGACGGTAGGCTCGTCCTTCAGGCCGGCGGTGCAAAACTAAATCGCTTCACACTTCCGGACAACATGGAAATCGAGCGCGTCGCTGGACCGCCGCTCGTAAATCGTCCGATTTGTGCTGATTTCGACGAGCAGGGCCGGCTGTATGTCGCCGACTCCAGTGGCTCGAACGACTTTGCCAAGGTTCAACTGCAAACGCGGCCGCACCGCATTGTGCGACTGGAAGACACGGATGGGGATGGACGGTTTGACGAGAGCGTCGTGTTTGCCGACCGAATGATGTTTCCGGAAGGAGCGCTGTGGTACGACGGGTCGCTCTACGTCGGCGCACCACCTCACATCTGGAAGCTGACCGACACGGATGGGGATGGCCAGGCTGACCAGCGAGAAATATGGCATGACGGCAAGACCCTGCATCATTGCGGTAACGACATGCACGGTCCCTACCTGGGACCCGATGGCTGGTTCTACTGGTGCAAGGGGGCATTCGAAGAACAGACGATTGAGAGACCTGGCGGCGATCCGCTCGTTACCCGCGCCGCGCACATTTTTCGACGGCATCCTTCAGGTGGCTTTCTCGAGCACGTCATGACCGGCGGCATGGACAACCCGATTGAAGTCGTATTTACTCCCGGCGGCGAGCGGATCTTGACCGCCACGTTCGTGGTGGAGCCGCGCCACGGTCTGCGAGACGGAATCCTCCATGCGATCTACGGCGGAGTGTACGGCAGAGAACACGGTTACCTGGCCGGCCATCCCCGCACGGGACCGATCATGCCTGTGCTGGCCCATCATGGCGGCGCATCGGCACCCTGTGGCTTCGTGCGGTTGGAGACGAATGGTCTGGGTCCGCAATATCAAAACAATTTGCTGGCGTGCTCCTTCAACCTGCGCAAAGTGATCCGACACGTTCTGCAGCCCGACGGTGCTTCCTTTACTACCGAGGATTCCGACTTCTTGACGTGCGACAGTCTCGATTTTCATCCGACCGATGTGCTGGAGGATGCCGATGGTAGTCTTTTGGTCGTTGATACCGGTGGCTGGTATAACTTATGTTGTCCCTCCGCCCATTTGTCGAAGCCCGATGTCCTCGGTTCGATCTACCGCATACGGCGTACCGGGTCGCCTCAGGTGCACGACGCGCGCGGCAAGCAGATCGCATGGACTTCGATCTCGAATGACGAGCTGGTCGCGTTGCTGGCCGATCAACGGTTCATCGTCCGCAAGCGCGCTCGACAGTTACTCGGCAAACGTGGCACCAGTGCGGTGGCGAATTTGCGGGAGGTACTGGCAAGGTCCGCGGATCCACAGCAGCGATTGCAGGCGGTCTGGTCGCTAACGCAAATTGCTGACAGCGAGGCGCGAAACGCCGTTCGTGCGGCCGTCGAAGACAAGGACGAGACCGTACGTCACGCCGCGCTACACTCGATCAGCCTTCACCGAGACGCGGCAGCGGACAAGCTGCTTGTCAATGTGCTCAAAGGCACTTCGATACCCAACCGGCGTGCGGCTGCCGAAGCGCTGGGGCGAATCGGCCCGGCCGGTGCCGTGGGTGCCATTCTGGACGCGACCGCTGACTGCACCGACCCTGTGCTCATGCATTCATTGATCTACGCATTGATTGAGCCTGGTAACCCAGAACCTGTGACGTCCGCGCTCGGGGACAGCCGGTCTCGTGTCCGACGTGCCGCCATGATTGCATTGGACCAGATCCCCGACGGAGGACTGAAGTCGACGGATGTTATCCCTTTGCTCGAATCGAAGGATCCCGTCCTGGCCGAGGTTGCCTGGTGGATCGTTGATCGCCATCCGACATGGGCAGGTAACTTGGCACCTTATTTCCGCAAACAAGTTGAAGAGCAGGACGTCGATGCCGGCCAGCGGCAGAAGCTTGCTGAACGATTGGCGAGAGCTGCACACAGCCCAGACATTCAACGTTTGATTTCCGAAGCGCTGGTCCGACCAGGAATTCATCTAGCGACCCGATTAAGTTTGCTGGATGCAATGAAGAACAGCCAGCTGCAGGAGCTGCCGCAGTCCTGGTCGCGACCGTTGGGCGAACTGCTGGAATCGACCGACATCCAGGTATTAGATTCCGCCGTCGGTGCAGTCCACGCGTTAGCGCGGGAAAAACCGCATCCCTCGCTCGTCGAACGGCTGCAGAAGATCACGGTCAACGAGCAGTTGCCAGACCAACTGCGCCTCGAGGCGTTCGTGGGAATTCCCGCAGCCGGGCGGAACCTGGATACGGACTCACTTGGTTTTCTTTGCGACAGTCTGTCGGTTGATCAACCGGCACGTACACGCTCGTTGGCCGTCGACGTATTGGTGGGCGCGTCTCTTTCAAGCGGCCAACTCATGGCCGTGGCCGATGCACTCTCTCGAACCGGACCGATGGAACTGCGACGGCTGATGGAAATGTTTGCCGAGTCGCAGGATGCGAAAGTTGGAATGCGCCTCGTCGAGTCGTTGGAGAAGTGTCCTGCCGCCACCTCCTTGCCTGTCGACAAGCTGCGAGCGCAGCTGTTGAGTTTCGGTGAGCCCGTTGTAAGCCGATCGCCACCGCTTTTCGCGCGACTTGTGCGTGAGAATAAGGAGAAGATTGCCAAGCTCGAATCCATCCTCGAGTTGACTGACCAGGGAGACGTCCGCCGGGGCCAAGAGGTGTTTTTCAGCAACCAGGCAGCGTGTATCAGCTGCCACAGCATAGGCTATACTGGAGGCCGTGTGGGACCGGACCTGACGCGTATTGGCAACATTCGCACGGAGCGCGATCTGTTGGAATCCGTGATGTTCCCCAGTGCCAGTCTCGTGCAAAGCTATGAACCTCAACAGATCATTACAACCGACGGCCACATTTACACCGGTATCGTCGCCGAGGAAACCCGCCGGGAGGTCGTCCTGAAAATCGACGCGGAAAAGACCGTTCGGATTGAGTCCGAAGACATCGACCAGCGCGCGCCGAGTCGCGTTTCCATGATGCCGGAGGGTCTTGATAAGCACTTTTCGGGGCAACAACTGGCTGACCTGGTCGTATACCTCAAAACATTAAAATGATCACCATCAGTTATCACCTCTTGAGAAAGGACGTTGAAATGCGAATGACCTATTCGAATTCGGTCACCATGGTCTTGATCACTATACTCTCCCTGACAATTGGGGGTTTTGTCCCAGCCTTGGTCCAGGCAGCTGAAGACACAGCGAATGAAATGAAAGAGGCTCGTCGGAAGGCCGCCCACCGCCAACGGCGCATCATCTACAACAACGATGGGGGAGACATCGACACCGGATGGAGCAGTGTGACACCTGAGAGCTATCTGGCGTTGCGCATGGAGCACCTTGTGGGCACGCAGGTGGACAGCATTTTTTGGTGTCCGGGGTGTACGACGGTGTATTCCTACCCCACCAAAGTCGCCGAGACCGTCGACACTGTCATCTCTGACCACTATGGGCCAAACTCAAAACCAGGCATCGCACGTGACAACGCCCGCAGCTTCATGGAAGCGGGTATCGACCCCTTGGCCATGACCGTCGATTTTTGCCACCGCAATGGCATCGAGTGTTTTATCAGCCACCGCATGAACGATGTCCATGATGCGCACGTATCTCACTGGTTTCTAAGCAAATGGAAACGGGACCATCCCGAATGTCTGTTGGGCCGCGAGGGCGACAATACTCGTTATGGCCCGGACAGCCCCAGGTACGTTTGGTCAGCGTTGGACTACGAAGTTCCCGAAGTGCGTGATTATCTCTTCCGGATCATGGAGGAAATTTGCCAGGGGTACGATTTGGATGGCCTCGAGTTGGACTGGCTGAAGGTGCCCATGTTCTTTCGGCCCACGCTGGACCTGGAGCCGGTCGAGCCCAAGCATGTGAAGATCATGAACGACTTTGTGCGCCGCCTGCGAACGATGACCGAAGAAGTCGGACGGAAGCGGGGCCGGCCGCTCCTGCTGGGTTGCCGTGTGCCCCGCACAGTACGACATGGTCTGGCAGTGGGACTGGACGTGACCACCTGGTTGGAAGAAGACCTGGTTGACATCCTGACGCTGAGTGCCGGCTACCAGCCCATGGCCATGGCATCCGAGGTCCGGGAGATGGCAGATCTGGCCCATCAGCATGATGTAATGCTGTATCCTTGCATCAGCTCATCAGGAATTCGCGGACCACTTACCGAAGGGGAGGTTTCTGTCGAAGAGCACCAGAGGCGTCCCGGAGCAAAGCCTGCGTGGCGGGGTGCAGCCGCGAATATCTGGAACGCGGGGGGCGATGGTGTGTATGTGTTTAATCTCTTTCCCGAAGAACCGGACGATCGTTTCAATCGGCTGGGCTCGACCGAGACTCTCAAGGGCCAAAACAAACTCTATGCCGTGGACCACCTCGGAGGTTTCGTGGGTTGGCACTTGATGGCACTGTGCCAGGAGGGACGCCTGCCCATGGAGCTGTCGAAAGACGAAACGACCCTGGCCCAACTTCCTGTGGGCGAGGACATCGTGGCCAACACGCCAGAGGGCAAGACTGCGAAGACAACTTTACGGCTGCGAATACGCAACCTGGTATCTGGCGATGAAGTGACCGTAAAGCTCAATGGAAAATCCCTGGGAGCCGCTGCGCCCGTGGAGCCGCTCGCGACAGAGCCGGCGACCCACTGGCTCGAGCTCGAGCCAGACCCTGCACTGGTCAAATCCGGTGACAACCTGATTGCGGTGCAGCTGACTACCGAGCGAGAACTACCAGCGCCGCTTGTCATGGATAGCCTGATACTATCCTTGCGATACGAATGATACCTGCGGGTTTAACTTGTGCGTCAACGAAGTTGTTGAAACCCGGAATCGGTGCCAATAGTAAGAGTAAGAAACAGGGGTGTTAGTCAATATGAAACGCAAAGTCTACATCGACGGGGAGATGGTTCCCGAGGACGAGGCGGTGATTTCCGTTTTCGACAGTGCCGTCATGGTTGGCGATTCGGTGATGGAACTGGCGCGAACGTTCCACCATAAGATTTTCCGCTGGCCGCTGCATCGCGATCGGTTGCTACGATCTATCAAGGGCGCTCGGATGAGTTTCGACATAACTCCCAGCGAGTTGGATCAGGTTACGCAGGAGTTCCTGGAGGCCAATCTTCCGACGATTGAGGCGGACGATGAGGCGTTTGTTGGTCACCTCGTGAGCCGCGGAAACATGGGGCTGGTCCAGTCGGCCAGCCAGTCCACGTTCGTGATGTACTGTTTCCCGACGTCTGTCGTACTGAAGGAGAAGGCCCGTTATTACGAGACAGGACGCCACGTGGTTACGCCCTTCTCGCGACATATGCACCCGCTGACGATGGACCCAAAGATCAAATACCGCAGCCGCTTGCACTTTTCCATCGCCGACGCCGAAGCCCAGCTGGTGGATCCCGAGGCAATTCCACTGTTGCTGGACCACGCAGGGAATCTGGCGGAGGGTACGGGTTGGAACTTTTTCGTCGTTCGAGACGGAAAGCTGCACACGCCCACCGAGCGCAATATTCTCGCCGGAGTCAGTCGTCAGACGACGATCGAACTTGCGCGGGAAATGGGGATCACTGTCCTAGAGCGCGATCTTCAACCCTTTGACGCTCAAAATGCCGACGAGGCTTTCCTGACGGCGACATCCATCTGCATGATGCCGGTGACACGGTTCAATGGCCAGGAGATCGCCGATGGCCGGCCAGGTCCGCTGACCGGCAAACTGCTGGAGCGGTGGAAGCAATTTTTGGAATTCGACTTCGTGGCCCACGCGCAGCGGGCCGCAGCGTAGCTGTGTGCGTCCTAACAAACGTGTTGGAACGAGCCATTTTCCCTATTGATCGCTGCGCCACAAATGAACCCTGTGCCGCCGCTACGACACGGCATCGCCGCAGGCGAAAGTGCTGGCGGCGGCATCGATATTTGGCCTAGTGCCTGACCTTGTGACTATTCATCCGAGAGACACAACGTTGGGGCAATCGAACCATCTTTACGGTGACGAGTTCACGGAAGAAGGGATGCGTGAGTTAATTATCAGGTCGAGGACCTGCTCAAACGAAAAGCGACGTTTGACCCCCTACAGCGAGGCGCCAAGGCAACCCGCGCGAGCTGTTGTCGCGGGAAAAAGAGTACCAGAAATTCGCTACATGGCCCGGGTGTACTACACCCGGCTACATCACCCTGCAGGGTGTAGCACTGGGTCTCCTCTTTCGTGCTTTTGCGAGGAAATCACGGGAAATGCAGCTATTTGAGCATCTCCGCGAAACGGCTAATTCGTACGTGCACACCGACCGCACTTAGCCAGAGTCGTTCCGACACCGCTAAGTCAGTAATTTAAGTCGGTTTATCATGATTGCTTCAGCGATTCCCACTGCTGCTTCGAGCCTCGGAAAAACAAATACGTGTTCATCTTGTCAACGGGCAAAGAAAACTCGCGCGACCGGGGAAGCTCGTGTTCGTTGTAGACGTCATACAGCGCAGTCGCCTCCGGAAGTTTGAGAGATATCCGGCCGTCTTGCTGCGTGTGGAAGCCAACAAAGCAGTGGTTAATGTAACACAGGTTCTCCGTGGACGTGTATTGAAAACCTCCGGTTAACTTCAGGGCGTAACGGATGACACTCGGATGCAAATTGGCCGAGGCGCTATAGATACTGGTCCAGCCATCTTGCTGTTTGAGCGCCACGCCCGTTCGTTCAGTGTCCAGGTAAGACGCCATGGTTCGGGCCAGCGGGTCGTCCACAGTAAAGGACGGCGAAAAGACCTTGTTGGCAGCGTCCCGGTCGTAGTCCTCGTAATGCTGCAGCACACCAAAGGCCGCATCATCCGCCAGCCCCATTTCGTCCCGAAACCAGCCGGAGGCGTTCATTTTCCAAGTTCGCGCTTTCCTCGACGCACCGATGCTCATGCCAACCAGCTGGGACATCGCCGCCGGGTTAAACTCCCCAGCGGCGTCGATCACGCCATCCGCCCACAGGAATATCCCCACCGCGCCGTTGGCCTGGAGGACCTGATGAATCATCTCTCGCCGCTCCTCGCTTAACTGGATCGTGTGGAAAAACACGTAAACCTTGTAAGGTGGGGCCTCTTCCAATTGATCGATGCCGATCATGTCGTACGGCGCGCCAGCTCGAGCCCAAAGAAAGCGCGGATACTCGTACAGCGCAAAGCCACTCGTCGGCTCGGAGTACATGTAGTCCGAGCCGAAATATCGGGTCGCTTCGGGATCACACACGTAGGCGACTTCGGCATCGCTTCTGAAGTCGGTGTTCAACGCCCGCTGGAAGATGTCTTGTTGCAACGGCCATTCCTTCATCAGCTCGGGTGTATTAAAGCGGTAGCTCATCTGCCAGAGGTAAGGCGTCAAGCCGAGTGCCAGGGCGTTGAGAAATACACGCCGCTGTTTGACCAGCGTTTCCGCAGGCGTGTTGGTTGCTCCAAATCCGCGGTCCGGACCCGTATGCGTGCGCACGTCATCCTGGCGCATCAGCAGCTTGCCCGCCAGCGCGAGACAGGTATGAGGATTGATCGGGGCGCCACCGCCATAAAGCCCCAGTCCGCGGCCAGGATAGGGCTCCCATTGATCGAGAAAATCGATCTCGGCAATCTTCAGAAACTCTCCAATTCGGTCCAATCTCGCCAACGAGGGCCCGGTCCAGGCGCCACAAAAAAGGCTGCCGGCGCGAGCCCCGACAATCGCCCGGTGTTGAGTCGCTTCCTTGACCGCCTTGGCGAAGTTGCCAATCACCTGCCAGTACGCCCACGTATAATAGTCGCGACTGTCGATCAGCTGCCGCTGCCCGGCCGGAACGATGATCATCATGTCCGACTTTTCCTCTGGAGGCCACAACTTCCACGGATTTCCCCCCAGGCCCTTGTACGGCATGGCTGTATCCAAGGTTACCGATGGGTCTTGCCAGGCCTCCTGTATTGCAGCGTCTGTGCCGTAGCGATCCTTGAGCAAGTCGCGGAACCGCTGCACTGCCCGGAGTGTCCTCATATTCACTTCAAAGTTGCAGTCCAGGCTTTCGCCGTTGAACAACTCGTATCCGATGACAGCGTCCTTGTACGGACTTGTCTGCACGTGCGCAACTAGCTGCCGAATGAGTTCACGAGAGTCACGAACCCACTCCCTGGACAAATAATCGGGAATCAGTGCCTTTCGCGGATCATCCGGTTCTGCAACGGACGCATCACCAGCCGCGTCGGGATGAGCTCGCACCCACCAATACGAACCGTCGAGCTGCACTAACAGGATGATATACGTGTCCGGATTCTGTCTGAGAACACGCGCTATCTGCCGGTCCATAAAGGAAAAATCGTGAAAGTCTGGAGCCAACCAAGTCGGTTCACTGTAGTCCAACAGCGGATGGCCAAGTCCCACCACGATGCGGTAGCACGGAAATCCAGTTCTCTGCGACATGTCTTTGATGGTGTCATCGGACTGGTTTTGGTTCTTGATGGCTCCCCATCCCAATCCGGTGATCGGATGGTTGTCAACGAAAATCCTCGGTGCACCGCGATGCATGTCGATACGCGTGTTGTGAGGAGGCGGAGTTTGCAGGATCTTGTCTGCGTTCATACGTTTGTAGAGCAATGGGTGCAGGACGGCAGCTCGGTTCGAAAGCGTATCGTCAGATCGTGACAACCAGGTCGCCGCGATCGCTTCGAACCCCTCGGCGTTGCAGACCTGGGTGTTGGCGGCGATCTCGTCCAGGGTTGTGCCATCGTACTGGAAGAGATCGATCTTTCCCTGGTCCTCACGTGCGTAGACAAAACTGCCGTCCGGCAGTGGTACCATAGCCAGGAACGTGCCCACGCCGCGTACGTTATCGGCGAACGCCAGCTCGTCGGCCGTCGTACCACTATGCAGGGCAAAGTCGTAAACGCCGTTGTCATTGCGGGCATACACGAAATTGCCGTCGGCCAGACCAATTACGTTCAGCACCCCTTGTCCGACGCCTCGGCCATCCAGATTCGCAGCCAGTTCATCGGCGGTCGTGCCACTATTGATGAACCACTGGACAAGCCCACCGTCGTTTCGCCCATAGACGAAGTTGCCGTTGGCCAGGCCGGCGATGCCCACAACGCCTTGGCCGATCCCACGTGCATTCACCAAATTATTGTCAGTCTCCACGGCGCTCTTGCCGTCGTGCAGGAACCATTGGATTTGATTCTGGTGTCGGTCGGTCCGGCCCCACACAAAGTTGTTCCCGATGGCGGCCATACCGACAAAATCTTCGGCGCGACGCAGGCTCATGGCGGACCCCGTCTCTAACGCGGTCATGCCGTCGTGGACGAAGAATTGGGCTTTGTTTTCCGGTGCCTTCGAGCAACCCCAGACATAGTTGCCTCCTGACAAACCAACCACGCCGAGGAAGGTGCTGGCGGCGCGGGTCGCCTCGACGGATGCGAGCTGACGGAGGGAAGCACCATCACAGATCAACCAATAAACCCGGCTTTCGTCGCGGCGACCATAAACCGGGCGGCCAGCGGAAGTCGTGGCGACTCCCAGAAAGTCATTCGTTTCGCGACCAGTCGCGAAGGTCAGAACGATCTTTGGCCGCACTTCCGGCAAGCGCCCGCTTGGTGCTTTCGTACGACCTGCAATCGCATCTTTTTGGACTGCGCCGGCAACGTCCTGGGCAACTGCGTCTTGCATCAAGGTGGCTGCACCGAGGACAGTCCAGGACACGATCAATAGCCAGCGGTTATTCATTGGATTTGCTTTGGTGTCAGGCCCACAGAATTCAATTTTGCGGCTGTGGAGGTATTCGCTTCTGAGCTGCGTTTGCTCCGGACGCAAAAGTGGGTTTTTTAAGCCGGACCGCTGTATTCACATGTGCCTGAATTAATGTGACCGGAATTGTTGACTTGCCGGTCGATTCTAGTCAAAATGTATCTGAAATGTAATCCCACGGAGTATTGTCGGAGAGAGCTCATGAGGATATCGACTACACGTTGCTTATTCGGCCGATTGGCGTTGATTGTCTTGTTCGTTCTATTGGCGCCGCTTCAAATTCTCGCGGTCGATCTGGTCTGGATGCGGCATGAGCCTGAAGATAACGTAGTCGACCATTTTGGCCACGATAGCGGGGCAACCGTTCCCGAGATGACCATGAATCTGAATACGTACGGCTGCTGCGGAGGAGGAGGTAACGTTTTGGGAATTGCCCCGCTGGCCAACGGCGGTTACGTTGTCGCTCGCAGGGATATTCGAGTCACTGTTCCCATGGAACACGAATTCGACTCCTTCGTACATGACGGCGGCTTGGGCGTGACGGCATTGTCGAACTTTACGCGTGGACTGAACAGCAGCACCTTTCTGGCCATGGTTGGATTGTCCAACGGCAACTACGTCTGGGGCCGAACGGAGCGGTCGGACAATCTTGTCGACTTTTTTCTTCACGACAGCGTTACCGCCGCCGAAATCGCTGATGATATCAACGGCCGCGGCGTGGGGACTTTCATTGGCATGGCGCCCGTTACGGGTGGCCATTTTGTCTGGGGTCGTGAAGACCCGGGGCCGAGCGAGCTCCAATGGTTTCTGCACGACGGAACGACTGCGGCAGAGATCGGCAGCAACACGGACGATCTGAACCGGCGTGAAATCGGCAATGGGGCGCTGGGCGTGACCAACCTGGCCGACGGCAACTTTGTTTACGGGCGCGACGATGCCGGCCAGATCGAGTGGTTCATCAACAGTGGCACGACCGCCGATGAACTGGCCGCCGACCTGGACGGCCGGGGCGTGGGGCAGGGAGTGCTGGACGTGATCGGATTGGCCAACGGGGACTTTGTCTACGCCCGCGATGACAATGGTGAGTATGATCTTGCGATCCACAGTGGCACGACCGCGGGCGAGCTGACCTTTGCCGACAACGTACGCGGCGTGGGCACGTTCCTGGGTATGGTTCCACTGCCGGATGGCAGTTTCGTGTATGCGCGGGAGGACAACAGTCTCATCGATCTTTTTCAGTACGATGGCTCGACGCTGGCCGAGATTGGTGTACTAACAGGACACCGTGGCGTTGGCGCGGGTGGTATCCTATTTGATGGAATCGCGGGGCTGGTTACCCCGCCGACTGGCGACAGCTTCACCTGGAATGAGGGCTTTCTCGGTGACTGGAGCGATGCGAACAACTGGGATCCCAATACCGGCCCACCTGGCGCCGGCGATAGTGCGCTGATTGACTCGGCCGGCTCGATCGTGACGGTGACCGGTTCCCAGTCGGCGGACAGCGTCGATCTCAGCGATGGTGAGCTGGAAATTGACACGGAAGCGAACTTGACCAGCCCCCTAACGATGACTGGAGGGTCGCTGACGGGATTCGGGACGGTCACGGGTAACGTAATCGTGAACGGAGGCAGCGTATCACCGGGGGGTGTCATTGGCGCAGCCGGTGTGTCGGACGTTCCCGAACCAACGTCAGTCGTGCCATTGCTGCTGGGAGGGATGGCCATGTTAACGATCTGGCGACAGCGTGGTTTGCAACAGCGATAAGGATTTTCGATGCCTGAAAACCTGGCACAAATTCGTCGACGATCCTTCGGGGTAGTAGCTGAATTCGTAGGACATTGGACGCCACACGAACAGGTCCGAATTCTTACGAATTCAGCTACAAGATTTGCTAAACGACCGAAGCGCAGGGCGTTCACTCTCGTTGAACTGTTGGTGGTCATCGCGATTATCGGCATTTTGGTCACCTTGTTATTGCCCGCGGTGCAAGCGGCCCGCGAGGCGGCTCGCCGCACGCAGTGTGCCAACCGGCTGAAGCAGATTGGGCTGGCGGTACACAACTTCCACAGTTCCCAGCAGGAGCTTCCGCCCGCTTACTACACCGGCGGCGGTTACGCCACGTGGCTAATGCTGATCATGCCGTATCTGGAAGAGGGCAACGTTCACAAGACGCTCAAGGTCGGGCACACCTACTACGAATTGCCAGAAAGCGTCCGCCATACGCAGGTGTCGTTCTATTACTGTCCTTCCCGGCGGAGCCCTCCCCAGTTGAGCACGACTGGCGACCGGCGCGGTCCCGACTACCCCAACCATCTTCCCGGCGCACTGGCCGACTACGCCATGTGCGGCGGCACGGAGTATCCCTACTGGAATTCTCCGCCAGACTGCGGCGGCAATGGCGTGGCAAGATCGACACTCGAGTTCAGCCTGTCCGGCGGCCAGTGTACTGGCCCCGCCGTTCCCACCGGCAAGTGGGACAGCAGCGGCAGGTATTACGGCTGGAAAACACCGATACGTTTCCTGCAGATCACCGACGGACTGAGCCACACCCTGCTGGCCGGCGAAAAGTTTGTGCATGCGGGCCATTTCGGGGAGTGGGAGTACGGCGACAATTCGTTTTACAACGACGATCATTGGGACAACATACTACGCATGATCGGCCCCGGCTTTGCGATTCTTCCCAATCCGGATGATCCGACGATCCAATCACTTTTCGACGACACGGCCATCGGCAGTTTCGGCAGTTGGCACACTGGCGGCGTGTGTAACTTCGTCTTATGCGATGGAAGTGTGCGGGGGTTGGTCCCGTCGACCAACACCACATTGTTGGGATATTTGGCACAGGTGGCTGACGGCAAAACCATTGGACAGAAGCTTTAGCATTTTCAATTATCGGAGGTTCGCCTATGCACTGAGATAACACTTCGAGAGTTAGAGCGGAATAGCCAGAGGAGAACTTGTAACGCGGATCGAGAGTAATAATTTGCTAATGACTGTAACTTTTTTAAGAGGAGGGATTTGTAAATGATCTTGTCTATTTCAACGTTGCGCACGCTTGTCGCCTGCGCCTTCACTCTATTGGTGGCCATAGCGATGAGCATGCCCGTGATGGCCGCTGACCTGGCCTGGATGCGACATGAAGTGGGGGGGGCCAGTGACCTAGAGGTGGACCATTACGGCCACGACGGCGGCACGACCGTCCCCGAAGTGGCAACCAACGAAAACACGTACGGTTGCTGCGGCGGAGGCGGCAGCATTATCGGAGTCGCACCGCTAGCTAGCGGCGGCTACGTGGTGGCCCGCAACGACATCGACGTCAACAACAGCGACAACCTGTTCGACTCGTTCGTGCACGACAACGACCTGAACATCGGTCCTTCTTCGAACAACACCCGCGGCATCAACAACAGCACTTTCCTGGGCATCGTCGGCCTGGGTAACGGGGACTACGTCTGGGGTCGTGCCGAGGCTGACAACGACGCCGACTTCTATCTCCACAGTGGCACCACTGCTGCGGAAATCGGGGACATCGCCAATACGGCTGGCCTGGGCGCGTTGTATCTCGGATTGGCGCCGGTCGCGGGTGGCAATTTCGTGTGGGGCCGCCATGATGCGGGACCAAACGAAATGCAGTGGATCATTCATGACGGCAATGTCGCGGCCCTGACCGCACTGGCGAATAATTTCGGCTCGGGACGTGGTTTGGGCGCGGGAAGCCTGGGCGTGGCCGGCCTAGCCAACGGTAATTTTGTCTATGGCCGCGACGACGCAGGCAGTATTGAATGGTTTATCAACAGTGGGACCACCGCCCTGGAGCTGGCTGACAATGTGGATGGTCGCGGAGTTGGTCTGGGCGTCCTGGATGTGATTGGCCTCTCCGATGGCAACTTTGCGTATGCCCGCAACGTCGGCGGGTCCTATGATCTGGCGGTGCACGATGGTACAACCGCTGGCGAACTTGCCTACGCTAACCAGGTCCGTGGAATAGGCACGTTCTTGGGCATGGTGCCCTTGCCGGATGGCAGTTTTGTCTACGCCCGGGAGGATCAAGGTTCAATCGACCTTTTCCAGTATAGCGGTACGACGCTGGACGAGATTGGCGTCCTCACAGGACACCGCGGAGTTGGTGCCGGTGGCAGCCTGTTTGATGGCATTGTGGGGCTGGTGCCCGAGCCCTCCAGCGCGCTGATGTTGCTGGCCGGTCTCGCCTGCCTGGCGGCCTGCCGCCGACCGTGATGTCGTGTTGAAAAGATTGGCACCGTGGGTGATAACTGTAGCTCGGTGAGCTTCACCAAGGCGGGTGGAGCACACCGTTTGCTCGTAATGAAGTTGAGCAAGGTACCGGTTGGACGGCAACGAAAGGAGAGCCCTGGCAGATGACCGTGACGACGATCAACGAAACCGACCGCCGCGGATTCCTCCTGAAAATGACGGCTGCCGGCGCGGCGGCAACGGCAGTCGCGTCGATACCGGGCCGGTTGCCGGCGGTCGGCGAAACGAAGTCTCACGACCAGGCCGTTCAAATGAAGTCCCGACCTGACGTGATCGTTTACCAGCGGCGGGGCTATCAACTCAAGCGACAGGGAACCTATCCTGCCTGGCCCTGGGTTACGAGGGCCGGTGACGGCCGCCTGGTATGCGTCTTTCGAGAAGGGACGCGGCACAACGTCAACCCGGCGCCGCGACCGCCCGAGGTGCTGATGTGGACGGAAAGCAGCGACGAAGGGCGAAGCTGGACACCGGCACGCGTTATGATCGATCCCGACGGCACGGCCGAACGCAATCCCAACGTGGCCAGTCTCCCAGACGGATCGTTGATGGTCGCTTACAACGTTCACACGCCTGATCTGAGTTACCGGGCGGCCATGGCCGTTTTCTCGCGCGACGGGGGTGCCAGCTGGACTGCTCCCGTTGTTGTTCGCGAGGGGGGTGGAACCCGCGCGGCTGCCATCGGCCTTGCGTCCGGCGACATCCTGCTGCCCATCTACACGCACGAAGCGGGAGATGTCAGTCCTGGCAACTGTGTCGCCATGCGTTCCAGCGATATGGGCAAGACCTGGGAGGCCCATCCGCTGCCGAATCCCGACAACTTGCCGGGCGATGAATGGAGTATCGCGGAAGTAGAACCAGGCCGTGTCGTGGGCATCATCCATTTTCGTGGCCAGGAGGACGGTCGCTATTTTAAAACGGAAAGCGGCGACGGAGGCCGCAGCTGGGAGGTTCCGGTCAAGACGAATGTGTCCCAGCCGGACCCCGCCATCTGGCCGGGTCGCAACGGGGGACCTCCGCAACTCGACATGCATGGCAAGACACCCGTCCTCACCTATCCCGATCACCGTTTGCTATCGGTTTCAATGATCACCACCACCGACCCGGAGTTTCTCAACTGGGACGTTGCGGGCCAGGTCAATTGTTATCGTTATCCCGAGGAAATCAGCGACGGGGGCTATCCTTGCTCTGTGGCCATCGGGGAGCATCGACGACTGGTGATCGACTACGAAATCCGTGCAGGCAACACGGTCGACGGCATGTGGATCGCCGGCTATTTTGTTGACTTGCCCAGCGGGTGGGTTTAGGTGTCGGGTGTCAGATATACGCCGGTAGTACGGAAATCGTTTTTTGCGGCTGAGAACTGCCAATAACCACGGACCACAGACTATAACCACATGTCAACGACACGCAGACAGTTCACAAAAAACCTATTGGCCGGTGGTGCCGCCGTGACGCTGACCAACGTTGCCTCGTCACGCGTACTGGGGGCCAACGATGAGATTCGTGTCGGTGTGGTCGGCACGGGTGGGCGCGGCACGCATACGCATATTCCGGAGTTGGAAGCCGTGCCAGGTGTCTCGGTCGTGGCTGTCTGCGATGCGGATCGCAGCCGCATGGGCAAGGCAGCCGAAATGATTGATTCGAAGTATGGACGCAAGGTCGACCAATACGTCGACATGCGCAAGATGTTCGAGCGTCAAGATATCGACGTCATCTGCAACGCCACCCAGGTCTACTGGCACGCGTTAAGCACAGTCTGGGCGTGTCAAGCCGGGAAGCATGTTTATGTCGAGAAACCGCTGTCGCATTACATTTGGGAGGGCCGACAAGTTGTGGCGGCAGCGCGCAAGTATGACCGTATGGTCCAGGTCGGTTCGCAGCGCCGCTCCCAACCGTGTACCCGTGCGGCGATCGAATGGACTCGCCAGGGGCATCTAGGAAAGATCCGCTACGTGACGGTCTTCATCAGCAAGCCACGCCGACCCTGTGGCCAGCGCGAAACACCACTGCCGATTCCCGAAGCCATCGACTACGACCTCTGGTGTGGACCTGCAAGGAAAGAGCCAATCTATCGCGACCACCTCCAGTACGACTGCCGTTACGATTTGAATACGAGTGCGGGTGAGCCAGTTGACCAGGGTACGCACGATGTCGACGTGGCCCGCTGGTGGCTGGGGGAAGCGGGTCTACCACACCGGGTGATGAGCATTGGCGGACGGTTTTTGTTTAACGATGCCGGCAACGTGCCCAACGCGCAGATTGTCTGCTTCGAGTATCCGACTGCGCCGATCGTGTGCGAGGTACACAATCTAGGCAACTCGAAAGGGAGTTTGGAGCCGAGCCGATTTCGCGGCCTCAGGGTTGGCGTATGTGTTCATTTGGAAGGCGGCTATGTCGTCAATGGTCTCGTTGGTCCCCCCGGGTGCCCCTGGGAGGCCATGGCGTTTGATAACGATGGTCAGAAAATTAAGGACTTCCCCACCGGCCCTAATGGCTCAAGCGAGCACGACGGTACGCGCGACCACTTTAGTAATTTTTTCCAAGCGATTCGTGATGGTCGCCGGGACGACCTGCATGCCGAGGCGGAAGTTGGCCATATCTCAGCTGCGACCTGTCTTGTCGGCAGTCTTTCTCACCGCGTGGGGAGAGTGGCTGAAGAAACGGAGCAACTTGCGCAGGTGGAGGAGGTGCCTGAATTCACCGAAACGTACGAGCGTTTTCTCGAACACTTAAAGGCCAATGAGATTGATCCCGCCGCGGCCACGCTCGGCCCGTGGCTGGAAATCGACCACGAAAACGAGTGCGTCCGAGAACACGATCAAGCCAATGAGATTGTCCGCGGCTATTATCGCGAGCCCTATGTCGTGCCGGATCTGTCCGTGTAAGTGAGTCGCATCATGCCATTCAATCAAACACTTTCCACGGATCCGCAACCAAATAACCTACCCCGTCGCACGTTCCTGGGCGGAGCCGCAGGGGTGGCAGCCGGAGCGATTGCCCTTAAGACCGCTCGAGCAGCTCGCTCAGACGACAAGCCGTATCGTGTCGCGGTCATCGGACACACTGGAAAAGGCGGCTACGGCCACCACCTGGATACGGTATGGTTGGACGTCTCGGAAACAGAGATCGTCGCCGTCGCGGACGCAAACCCAGAGGGGCTGGGCGATGCGGTCAAACGTTTGAATAACCCCGCCGGTTACCTTGACTACCGCAAAATGCTTGACGAGACCAAACCGGATCTGGTGAGCATCGCTCTGGGAAATATTGACCAACATTGCGACATGACCGTCGCGGCCGCCGAGAGCGGAGCGCGGGGTATCTACATGGAAAAACCCCTTTGTCGGACCCTGGAGGAAGCCGACCGGATGGTCGCTGCCTGCGAAAAGCACGGTGTCAAGCTGGCGACCGCACATACTTACCGCTACGTACCTAAGCTTCCCGTCGTCCGGGAGATTATCCAGTCTGGAAAACTCGGCCGGGTGCTGGAATTCCGCGCGCGTGGCAAGGAGGATCATCGCGGCGGTTCGATTGACCTGTGGGTGTTGGGGACCCACATGCTCGATCTGATGAACCACCTGGGGGGCGGGCCCGCAGCGTGCTTCGGTACCGTACTGCAAGAGGGACGTCCGGTCACCAGCGGCGACGTTCACGAGGCACCGCAATATGGCATTGGTCCGCTGGCCGGCGATGAAGTTCACGCGACGTATCGACTTGGCGGCGGCGCTACCGGTTACTTTGACTCAATACGCGGCGCCGGCACGAAACCGCCTTGGCGCTTCGGCCTGTGGATTTTCGGAACCGAAGGACTGCTGTACATTCGCCCCGGCCAACAGCCTTTCCTGATGCCAACGTACTTTTCCGATGACCCGCTCTGGTTTCCCGAGTCTAGCGGCAAGCAGTGGATCCCGGTAACTTCGGCCGGCATTGGCAATCCGGAGCCGCTCGAGGGCGGACATCTCCATGACGCCAACGTCCGCGCCGCTGACGACTTGATCGATGCGATCGAGCAAGACCGCCAACCGTTGTCGAACGTTTACGAATCACGCACGACCCTGGAGATGATCGTCGCCGTATTCGAATCGCATCGATTGGCCAGTCAGGTGTCGATTCCTCTGCAGAATCGCCAAAACCCAATGGCGATGCTTGACTAGTCGGACAGCGCCACTTTCGTTGCGAACTCTATCAGCCGGCGGGCGCTAGCCCCCGGTTTTCGTAGTTATTGGCGCGTCAAACCGGGGGCTAGCGCCCGCCGGCTGATGTACCCTCAATAAACAGTGTTTCGGAAAAAAGAAGTGGCGCTGTCCAACTAGAAAGCCGGAAGTAGTCGCCCTGGTCTTTCACCCTGAGATAAGCGAACACGCCAATTCCCGCCATGAACAGGAGGTAGGCGATGATGGCCACGATGTCGACCCAGTGGAGTCCAAGCATGGGGGGATCGTTTCCAGTGGACCGATTCAATTAACGTTGTTAACGGGCCGGGTGACAACGATCGCAAAGTGATTTGGCTGCTTTTGGACCTCAAACTCCAACCCGCTTGTTTCGTAGCTGCGAAACTTTCGGTCGAACTTGGAGGGCGCAGCGCGCTGGCCTTCCTCGATTTCTACCCTGTGATACGGCCCACGAACGATCGCCCGGTGACACCCGCTAACCGCTCCCTCCCCAATGTCGACGGTGGTCAGGGAAAAACTTCCATCAGGGCCGATCTGGCCCCGCGCGTTCAGCCCCGAAGTTTCCGGCTCGGCGGATTCGAATTCGACCATGCCTCCATTCACCGGAGTGTCGTCGGGAAAGGTCACCTGACCACTGACGGTGTACGTCGATGGACCCCGCTGACGGCAGCCGGCCATCGTACACGAGGCGGCTAGCAGCCAAAACAGGAACAAACGCGGAATCGTTGGATCGTTAGACGACATGTGAATGAACATTGCCGGTTTAACGTGTTGATCGAGTGATACACGGTACCCGAGCCAACATCGATGGAGATTCGCCTGATGGCGATGCCTTGGTTCCTAATGATAAATGATAAATGAATGAAGAAAGAATAGGAAATTCGATTTCCGCGTGGCCTGAGTCTAACCAGGAGAACGTGGAGAATCAAGGGAGGGTAGGTTGACAGAACTGCATGCTGGCAAGAAAAAGGAAGGCAAATAATGAATGACGAATGACGATACCAACTTACACTGCCGAAGAGATTGATGCGTTGGCGCTCATGGCTTGTGAAACCGTGGTCGCCCAACCTGGCAAAGTCACCGCCTATGACGTCGAAGCGTACCAACGAATTTCGCGCCAAACTGGGCAGCCAGGCGGATTTAATCGAAACCGTAAGGAGCGTCGGGTATCGATTTCGCGACCCCAGCGGTTAGCGTGTCACTGATTTTACCAGCGCCATCACGGCCAACGCCGTGCACAACAAGGGATCGTCTTCCTTCATGAGGTGGCTCTCCTTATTTGTGAAGCTACCGTCCCTGCGTTGACGCGCTGCCAATTCGTTTTTGACCGCCTCACGCCAACTCCCTGGCCAATCAAGCGCGGAGTAAGCCTCTGCACGGACAGCCAGGTGATAATAGCGGATGGCGTCTCCCCAAGGCTCAGGATGTTCTTCCGGAATGCCTTCTGGGTAGTCGAGGCGCGGATGGTCCTCCAACCAGCCGGCGCTATCCGCGCCGCGATGGTCATCAACCGACACCCCACAACTTAGCAATGCCAATAATCCATCGCACGTCGCCGAAGCGTAACTGGCAAAGTAGGGTCAGCCCGCAAGCGTCACCTCGCGACCCTTGTTGGCGTCGTGAACGATTGGCGAAAAATAAAAGCCGCCGTCGTAGGCTGCCGGTTTATCAATTAATTCCGCTGGAATCTGCTTGGCTGGCTGAGGTCGCCTTTCATCAGGTCGTCGTTGTAGCAACCGCAGAAAGATCTCCACCCGGCGAAATAAATGCTCGTCAGCATGTCCTGCCAGCCGTAGGGCATCCAGCACGCGGCGGGTGTGCGCGATGTCCATATGTCCCGTTGAGCCTTCGGGACGAAATCCGCCGAATCCCCAACCACCGTGGGCCAGGTGCTCCGGCGGAAAGCCGTTGGCTGTGCGAAACTGTTCTGAAGCCAAATAACTCGCCATCTTTTCGATCAGTGGCGTGTCCGCCGAATCTCCCGCCCGTACCAGACACGACAACGCATAGGCCGATGCGTAGTTGGGGTACGCCGGCATTTCGGGATCCGACAATCCGATGACTCCAGTGGCATTAACATGCTCGCGGATGAAGTCCAGTCCCTTTTCAACAGGTCCCGGAGGTGGGTGATAAAGGGTATCCGGTACCTCCAACAGAGCCGCCAGGACCATCGGTGTCATCGCCTCGCCGGAACGGAGGAACGCATAGTGCTCGCTATGCCAACCACCGTCTGCGGCTTGTCGATTCCATAACCACTTGGCGGCATCGGCCAATGGGTTTGCCGTTTTCGGGTCAGCGATATCAGCCGTTTGGTTGGCCGCGCCATTGGCTTCCACATGTGTGGCCGGTCCGCAGCCAGCCATTACGGTGCCAAGCCAAAGCGCTAAGCCGATTTGTTTCCACACGAAGAAGTCTCCTGTACCTGTGACCGCTTGATACTTCGTCGTTCGAAGATTCGGCTCTTCCGCAGAATCTGTGGGTGAAAACCAGCGGGTTTGGTGTGTTGTACGGTTGAAAGGTTTTCTAAAGCATGGGAGGACAAAAAAAAATGAGAATCGTTTCAATCGGCAGCTCGCGTCACCGGGCCCCCGCGTCACTGGGCCATTGTGTAGATTCTGCTGAGACCCCCACGAGCTTGCTCGTGGGTGAGAAAGGTTTTTTGCTATGCCTTGGGATTTCCTTCAAAACTTCATCGCTTACGAGTACGAGTACAGAAACATTGCCGGATTTGGTGGCGGCGCGCGTATAGCAAGCAACCTCATTCACCTGCGAGCAAGCTCGTACGGGTCTTGTCTGCGGGTGACCCACAGATTCTGCCGAAGAGGCCGAAATTCCTTGTCGGAAGTTCGGAGTTCTAAATCATTTCGTTACCACTGAGGCAGGCACCTTTGAAAGTACGCTTGTTCCGCTTAACTTCGAACCAGGTGCCTCCGGCTCGGTCCATCCGTCATGAACCCCGTTTGCGACCGCACTAATTCGCCTTGTTCGTCGTGTTGACGGCCACAATAGCTTCGTCTTTTTCAGCCGCTTGCCTGGCGATCTTCAAGAGAATTTCTCCGTCGTGGTCGGCCGTGATGCACTGGGCAACCGCCGCCGCACAAAAGACGGAACTGGTGATGCAATGGTGCCCGGTCCAACTTCCGTCATTCTGCTGGGATTTGGCAAGTCTCTTGTGCATCTTGTCACGCCACTTGGCCCAACCTTCGCCGCTGGTGATCACCAGTGACTCGCTGGAAAGCATGTAGCTGAGATACTCTTCTCCACCGTTATTACCGAAGCCACGCAGCATTTCTTCATCGTTGAGTTGCTCATTCTGTCGCTTGACGTCCTGATCGGCCTCGGCAAGAGTTTCCGCCTTAGACCGTTCAACACCGATACCTCGAAGATTGTCCACCGTAACTTCCGCGTCTTCTGCCAGCTTGCCTTCCCGCTTGGCCTCGGCAATCAGGTCGTTTGCCGCGCGGGCCTCCGCCGCATTGGACCGCTGCGCGGCTCCGAAAGCATACAACTTGACGCCAGCTCTCGCCTTCGCGTCCACATCGCCCGTATCTCGTTTGAAGTTGCTCTTGAGTGCATGACGTGCCTTGGCCAGCCGCTCTTTGTCCACTTTCTTTCCGGCTGCCTGAGCCAGCTCAAGTGAATTGGTCGCCACGGACGATTGCAACACGGGTGCCCAACCGCCACCATGATTTCAGCTGCCATCCTTTTGCTGGGCGCTTTCCAGCTTGGCCACACATCGGTCCAAGGCTGCACTAACCGGTGATCGCAACAGATCCTCTTCAGGCAAGAGTGTGAGGATCCGAGCCAGGTATTGCGTGGTCATGACGGTATCGACCAGTGGCCCCAACTTGGCTTGAATCTGAGTGCCGGTCAGGTGGGTGATTTTCGGACCGTCGCCGTCGTATTTCAGCACGACGTCCACAAGATACTTCGTGGCTCGGCGGACAACTTCGCGATGCTCGCCGCTGGTCGGCGTGTGACCGGCGCGTACCAGGGCGCTCGCTGTGCAGGCAGTGGTGGCTGGATCGATCTTCACCTGACGGGGGTCCCGGTTTTTCTGGTTGGCACTGGAACCGGCTCTCCAACCGCCGTCCTCGTGTTGTGCCTTGACGAGCCACTGGATGCCTTTGTTGACGAATTCGGGAACGGGTTGCACAGGCGGCAACTCCGAGGTGAATGGCTCAGCGCTGTTTGCCGTTTCGGATTCAGCCGTGTCCGATCCGGCGGCTGGCGCCTTGGCCTCGCTGTGGGCCGGGATGCACCAGATTGCCAACAACATCGCTCCCAAACCGAGCGCGGCGGCCGATTTCCATTTGAGATAACTCATCACTGTTCCTCCGTTGTCAAAACACCGTGAAATTGAGTGGCCCAGGTCACGACCAAGGTGCTGTCGGTGGTTGGACGACGGAGGTTTTCGAAGAGCTCCGAAAAATTTGCGGAAATAGCGAGTCTAGCCCGAAATGGCTTGAAAACGGTCCCAGACCGCATTCCAGTCAGCACTCGGTGCGGGGTCGTAAACCTCCACGGGAAAACTCTCCCGAATCACACGGCGCGCTTCAGCAACAGAGGCCACGTCACCTGCTGCCACCGCTTGCATCATGATGTTGCCGATCGCCGTGGCTTCGATCGGTCCAGCGATGACTTGGCGATCACACGCATCGGCCGTCATCTGACAGAGCAACTTGTTTTGAGTGCCGCCGCCCACCACATGAATGGTTTCGATTTTGGATTCGGTCAGCTGCTCGAGCCACAGCAGGACCAGGCGATAACGTAGTGCAAGGCTTTCTAGTGCACAGCGGATGATGGCGCCGGAACTCTCCGGGACCGATTGGTTCGTCCGCTCGCAGAAAGATTGGATGGCGGCCGGCATGTCGGTCGGCGCGCTGAACGAGAGATCGTCGGGATGGATAAAGGATTGCAGCGCCGGAGCCTGTTCAGCCATCTCGACTAGCTGATCCCAGTCATAATTCTTACCACTCTGATTCCAGACCCGGCGGCATTCTTGCACAATCCAAAGTCCGGTGATGTTCCGCAGCAGCCGGACGGTGTCTTCCACGCCACCTTCGTTCGTAAAGTTCAATTCGAGGCACTTGTCGTTGATGACGGGTTCGGGCACTTCCACACCCATCAGCGACCACGTGCCGCTGCTGATGTAGCACCAGTCGGGCCGGGCCGACGCCGTCGAGGCGGTCGGCACAGCCATCACCGCACTGGCAGTGTCATGGGTTCCCGGCAATATGACTTGGGCAACTGAAAGTCCGGTTTCGTCGCGCAACGCTGGTCGCAAATGTCCAAGGTTGGTGCCGGGCGCCGCAATTTCACCGAGCATCGAGGTGGGAATATCCAACTTCTCAAGCAATCCGGTCGCCCAGTCGCGTTTGGCTGGGTTAAAGAACTGGGTGGTTGTGGCGTTGGTAAATTCATTGAACTTATTTCCGGTCAGGAACCAATGAAACAGATCAGGAATCAGCAACAGCGACTGGGCCATATCCAGTTGCGGCGATCGCTGGTGACGCATTGCGGCCAGTTGATAGAGAGTACTGATCTCCATGAATTGCAGGCCGGTCTCCGCAAAAATCTCCTGGCGACTCACTTTTTCCAGAGTCTTGTCGAGCATCCCGTGGGTGCGCGCGTCTCGGTAGTGTATGGGGTTACCGAGGAGTTGGTCGTTGGCATCCAAGAGTGCGTAATCCACACCCCATGTATCGACGCCGAGACTCGTCACGTTCTTCCCGAATTTGGCGCCCGCCTGCCGAAGGCCGTCGCAAACATCGGACCAGAGCCTGGGGAGATCCCAAACCAGTGTGCCTGCCAGGTTGACTGGTTCGTTGCCGAACCGATAGAGCTCTTCCAACTTGAGCCGCTTGCCATCGAACCTTCCGGCCAGCACACGTCCGCCCGAAGCGCCCAGATCGACGGCGAGGTAGATACGTTGGTCGGACATCTTTATATTCCCTGAAATGCGAGGTGCATCAGGCTGCTTCGAGCATCGGCGGGTGGACTTGCGAATCGATATACTCGATCGCCTTTTGTAGTTGTGGGTCGAAAGGAGCGGATCCTCGGCTCGGCTTCGCTTCCTCGTCGCCCTCGGCCGCATCATTCTTGTCAGCACCGTTCTGGGAGGCGTGACTGGCCCAATCCGTTTCTTCCTGCGCGGTCGACGGTAAGACTTCCCGTGCTCGCCGTTCCCGCTGCGTCCGCTCGAAGTCTTCCTTTTCCAACACGACTTCGTATCCGTCATCGGGAGTGACACCCCAATCATCTTCGTCGGTGGCTGTGGAAAGCCGATGGATGTTTTTGCCGCTGGGTCGCCAGTACGTGGCGGTAGTGAGCTTCAACGCGCTGCGTCCCCCTTCCAATTCGATCACGTTTTGGACCGTTCCCTTGCCCCACGTGCGCTGGCCAACGATTTGCGCGCGACGATGATCTTGCAAGCAGGCCGCAAGAATTTCGCTGGCGCTGGCCGAGTAATGGTCGACTACGACAGCCAGCGGCAGATTGGCATCGACGATTTCATCGTCGGCTCGCGCCTCGAATGTTTCATCGACGCGACCGTTACGTCCCTGCGTGCTAACGATACTGCCCTGCTCGATGAACAAATCACACACTTCGACCGCGGACGTTAACAATCCACCAGCGTTACCCCGGAGATCAAGGATCAATCCGTCGATTCGTCCATGCAACGGCAAGATCGCATCCTGCAACTCCTGCGCCGAGTTCTCGCCGAATGTCTTCAATTGCACGTAGCCTACGCGGGGGGCGTAATGCAGCACAAATCTCCATGATCCATCTTCATTGCGGGTGTCGCCGTAGACTGATTTGACGGGAATGATTTCGCGGGTAAGTTGGACCTCTTCGGGATCCTCGACACCAACGTGAGATACTTTCAATGTGACTTGGGTGTCCGGCTGGCCACGCATTCGCTGAACAGCGTCTTTCAATGAAAAATCGGTGGTGTCCTCGCCGTCAATCTCCAGAATAATATCGCCAGGTCGCAGCCCGGCGCGGTGGGCGGGCGTGTCCACCAGGGGACTGAAAACGGTCAGACGGTTCGTCTCACGATCGATTTCCACCATGATCCCCACACCGCCAAACTCTTGATCCAGGCTTTCGTGCAGCTGGCTGTAGGAGTCCGGATCGATGTAGCCTGAGTATTGGTCCAAGCGACGAGTCATACCTTCCATCGCCCCCTCAAATAACTCGCGTTGGCTGACCGGCTCTATGTAGAGGGAAGAGATGGTCCCCATGCAATCGGCCAGCAGCCCAGCGTAGCGGGTATGGACGGAGCGGTGATAACAAATCACGGAGACTAAAGCGGCGGTGACAATGACCAGCAGATTTCGAGCGGACATTCAATTAGCTTAACGGTTTACTGCCTATCTATAAACGGCGGGTTTTTCCTTGGTCGGTGCCGCCAGCCCCTTGGCCAGCTTTAAACAGGTAAAGAGAAGTGGACTTTGCGGGCGAGTTGGGCTGTGGTTTGTGGTCGGTGGTTTGAATATTCTGGAATCGCTCGTAAACTAGGATCATCCAACACCCCGGGATACTCTCGCCCACTCAGGCCAAATCCTAGCGTATCGTTGCCCCCAGACCCCAGACCCAAAAAAACATGTCACGGCTTGCACTAAAACTAGTTGTGTTATTCAGTTTGGTTACGGCTGGTTGTGAATATAAACCATTGCCGTCGTCTCCACAGAAAACTTTTCCCGTGGCACAAACAGATCCGTCGGATTTTGGTGAGACCAATCCTCGGAGGAATAACGTGTCCCCTTTACCGGCGCGGTCCTCTGCCGATCTCCCGTATTCGCCTCTTCCAGACGAGCAGAATATCGGTAACTCCCGCTCGCTGGCCGACGGGGTGGATCCGCAAATCGGTGAGGGTGCCGATGGTGTTGCCAGCGACACGCGGGGCGCACCTCCGCGCGATACACAGATTCGAGTCATCACCTATAACGAACCGCTGGCGCCAATCCGATCTTTTCACGATTGGGATCTACGCGAAACCGCCATCGATTCGCTCAGCCGCATCGGTCGAGCGGCTGTGCCTAAACTGGTCGAAGCGCTTCGCCATCCAAGTCCGCACCACCGCGTGCAGGCGGCGAAGATGTTGGCCCGTATTGGACCGGAGGCCAACCAGGCAGTGGACAACCTTGTGGCAGCGCTTGGCGATGAGAACGAAGAAGTTCGCAAAGCCGCAGCGCGAGCTTTGGGCCAAATCGGTCCGCAAGCGGCCCAAGCCGTCAATGCGTTGATGAACGTGATCGAAGAGACGACTCCGCCTGAATAAGGCGCGAGTGTTGGCGACGCGATTCCATCACCCTGATCTCCTGACCGTGATCTCCTGACCTTGCGAGCGGGCAACTCCGCAGGGTTCGCATTGTGCGGCCCCCTCAGCCTTTGGCCGACTGGCAATTTCCTCATCTTTCGGTCGCAAAACCGTTATCTTCCGATATTCAGGTGCGGAAAATTTTTGCACAACGCGTGCCTTAATTGCACAGTTCTGCTACAGTGAGCAAAGACGCGGAGATACCAGCTAAACGAGAAAAAAACGCTGGGATTTACGGGTCTTAGGCAACCTAATGTGTCCTTTTCGCCCTGTTGGCACGCGAGTTGCAAAACCACCTATCGATCTCATCTCGAAAACTCGCCGATCTGGCGAACGGAACAAACATAGGAGGGCTGAAACATGAACCATGACAAGCTTGTCTTACTTGTCACGCAACGCGTGGTAGCCGAGAAGCGTAGGCTTAGCGCCAATGATACGCTGCACCCGCCACTGGACAGTCCCGCGCTCAAGTCGCTGGCCGAATTCATTGACGAAAGTCTGGAAGGCTTGGAATTAGAGTTTGACGGATTTATCACCCAACGAAGTCGAATAGCGGCACTCCGTAACACCCTGCGTTAGATATGCCCTGCGTTAGATATGCCCTGCGTTAGATATGCCCTGCGTTAGATATGCCCTGCGTTAGATATGCCCTGCGTTAGATATGATTGAGCCTCCAATTGCCGATTGGCAATCGGTCGTGACCGGCGACGCGGTGGCCGCACGCGTGGGGTGCGGGGGGAGCGATGCGCAAACAACTCGCATCGTGTTTCCGGGGGCCTTTAACCCATTGCACGATGGCCATCGGCGAATGGCGGTGTGGGCAAAGCGTTGGTTGAACGAGTCTGTCGAATTCGAGATGTCGATCACCAATGTCGACAAACCGAATCTAACGGCGGTTGAGCTGCGCCAGCGATTGGACCAGTTCTCATCGTCACAACCTGTTTGGGTGACCCGAGCGCCGACCTTTCTCGACAAGTCGGCGCTGTTTCCCGGGGTGACCTTTCTCGTCGGCGCGGACACGATTTCTCGAATCGGCGACCCCACTTATTACGAGCTGGACCGCGGCCGCCGGGACGCAGCGATCGAGGATATTCGCCACCGTCGTTGCCGGTTCCTTGTTTTCGGACGAGTGCTGCAGGCTGAATTTCACGTCCTCCATCGTGTTAAGTTGCCGGAAGCGTTGAGCGAAATCTGCCAGGAGGTCACGGAAGCCGACTTTCGAGAGGATATTTCTTCGACGGAAATGCGGCGGTGAGTCGCCTTGGGTCTGTGGTCTGTTCAGACCACAGACCACTTTTTCATTCTGCAAAACGTAGAATTATCGTGATTACCGCCAATTGCCCCTGCAGGTCACCTGCCTTGCCGCGATTGCCGATGATCGACTGGATTGCGTATACTCTCCAGATTGTACTTTTGTCGCTATTTTCCATTCCTGACTGTCTCAACCAGTATGTCCCCAGCGCCCCAGGTTTCTGCCGACAAAGCCGTCCGTCCGCTGTTCGTTGGCATTGACGTGGGGGGGACGAGTATCAAATTTGGCCTGGTCGACGACGAGGGTCAGACGCTGGCGGCCAGTTCGATACCCACCGATGCAAGTGCCGGTCCAGAAGATGCCACGCTGAGAATGCACCTTGAGTTTGGTGAACTGCTGGCGAGCATCGACACCGATCCGGATGAAGTGATTGGAGTAGGGTTGGTCACCCCTGGCCCGATCGACATACCCAATGGCATCGTGCTGACCCCGTCGAATCTGCCGACCTGGCGCCACTATCCGATTCGGGATCGACTTGTTGAGAGAGTGTGCAAACCGGTCATCTTTGGCAACGACGCCAATGCGGCCGCGTTTGGCGAGTACTGGGTCGGCGGCGGCAAAGCGTATCCCAGTATCATCTTGTTGACGTTGGGCACGGGAATTGGCGCCGGGATCATCATCGGCAATCTGTCCATCGATGGCGAGCACAGTCATGGCAGTGAATGTGGTCACATCATTATCGACTATAAGGAAGACGCTCGTTTATGTACGTGCGGTCACCGGGGACATTTGGAGGCTTACACCAGTGCCTGGGCGATCACCCAAAGAGCTGAGGAGATGTTAGTCACTCCATGCTCGACCAGCGTCCGCGACCGATTGAAGCTGGGAGCTAACCTGTCACCTTTGATCTTGGCTCAGGAAGCTGAGCGAGGTGATGGTTTTGCCATGGATATCATCATGGAGGCGGCCACGTTTTTGGGGATCGGAATCGTGTCGTTGGTGCACACGATCGATCCCGGCGCGGTGATTTTGGGGGGCGCGATGAATTTTGGCGGTGCGGATTCGGAAGTCGGAAAGAAGTTTCTGGACCGTGTTCACGATGAGTTTCGTCGCCGAGCTTTTCCTATTTGTGCGGAGAAAACGGTGATCGATTTTGCGCAACTCGGTGGCAACGCCGGCTATGTGGGCGCTGCCGGTTTGGCGCGTTCGGCACATCATCAAAGTGTCTTGACAACCTGACTTCCCTCCACCTACCAGTCGCCCAACCACCAGTCGCTTACCAACGCACCACAATTTCTCGCACTTGGCAAACCAGAGCCCACCCATGTCGTCCAAAGACTGCCAACACATCCGTAACTTTTGCATTATTGCCCACATCGATCATGGCAAGAGCACGCTAGCCGATCGCATGCTCGAGCGGACCGGCACCGTGACCGAACGGGACATGAAGGAGCAATTGTTGGACGACATGGATCTGGAGCGGGAGCGCGGCATCACGATTAAGGCCCGTACGGCGGCGATGCAATATACGCATAAGGGACAGTCGTACGAGCTCAATCTGATTGATACGCCAGGCCATGTAGATTTTCACTACGAGGTGTCCCGTGCCCTTTCCTGCTGCGAGGGTGCCTTGCTGTTAGTGGATGCGTTTCAGGGCGTTGAGGCCCAGACGGTCGCCAATGCCTACGCGGCCATGGAACATCATCTGGCGATCATTCCGGTGATTAACAAGATCGACCTGGCGAATGCCCGGCCGGACGAGGTCAGCGAAGAAATGGAGCACACCTTGGCGGTGTCCGGCGAAGATGTCGTCAAGGTCAGTGCCAAATTGGGCCTGAACGTGGAAGAATTGCTCGAGGCAGTCGTTCAGCGAATACCACCGCCTGATGGCGATCCCGAGGCGCCCTTGCAGGCCATGATTTTTGATTCGCACTACGATCCCTATCGGGGTGCCATTATCTACGTACGCATCATGAACGGGACCGTTAAGACGGGGCAGAAAGTGCAGCTGATGCGCGCCGGAACGACGCACGATTTGATCGAGTTAGGCCAGTTCGTGCCACAACGCGCGGTTCGCCAATCGCTGAGCGCGGGTCAGGTTGGCTACCTGATTTGCAATATCAAGTCGCTGGACGACGTGCAGATTGGAGACACGGTGAGTGTCCCAGGCGAGAAGGGGGCGGAGCCTCTGGCCGGATTCGAACAACCCAAGCGGATGGTCTATTGTGGGCTTTACCCTTCGGATGGACAGGATTTTGAGGAACTTCGTGACGCCCTGACCAAATTGTCGATTAATGATCCCAGCTTCGAGTTTGAAGCCGAGACGAGTGAGGCGCTGGGATTTGGTTTTCGCTGCGGTTTTCTCGGTTTGCTTCACATGGAAATTGTCCAGCAGCGTCTCGAGCAGGAAGCGGACGTGGACCTGATCCAGACCGCTCCTAACGTAACCTATGAAATAACGGACAAACGAGGACTTACTCGCGAAATCCATCGGCCGCAAGAGGTTCCGGACGCCGGAGACATTGAAGAGTTCAAACAGCCGATCGTCCGGTTGAGTCTGGTGCAGCCCACGGAGTATTTCGGGGCCGTGATGAAACTCTGTACTGATCGCCGAGCCGTGCACGTGCGAACCGAATACCTGTCTCCGACGCGAGCTATGATTACATTTGATCTGCCTTTGGCCGAAGTCATTTACGATTTGCACGATAAATTGAAAAGCGCCACGCGTGGCTACGGCACGATGGATTATGAGGTGATCGGCTACCAACCCGCGGATTTGGTACGTATGGACATCCTGGTCAATGGAAATCGGGTGGATGCCTTGTCCGTGATCTGTAATCGCGATGATGCCGACCGTCGCGGTCGGGCCGTTGTCAAGAAACTCAAAACAGAAATCGATCGTCACATGTTTGAGGTGGCCGTCCAGGCGGCGATCGGCTCGCGAGTTATTTCCCGAGAAACCGTGCCGGCGATGCGAAAAAATGTGACTGCGAAATGCTACGGCGGTGACATCACCCGTAAGCGCAAGCTCTGGGCCAAGCAGCGTGAGGGTAAGAAAAGGATGAAGTCAATTGGCCAGGTCGATATCTCACAGAAAGCGTTTATGGCCGTGCTGGATACCGGGCGCGATAAAGGGGCGTGAGTGTGGTTTTGCGGATTCAAACCGGGCAACGGAACTCCTCACGACGGTAAGACGACGACACGTCTCAAGGTTTTTTGTGTATGAAATTCCGTTATGCTGAGAATCGACCCCAGAGGGTCTGTGTCCATTTGAGCGAAAGCGGTCTTAACGCCAAAAAATCCAGTTGATGCCCACAATAAGCCTGTTTGTGGCTTAGCAGAACCGTCGCTGGACCGCCTCCAATTCATCTAGAATCCAGCCGCGTTCACGACTTTTATCGCTAGGAAATACCAAAGTATTGACAGAAAACTGAAAAGTTTGCGGCTTAACGCAACTTCCGTCGTTTACGATGGTACTTATGGCTGGTACTTTGAGTTGGATACCTTTTTCTTAGCGCAATTTTCCAGCGATTATTCCATTTCTCAGGGCGGGCTCGGTGCAGCGCCCGACGGATTTTGTCCACGGCAATCTGGCACGCGTGAAGGGCTAACGATGTCAACAGAGAACGTCCAGCGCCAATCGCTCGTCGATCGAGTCTACGACCACCTGTCGGACCAATTGGCAAGTCGGCAAATCGATGTTGGCCAACGGCTCAGCGCTCGACAGGTGGCCGAGCAACTTTCCGTGAGCCGGACCACGGTCAATAAGGCAATCGATCGGCTGGTCGCGTCTGGTTGGATCAAGCCGAACAAGGGACATCACCCCATCGTGGTTGCCTTGCCATCCAAGCTCACGGAGACAGAGTCTACTGGTGAATTCGAGTTTTTCAATCAGACGGACAGCACGTACGAGCTCATGCTTGAGCGTATTCTGTCGGGTGACTTTACGATGGGGGAGATCATCAAGGAGCGAAAACTGGCGATGGAGTTGGGCGTTAACCCAGCGACTGTACGCCGGGCAGCTGAGTGGCTTCGCAATGATGGTCTGCTCGAACGATTGCCTCGTCGGGGATGGCAGGTTTGCCTGCTAACGGCACGCGACCTTCAGGATGGTTATGAGATTCGCGGCTTGCTGGAACCGATGGCGATACCCGGCGCCGTACGGCGCATTACGGACGAAAAACTGGATGAGCTCGAGACTGAAACGGATCGTTTGATTGAATTGGGAGACAGTGCCAGCGTGTACGAACGCCGAACTGTCGATGACCATTTTCACCTCGAGATCCTGCTGGCATCTGGGAACAAGATTCTCTACGATACGGTCATACCTTTGGCTCGGCGCCTGCTGCTCGTTACGACCGTCGGATTCCGATATGGTCGTAGTGAGCGGTCGTTCGACGAGCATAAGCAGGTGATCGAGGCGTTGCGCAATCGCGACGAAAAGGAGGCGAGCCGCCTGCTGAAGAATCATCTGCACAGCGCCTTGCAATTCAGCGCGGAGATCTGGGAGCGAAACTAAGTTGGTTCGGCTACTCGCCTAGCTGTTGTTTGATCGCGTCGACCAATCCCGTGTCCGCTGGCTTTACGCTGGGCGCAAATCGTGCAACTACCTCTCCTGTGCGGCTCACCAAGAACTTTTCAAAGTTCCATTTGATGTCACCGGGACCCTTGGGGGAAGTATCTTGGCCCTTCAGGTGTTTGTAAAGAGCACAGGTATTTTCTCCATTGACCTCGACTTTGGCAAACATATCGAATTCAACCCCGTAATTCTCCTGACAAAAATGCTGGATTTCATCCGCCGAGCCTGGTTCCTGACCTCCGAATTGGTTGCAGGGAAAACCTAGGATGGCCAGACCCTTCTCCGCATACTTTTTGTGTAAGTCCTGGAGGCCAGAATATTGGGGCGTCAATCCGCATTCACTTGCCACGTTGACCACTAATACCGCCTTGCCGAGATAGTTGGATAGCTTCACTTCATCTCCGGTCAAAGACTTCATTTTAAACGAAAGTGCAGCCGGAACTCCGTCGGTAGCGTTCTCGGCCGAAGAAGGTGGAGTGAATGTCATTGTTAGGATTCCTAGGGCCATCAGAGTCAGCGTCATTCGTATCATGGCTTATCCCTTCATTTCGTTAACCGCTATTCGGCATCACCGGATGTCGGCTCCGGCTCGACGGAATCCGGCTGAGGCTCGCTGTTGGTCTCGGTTGGGTCTTCCCCTTCTGAGGTATCCTGCTCGGATTCTGGCGTCTCTTCAGCCGGACTTTCCAGCTCATCAAGAATGGTTGAACCGCTGGTTTCGGGGACGACGAGCTCTCGACCTTGGGCTTTCAACAACGCGGAGAGTTTGAATCCGGGCGGTGGAAACGGCTCATCCAATTGGCCAAGCAGTTGCTCATAGCGAATCACGGAGTCGTAGAGATCCTCGCCTTCAACATCCTCCAGGAGCATCGGATAGCGATCAAAAATGCCGGCCCAGTGATCCCAACCCGTCTCGAATTGACGCTGAGCATCTAAGAGTTCCGCTTGATCAAACAACTTGTTAGCGTCATAGATATGTCGTCGCGCAGCGATCATTTCGTCCTGTTGCTCAACTTCGCATCGCTCTCGCCAATACTCGAAGTTGACGATATTGCGATAGCGGTCGATGGTATTGGCAAATTGGGCCGTCTCGACCAATTCCTTGGCCAAACGACGGGCGACGATTCTCTGTTCGGTTGCCACCCGTTCAGCGACTTCGGGCTCGGTGACTTTGATCTTTTCCTCCGCCACTATTGCCAATTCATATTGCTCAGGGGTTCTCTCGGCTGGAGGTAGGTCGATAACCGTTAGTTCCTCTTCACTCAGTTGGCGTTTCTTTTCTTCAACGATTTGATCAAGGATTCCCTCGGCGAGTTGGTTAAACTCCACTTGGAGGCTCGCCGACCGTTCGCGTAGCGGCTCTAAATCGTTCAACCGAATTTGGTATCCGAAGGAGGTTGGAATGCTGCGGTCCCCATATTCGAGCCAGGCCTGGAGAGCTTCCTTCCAGGCGGTTTGACCCTTTTCGTCCAAATAACCTTCTTCCTCAATGGCATCCGCGTAATTAATCAGTGCCTTGGGCGAATCGGAATGGAAAATCAGCGGACTCGATCCCTTCAACGGAGCGGCTTTGGTATCCACAACACGTTGGGCCGTGAGGTACCAGTGACGAGCGACCAACCAGTTGTCCGGGCGGCCATCGGCGCCGTTGACCGCCTCTTCCCGGATGGGAGCCGTGGCGTTGGCGAAATGGTCGCTATGAAAATCTTCATCTTCGCGAAACAGACGACGGAACTGCACGTGTTCATCGGACCGTCCGAACTTGTGTCCAAAGAACCAACCCAGGTCCCAGAGCAATCGGGGCTCGTTGCGGTTGTAGCGTGTCCCTTTGATGAGAAAATCAACTCCCTTCTTTACCCAGTGGTACCGATGGCGATAGTCGTCGAATTCGACCGAGATGTTGTAAGAGAGGTTCCACGCCTGGAATTTCCAAACCGAGATGAAATTTGGTTGGAGCTTGGTGATTTGATTAAGTGTGGCGTTAAAGCTGTCCCAGTTCTCCGTCTTCTTGTAATGATACGCACGGCCCCATAACAGGTTAGCCGCGACTCCACGCATTCCCAATGTGGCGAGACTCATCGACGCGCCGGCTGGATCGATTTCACCCAGATTTGCCTGGGACAAACCATGCTCGGTGCGCATCCGCGCCAAAGCTCCACCCCCCCTCTGGTTCGTCGCGGGACTGCTGATCATGTTAAGTGGTACGAGCAAGGCCGCCATGACCAAAAGATAAATGACTTTGCGTACGAAAGACTGATTTCCTTTCACGCTGCTATCTCCTTCGACTTGAGGAAGAAATAACCCAGGCATGTTACGGCCAGCAAATACGCGAAGGTGGTCAACATGTACTGGGACATGAGATTCATCGGGATGTCAAAACCGTTCGCGACAAACCGAGTGGTGTTCATGCCGCCAAATTCCGAAAAGTCGCGGAAATTCGGCATCAGGAAGGAGACGCCTCGTATGATGGCCATCGCCACAACGTCAAAGGCTTTGACAGCTGCTGTTGTCACGGGGTTGATGTCCAACGGCGTCACCAGATTGTCTTGCGTGACAATGCGAATCACTGACTCGCTCGGCCCGCCCCCTTCGGCAGCTCCCGTGAACACATCCACAATCCACTGCGAGAAATAGCCCATAATGATACTGCCTAAGGTGGCCAGCATAGCCACCGCACCGTTGAGAAACGTACTGAACATGACCCCAAACCCGGTCACGACCAACATTTGCAACCAGATGGTAAAGTAGCTTTTGACAAAGTTGAATCCGAATAGGCGATCCGCTGCGCGGAGGTAAAGATCAGTCCGCGCCATTCCGAAATACTGGGCTCGCTCCGCACAACTGATCCATATTTCGAGTGAACCGTTGTCCGTTAGATCCTCAAACAAATCGACTTCTCGATATTGTCCTCCCGGCTTGGCTGCCGTGATGCGGCGATCAATGGTAATTTCGTCGGCGAAATTATCTGTCGCGGTGAAGGGAATGTCTTCGCTTTGGAGCCCGCTCTGTGGATTCTTCAACACGATCGTGCCGAGAATTCCGCTTTCAATCTCGCCTTTGTAGGTTCGGAAAACACGTATGGACAATTCAATCGGTAACCCACCAGGGAAATCACGCGCATTAAGTCCATCGAATCGCCACACGCCGGCACCCAACGAGCCCCCTTCGACATAACCCCGATAAGTCCACTCCTTGCCGACGTTGATCCCCTTGTCGGCCGGTTTGCCATCGCGACCCAGAAAACGCAGCTCACCGTAAACCGGCACACGAGCTTGAAGAGACCCGACGGCTGGTCCAACCCTATATTTGACTTCGTCGCCATCGTCCGATTGCGCGACCTTGTGACGGTGCCCCATCCGTGAATCGGTCACGCCGTTACCGTCCGGATTAATCGTGATTTCATGTCGATGGAACGAGTCTCGGGTTGTTTGGCCACGCCAACCACCGGAACCGTCCGTAGCTATCTCGACGCTGTCAGCGTCAACTTGATGCCGGTGAGACACGCCGCGTACCACAAAGACATAGCTAAACAGGCACATCAACGCGAGGATAACCGTTCCGACGGCGCCAAATCCGGCGATTCGTCCGATGACGATTTCCCAACCTCGCACCGGTTTGGTCACGACGGTGTATATCGTTCGATTTCTCAGATCCGCCGGCAGGCTGAAGACGCTGAGAAAAATGGCCAGCAAGACCACTAGAAAGTTGGTCGCTTTAAGCACAAAGCTCAAGTACAACTTCGCCGGATCATCGCTGCTGGTGTCGAGATACCATCCCGCAAACAGCAAGATGACGACGAACACCGCAAACACGACCAGCACATACCGGCGAATGGCTTCGCGAAACGCCAAACCCGCCATGCCCAAAATGCGACGCGAGGAGATTGAACGTAAATCGCGATATCCCACCGCCAACGTGCTACCAACGATGCCAAACGCATGGGCTGGTCCATGGCGCACCGAGGCAATCAGGTAACCGACAAAGGTGCCAGCGACGACCAGGCAGACCGCTAACAACAGGAACGTCAGCAATTGAATCGGTAACCATTCCAAGAATGGTTGGATGGGATGTTCAAGTACCATGGGCTAGTTCTGTGTGTCTTGGCCGCGGGCTCGGCGACCTGGGCGAGCTTCGCTGTCAGCGACGATGTTGAGGAACAACTCTTCGAGCGTTGATTTCGGATTCTCCATACCTAAAACCTTGCCGCCATGTTTTTCGACCAAGGCTCGAATTTCATTTTGTGCCTCCTCGGTTAGTCCGGTCGCACGCATTTGGGTCACGTCCTTTACCTTCAGCAAACTGTCGACGCGGCCCATCTCCTTCAGCTCACCCTCATACAAAATGGCGATGCGGTCGCATACGTCTTGAACGTCCGCTAAGAGGTGGCTGCACATCAAAACCGTCTTGCCCTCATCCTTTAGTTTGAGGATCAAATCCTTCATCTCCCGGGTACCGATTGGATCCAATCCAGTGGTCGGTTCGTCCAGCACCACCAACTCAGGATCATTGATCAAGGCCTGAGCCAGGCCGATGCGCCGCGTCATACCTTTGGAATACTCTTTCAATTGGCGGCGTCTGGCCCAATTCAAGCCGACAAGCTCTATCAATTCGTCGACGCGGCCCTTGCGTGTGAATGAATCCATATCAAAGAGGCGTCCGTAGAAGTCGAGAGTCTCTTCGGCGTTGAGAAATTTGTAGAGATACGACTCCTCCGGAAGAAAGCCGAGTCTCTCGTTCTTGGAAACATCGGTGGACGGTTGCCCAAAGATTAGCGCCTCGCCGCTGGTAGGAAACAACAGCCCCAAAAGTAATTTTATCGTTGTCGATTTTCCCGAGCCGTTGGGCCCCAGCAATCCGAAGACTTCACCCTTGCGCACTTCCAGGTCCAATGCGTTAAGCGCTCGGACCTTTTGTCGTCCCCAGAAGTCGCGATAGATTTTTGTTAGGTTCCGCGTTTCGACCACCACCTCCGGCAAGCTCTGCTCATCCGCGGTGGTGCTCTCCAAAGTCGAGGTTGCCACGTGTGTCATTCTCCCAGCATCTAATTAAGACTGCCAATAGATCGTAATCGGTCGGAGCGGAACTCAGCGTATAAAATCTTACGCTCGCGGTCCCGCAATGGTTCGTTTCGAAGCAACCGCTCAAAGCATTCTTCGGGGCGTTCATAACCACACCCGTCTCTCGTTCCCTGCCAGCTTACTTCCTGCCTCTTGCCTCCCAGACTAACCGAAACTGGTTAGAATTGAATCAAAGATAGGATAAGCCGGCGAGCGGCCGAATCTAGCCGACTCGCGACCAGATCGTAATCTATTTAGGATAAGGGGCCTGCCGGGGGGGTTCAAGAACCTAACCACGACCGGAAATCGCTCAAATCAGCAGAAAAATTGCCCCAGTCCCCCCGATCGCCCCGCTGCCCCACCTACTCGTTCACATCTTCGATGAGTTCACCATACCCAACCACCGGTCGCCAGGAGGCCATCGATTTCTTGATGGGGCGGCTGAATTACGAACACGCCGTCACCATTCCCTACCAGGAGCTGACCCTGAAATTGCAGCGGATGCGGCGGTTATTGGACCTACTGGGGAATCCCCAGCGGCGTCTCAACATCGTTCATGTCGCCGGCTCCAAGGGAAAAGGTTCGACCGTGATGACCATTGCCAGTCTGCTGACGGCGGCGGGGCAGGACGCGGGTACCTACACTTCGCCGCATTTGGAGCGAGTGGAAGAACGGGTCAGTGTCAACGGCCAGCCCATCTCGTCAGACGATTTTATCGGGCTTGTCGGGCAGATTCGACCTGCCGTCGACGAATTGGACCGGGCTGACGATTTGGTGGACGAGTTCGGTGGACCCACCTATTTCGAGATCCTCACCGCACTGGCCATGTTGCATTTTGACCAGAAAAAAGTTCGCTGGTGTGTCCTGGAAGTCGGGTTGGGTGGCCGTCTGGATTCGACCAACGTCTGCCAACCGTTGGTTACCGTCATCACCAGCATTAGCCTCGATCACATGCTCCAGTTGGGAAACACGCTTGGCGAGATAGCTCGTGAGAAGGCCGGCATCCTCAAGCCAGGCATTCCCTTGGTCAACGGCGTTGCCACGGGCCAGGCCAGAGAGGTCATCCAGCAAATCGCCCAGCCGTTGGGATGCGAGATCTACACGCTCGGAGAAGAATTTCACGTGCGGTATCGCCCAGCTCAATCACGCCCAGGCGAGTTAGGCCCAGCCCAGTTAGGCCCGGCCCAGTCAGGCAATGTTAGCTCGCAGGGTGGACGATTCGACTACCGCGACACCGCTGTGGAGTTCCACGATTTACCGTTGCGATTAATGGGATCCCATCAAGCGGAGAACGCAGGGATCGCCATCAAGGCGATCCGCCTGCTCCAGCGTCATGGTATTGAAATTGACCAGCACCAGCTGAAGGACGGGCTGGCGTCGGTGAACTGCCCTGCTCGTATCGAAATTATTTCCGGCCAGCCCCCGATTGTGTTGGATACCGCCCACAATGTTGCCTCAATCAAGGCTTTGCTGGAAGTTCTGGAATCAAGTTTTGGCCAGCGTCGCCGCGTGTTTGTTTTGGCCACGACGCGGGGAAAAGCGGTGCGAGAAATGTTGCGTTGCCTGTCGGACCAGGTTGGCGTCCTGATCCTTACCCAGTACGTCGATAATCCCCGTAGCCACACACCGCAGGACTTGGCAACGATCGTCGAGGAACTCCGATCCAGCGGAGAATTCGGCCAGTCAATGCAGGTTCACTTGGCGGAAAATCCTGACATGGCCTGGCAGTTGGCCAGTGGCACGGCGCGACCTGAGGACGTCTTGTGTGTCACTGGATCTTTCTTTCTCGCCGCCGAACTCCTGGCGACGCTTCGCAGACAAGCCTGCGTTGTCTAACGATCCCCAACTCGCCGAATTCGGTTCGTGCTAAGTGGTAGGGAGCCATCTGGCCGCGAGTACGCATCGTAGGCCCTGGTCTGGATGACATGGCGTTCCACCGGGACGCCCAGCCTCTCGACCAGCATGGCGACGTAAGAATCTCCATCCCAACCTGATGGTGTCGCCGATCGCCGGGTCTCCAGTCTCCGGTCCAACGAGTGAATCTCCAGCACGTTACAGCTTTTGGCGGCAGAATACATTTCGAATCCTTTCCTAGTTTCTTGTTTGCACAACGTGACGTTGGCTGATGATCAATCACCTATGCAACTGGAGTGCCATTCGCCCCAGCGATGGAGAACAGTGGACGGATTAGCGAAAACCGCCACAAAACGAGCTGTTCGCCGGGACACGACAGGTTTGTCCCAACCGGCAAGACTTATCCAATCCACCTATATTTTCTATTTTATACATTGCCAGCGTGCAAATTTTACACGACCTTCGACTCAGGCCAGCTATTCGCCAAATGGATTTTCGTCCGAGCCAAAGGGGTCTTCACCCGGCGCTTGAACAGGGTTGTCTTCGATTGTCGATTTTCCGGTTATGGTTTGAAACGGATCCTCGTCACCAGCTGGATCGCCGCCGAAAGGAGCGCGGTTGCCAGTCTCCTACGGCTGGGAGAGTCTGTGACGCTCTTCCGGAGTTCGAGCGCTGGCCATATTGTTTTCAACGGCTCTGAGCTTCTCCAAAAAGTCGGCAATGTTTTCGTGAACGGTTCGGGTATTGGCGACAACCAAACAGTCGTTGAGCGTTTTGATCGCGCCCGTTCCTGTTCCGACATCCTCCCAGCTACTTGGTTCGATGATGGACACGACAATATCGGCGAGACGATCGACGGTGTTTATCGTTTCATAGATGTCTTGTGTCGCATGCCTGTGTCCGTCGTCTCTTGTCGCCTGTCCGCCGAACCCGCCGCCGCCCGCTTGACGATTCACCGTCGTGTTGGCAAGCCTGCGCACTTCGCTCTTAGGATCTGCCTTGACCAGGTCCGATACATCAAAAACTCTCGCGATCGATTCTTCCGCCGCTCGCTCCTGAGATGTGAGGATGAGAATGCCATCGTCGTTGACGTAAGCCAATTCGAATCGATTGAGCAACCAACGTAGGCTTGTGGCCAGCGGCAGTCCGTTGAGCTGAAGAGTAACCGCTGCTGATGAATCGAGTCCAAGTTCATCCAGCGCCCCCTCGTCGATCAAAATGGGAATCTCGTAGACTTCCTCCAAAAATTCGACGGCTTCGATAAGCGGCATTTCAACGAAGTCAAATTCCGTGATTTCTTTGAGCGCCTGTTCCAATCGTAGCCCCTTTGTGCTTGCACCTTCATGTGGCTCTTTAGCCACGCTCGAGTTAAGATCAAAGACAGCAAGGACGACGAATGACAAAACAAACGCGCGCAGGAGCACGCATGGCACACCTCCTTTAAGATTTTCTGTTCCGACAAAAAATGACTGAAACCATCTGGGCGGGTGAGGCACAAAGATTCCCGAAAGGTTATCAGCTCGTAGGTGGGAAGTCGCAAAGGGACGGCGGCAGCTGGCCCAACGACCCCCAGTCAATGTAATCCCATGGCGGAGGCCTCAAAAACCCTCCATTTCACTCCCCGATCACCTTGACCAAAACCTTTTTGGCTCGACGGCCGTCGAATTCTCCGTAGAACACTTGTTCCCAGGGGCCGAAATCCAATCGTCCATCAGTAATGGCGATGACGACTTCGCGACCCATGATTTGGCGTTTGTGGTGCGCGTCCGCATTGTCCTCTCCGGTTCGATTGTGGTGATAACATTCGGGCGAAGCATCGAATGGAGCCAGCTCTCCGACCATTCTGCGGGAAAAAGCCACACATCGCTGCAGATTTCTCTTGCCGCCTGAACCACCAAATTGGGGGGATTCGTCGAAAAGGGAACCAAATTTGCATCTTTTCGAATACGAGGATAGTTTTCGTGCCAAGTTGGCAGGTTTCGACTAGGATTAGGTAATCATGAGATCACTCGAAGGACATTTATTGATCGCCTCACCTCATATCGGGGATGCCCGGTTTGAGCGCACCGTCGTGTTGTTACTGCATCACGATCCAGAAGGAGCGTTTGGCGTGATCTTGAATCGACCACTTCCGGAAACGGTTGATGGGCTCTGGCGCAAGCTCGGTCATGACGGTTGTGAGAATGAGCAACCGGTCAATCTGGGCGGCCCGGTATCGGGACCACTGATTGCGCTGCACGGCATCAAGTCACTGGCCGAGTTTGAAGTTCCGCCTGGGCTGTATGTCGCTGAGCACCGCAAGACAATCGAGCGGTTGTTGAAAAAATCCGCGCCCAATCTGCGTATATTCGTCGGGCATTCTGGTTGGACGAGTGGCCAGCTGGAATCCGAGATCGACAGTGGCTCTTGGTTTATCATGCCGGCCGACAAGGATCACATCTTTGGCGAGCAAGAGGACCTGTGGGTCAGCGCGGTGCGGGAGAAAGGACGGCGGTTCTTGAGTGACGCGCTGGGTATCTTCGACTTTCCTGAAGATCCGTCGATGAACTAAGCCCGCGTTTATCACACAGCCCGAATTTCTCACACACTTCGTCGTGAGCGGGGGTAAGTCTTTCGATTCAAGAAAACTGCAGATCCAACCTCTGCAAACGCGATTCGGTTTCGGCCATTAGCGCGTCCTCGGCTGCTTCGTCGGCCGCCTCGTAGGTTGCAGAGAAACGCAGAAAACTCCCTGCATCATCCCAAGGGACCGTTGCGACCGACATTTGCGTAATCAATAACTGGCTCGCCTCCTCGGCGTTGGCAAAACTCACTCCTCCAGCGGCGCCCGTCGGTGATTTGACGTAAAGAAAATAACTGCCACCCGGCAGCTGACACTGGAATCCACAGCGATCAAGCGTATCGACCAACTTCCGCAAGCGGCGCCGGTACTTATCACGCGTCGATTGAGGAATGCTGTCATCATCCAGCGCCGCCGCCGCCGATTTCTGGATCGCCAGGAACTGCCCTGAATCGCAGTTGTCCTTCACATCCGCCAACGCTCGGACAATCAGTTCGTTGCCGCAAACCCAACCGATCCGCCAACCGATCATGTTGAAGCCTTTGGACATCGTGTGGATCTCGACGCCGACATCCCGAGCGCCAGGTAGGGACAAAAAACTCAGTGGTTCACCGGCAAAGGTCAGCGGCAGGTGCGCGGCATCCTGCACGACCACCAATTGATACTCCTGGGCAAACTCAATCACTTTTGCGTAAAAATCGCGCGTGGCAACTTTTCCCGTGGGGCTGTTCGGATAATTGATAACCAGCAGCTTAGCGCGGGCTCGTAGGTCGCGGGGAACAATATCCAGGTCAGGAAAAAAATCGTTCTCCGCCAAGAGCGGCAGCTTATGCACCTCACCTCCGTAGTAGGCTGTGTGGGTACCAGCCACCGGGTACCCAGGCACGGTCATCAGCGTGACGTCCCCGGGGTTAATGAATACGGCGGGGAGCATTGCCAGGGCCGTTTTCGACCCAATGCAATGGTTGACCTCTTTGGTTGGATTCAAATCGACGCCGTAGTTGCGCTGCATAAATCGAGCCACCGCCTCCTTGAACTCGGCTGGGCCATTATCAGCATAACCGCGGTTGGCCGGGTCGTTGATTTCTTCAGCCAACCTGGCACGTACCGAATCAGCCGCCATCTCGTCGTTGTCGCCAATCCCGAAGTCGAGCAACTCACGATCAGGGTAGTCGGCCAATGCCTGACGCTTGGCGCGCTTGATCTTTTCAAACTTGTAGATGTCGGTGCCTTTGCCATAGTTGGCGCCACCAATGCGTTCGGCAAACAGCCGTTGGAAATAAGGATCGCTCATGGAGTGTGATTACCTGTGCTTGGGTGGTTGTCCTGGCAGAACAGGACAAGCTATCCTAGAAAGTTCGTCGTCTCAAGCGGCCTTCAGTGGTGCTTCGGCCAGACGTTGCGCTGCTCATCGAAAAACGACATGGCCGCCTCGAATTGGCGCTGCAATTTGAGGAATTCCCGCGGATCACCGCCACGATCGGGATGGGCCTGCTCGGCCAATCTTCGGTAGGCCGTGCGCAGGTCCTCTTCAGAACAGGGCCAACGTAGTCCCAATGCGCGTAGGCATCCTGGCGTGTGGTAGCGGGCCCATGCCGGCATCTGGGGAAAATGATAGACCACCTTTACCAACGCGCAGCGCAGCGCTCGATAGTAAGCCCGGATGTCCATGACCATCAGCCAATAGCCCACCAGCGGCAGTGCCAGTGCGATGCAGACAAACCACCAAATGGCAAAATGATCGACCCAATCAGGCCACGGTCGCTCGGTTAGAAAGTCCATCGGTTAGAAAGTCCATCGGTTAGAAAGTCCATCGGTTAGAAAGTCCACTGGTTAGAGAGTCCATTGAAAATAACCATGCGGTTGGTGGGAACCACTCTCGATCCCTATTTTATCCAGGATTCGCTCTAGCGTCACGCCTGACCCCCGCCGCGCGCCTGGCAAGAACCCGTTGGGTTCGAATGAAGTGACATCTGTCATCTGCCGGTCCGTTTTACGTGTTAGTGGACACCTTTAAGAGGCTAAGAACCCATTAGACAGTATTCGCTGTGGTACCCTCTTAAGCGACGAGCCCCGATGTGCCTATTGGACTACCTCCTGTGCCGCCTGCGTTCTCGCGCGACGAATCGCCCACAGAAATCCGCACGCCGCGATCGGAAGCAGACCTAAAATGGTCAAGGCGACTAGCAACTCCGGTTGCAAAAGAGACGCTGGACCCTCATCGACCACGTTACGCAAATTGGGGACGCAAGATCCGGCGTAGGCACACGCGCGGTTTCCTGGCAGCATCCCCAATTGACTTGCCCACCAGAACGTCTTGGCTCGCGTGTTAATCATGGCCATCGTTGGATTGAGTAGCGTGTAGGGTACTAACGGAATCATACGTAGCGAGAGCAAATAAACGGCCCCATCTTCCTCGAGTATGCGATTCACCAGCTGGGCGCCGTATCTAAAACGCGAGGAGATCCAATCACGCAGTAGATACCTGGTCACCAAAAAGACGGCCAGGACGGCGACAATCGACGCGATGTTGATGATGACCGTTCCCCACAACCACCCAAACAACCAGCCACACACGAACGCTTTTCCGGAAGTTCCTGGCACATAGCATGCCACGGTATAGACCATTACACCGACGAAAAAGGCCAAGACGGGATAAGCCTGCTGGGCACCGCGCAGCCGCGTCTCATGTTCGATGAACGTTTCAAAAGAATCACAATTGAAGCGAATAAGTAGACACAGCCCACCAACAACCGCCAGGCCGATCAGCAAGGCGGGGCCGCGTCACACCAGCAACCGATAGGAAGTGCGCAGGATGGATCTTAGCAGAAGGTTCATGCTGATATCTCGTGCATTTTGCGTACCTCTATAAAGAATCGAAATCCTCCTACCGGTCTAAGAATTGGCAATAGATTCCCTTGTTCTGCGCTTTAAAGAAGCGAGAGAGAAACTTAAAGAGGATCCATTCTACCCGAACACCATGTCTTCGAACGGCTTGATTACGAAAGAGCCACTTTGCTGGAGTTGCTTCTGTTTTTTTCAATTTCACCGAAAAATGTTGCGGTTCCTAACCCCTTAGTGTTAGGATGTGGTCCGCGCGATGCGGGTCCGCGCGGCGTGCTGTGTTGTGGAACGGCTAAATAACCCTCGGTGGCAATGGTTCGCTGATGGTTTTCAACAGCCAGATAATGGGGCAATTCGGATGGCTCAGCTTTGGTACCGGTCTAGAAGTTCAGATCCGCAAAGACCGACGAACTGACGTCGACGACGAACGACGAAATCGCTTGTCCCTCGCCATCACGCGATGCTCGAAACGTTGGAGCCGCGGATTTTGCTCGCGACCGACATTGTCGGCATCGATCGCGATGTACTGATCGCCGGTTTGGATGCCGCCGCAGGCACCAACGACTTGGTCGGTTGGCTGAACTCCGTGGACCAGCACAATCGCTTGGCCCGACCACTGGCCGTGACCGGCCAGGCGATTGGCGCCGAGTTGGATTCGGCCGCGGCAGTTAAGCTCGGTCTGGTCGACCCGCTGATTCATCCCGCGACCGGCTTTCTTAATACGGCAACTCGCAGCGATGATGACTTAGTCGCGCATCTCACTAGCGGAGCCTTGGATGGCACCGTTGGCGGTTACGAATTTCAGATCGTATCCGCGGCCGGTGGATATTCGAGTGACGAATTGTCACTGGATGTTGTTCTGCGAGCGATCAAACCAGATGTCGAATTTACGGCCGACTTCGGCGCAGCTGGTGACTCGATCGGTTTGGACGTCGCCAATCAGCTCACGGCCACCGGTACCGTGGACTATACCTTGGATCTCGACCTGACGTTCGGGGTCAATCCCGACGACGAATTTTTCGTCGTCGTCCACGCATTCGATGCATCGGCGACCGTGGACGAAGCTGTCGAACTTGTGGCCGATTCTTCGGCCCTCGGCGCTGCAACGCTGCAAGCCGATGTCGCTTTGCAACTGACGATCAACGGCGCGGATTCCTTCATCCTGTCCGTTCCGAAAGATGGCAACACTGCGGACTCGCAAGATTTGGTCGATGCGCTGAACGATTCTCTCAACTCGACGCTTGCCACATCGTCGTTCGCCGCCAGGGTGGTCGCGGAGGATCGATCCGGCACTCTGGCCCTGGTCTCCCAATCGGGTGAGATTCATTCGATTCAATTGCAGGGCGGCCATGAACTCGGTTTTGACGAAGCCACGATCGCCACGGGACCAATCAGCGGCGGTTCCCAATGCACGGTCGATTGCCGACACGGATTGCAGTTGGGATTCGTGGAGTTACCATTGATTGGAAGGTCGCTGGGTCAGCTGGTCGACGTGGGCGGAGTACTGGACCAGGCATTCGTTCAGCCATTGGCCGACGCGACTTCCGGATACCTCAGCACAGCCAGCCAGCCGACTCGATTGGGCGTCGAGGCAGCACTGCAAGGCGTCGGCGGAACGTTTGGTGAGTTAACCATCCTGCCACCCACTGGCGTCTCCAGTTCTCTAGCAGCTGGTGGAGACCGCGTCGAGTTTTCGCTGCAAATGACGGCCGAGCAACTGCGCGATTGGCGTTTCAACTTGGGCGATCAAGGTCTCGACTTGGGGTTGATGTTCTTGGATGAGATCCCCGATGAACTGTTGGGAACGTTCACATTGGATCTAACATTTGGTGTGAACCTGAGCGCATTGCCGGGTGAGCAGGACGCGTTTTTCGTTCGCTTCAATCAACCGGCCACCGTGGACGTCGCCATTCTGGGCAACGCGACGACCGTCAATGGTGCCGCCGGCGTATTGGGAATACAAGGCGACTTGACCAACATCTTGTTGGATGCCGATCTTTCCATCGATTTGAACTCAAGCCCGTCCGCTTTCAACGTGACCGGTGCCGAGCTGAACGACACGCCAATCGACCAGTTGGTCACGCGAGCAGCGACGGGCAACACAATCGGCGGAAATGTGCCGCTGAGCGTCTTACCCGGAGTAAGCGGATTCAGTGGAGGAGTGTCGGTGGGGTTGTCGCATTCCGACATTTTTGATGGCATGCCCTTGAACGTTACGGGCAACAACTACGAACCGTTTGCCGCATTTGACGTGATCACGGCCGGCGGCCTGCTGGGGCAGCTGGAGAATCTGGCGGAGTGGTTCGATCAATTCGAGCAGGCATCGCTCGCACAGACGATACCGCTCACGGCCACAACTTCTTTTGCCGACGTCAGCGACCTATCGGGCGCGTTTACCGCGCAAGTGCTTGATCCCTTGCGGACGATACCCGCCGAGGAGGACGCACCGACAACGGTCGCCTTCGAGACCGTGCAACAGATGCTTGGCCCGCTGGGTATCAGCGGCAGCTACAACCACGCCAGTCGCGAGTTTTTGTTTGACGTAACTGCCTCGTCAGCCGCCGTGGCTACGTCCGAACAAGCTGGCATCCAGTTCGACATCGGAAGCCTCACCCAAATCACCACCGACGACACCGCGGATCTAACATCTAATAGCCAATCTACGCTTTCCGTCGGTTTGGTCATGCGCCCGCTTGGCGAGAACAACTTGGTGCATTGGTTGCGGACCCGGTTGCTGGCACGGGAACGGCGTTGTCGGGTCTCAATCGCGGGGCGGGTGTGACTGTCGAGCCCGGTGTGAACGATATTCAGATCGAACTGAGCGACGGAACGCTATTCGAAGTGAACCTGGACGGTGCCACGAACATGGGCCGGGTCCTTCAACTGTTAAACGCCGCGTCGCCGGGTGCTTCCGCCTTCGAGGCGATGTTGAACGAAGACGTCGACGGCTTGCAGTTGGTCGATCGTACCGGCGGTCCGGGGATCTTCGAAGCGACAGCCGTCAACGAATCAGTCGCCGTGTTCTCGCTTGCTGTTAACAAAAGTGGCGACCCGTCCGATGTCGAGGGAGAATTGGTGATTGTGGGAGATACGTTGCATCGTGACACATTGTCGGATCACTTCTTTCTTCGTGACGGCAGCCTGAACGTCGTTACCACGGTTGACGTGCCCACCTTTACCGGCCCGGCCACGAATGCCCCGCAGCCGCAATTCGGGTTTGTGGAAATTGACGTCGTGGGCGGCAGTACCGGAAGCGTCGGAGCACCGATGACATTTAGCGTGACGTTGACAGATCCCGCGACACAGGCAGCTGACAACCGAGCGACGATGCGCGAATTGTTTGAGGACATCGACGAATTGAGCCCGCTGATTGATACGGCGGATCTCACCGGTAACATCGCGGCAACCCTCCAGATTCGACCCGATGTGTCGACGTTAAACGCAGTTGGCATCTCTAATATATCGCCGGCCGAGTTTACGTTTGACATCGACTTATCCAGCGCAACGCCCGACATGGGAACGTTGGACTCGACCATCAACAACCCGGTCTATCGGCTATTGAATGCAAACGAGCACGTGTCCGGCGATGACGTTTCGGCCGCTCTGGATGATCTGTCGGCTTACCTACATGCTTCCGAAATGCATGACGAATTGGGTTCGGCGCTGCCGGCCATCGACAAGCCGCTCGGCCCGTCGGTTGGTATTGAGGACGTCTTCGATACTGCGTTCAATACCCTGAGAACAGATTCGCCCGAATCGCTGCAATCGACAATCGCTCAATTGCCAGCCAACTCCGCTATTACATTTGACGATACGGCCAACCCAACGTTGCGTTTTGATTTGGACGTTGCGTCCGCCCTGGCCAGCCAGTTGCCGCTGAATCTAGATTTGACGACGCTGGGAGTCAACTTGGGCTCGTTCGGGCTACAAAACGTGCCACGGATCGTCGATTCCGCTTCCATGGATCCCTTTTCAACATTGACAGCCAACCTGCTGGATCTGATCAGCACGGTGAACTTCAATGTTGATCTGGGAGTTGATCTCTCGACACCGAGCGCCCCGAACTCATTTCTCTACGACACGACATCGGCAGCCTACTTATTCACGTTGAATAAAGCCGATTTGAACTTTGATGCCCTGGCCGGGGCGCTCGAGTCGAACGTTGTGACGGACAGTGTCTCTTACGATGCCACGGGCAGCTCGTCTTCCCCCGCGTCCGTCGTTGTCGCATTGGTGAACGACGCCGTCGATGGTCGGCACGCATTCGATGGCCAAATGCTGGCTCGCACCAACGTGGATCTGATTGGCGAGTTGAACGTGATGTTGCCGATGGGATTCAGCAGCCTGGGAATTACTCCAGCCGTCGATTGCAACAATCCTGGAGTGGGGGAAGAGCCATGCCTGATTGTAGAGCAGACAAACGGCATCACGAATGTTGCCAGCTTCAACGGCCCCGACGTCGCGACCCTGCAATTGGCGGTCGATCTCTCGGGCGACTTGAGTAGCTTCGCGGTGGGCTGGGATAACTTGCTGCAATATCTCGACACAGCGTTGGACGAGGCGGTGCTCAACTCACCGCTGCCCATCGTCGGCAATCAATTGTCCGATGCCGTCCGATTCATGCACGATACTCGCCAACAAGCTTTGGACAATCTGAATGCGATCGTGGGGACACCCGACGCCTTTGACGTGCAGATGGCACTTTTTGAAGCATTCCAGGCTGCTGGCATCGGCAGCGGTTCGATGCTGGTCGATCGCGATTCCAGCGGCTCCTTGACGCAGTCGGACATCCAGTTGACGCAGATTAGCAACGAAGTTCGCTATGATTTCGCTTTGCATCGCGCTCTCGACATCGTCGTAGAACCGCAGGTCGCTTTTGATCTGGGAATGCCAGATCTGCCGCTCGATCTCGACGGACCTGTTCAACTGTCGATTGGTTTCGATTGGTCGATTGGCGTGGGAGTCAGTAAAACGCACGGAGTGTTCATTGATACTTCGCAGACCGATGAAATCTCGATTGACTTCGAGGCGACTGTCGGGCAAATATCCTCAACCGGGAAGTTGGGGTTCATGCCCGTGACGGTGACACCCAACGGGGCACAACCGATCCGCACCGCCGGCAATTATACGATTGACGTCATGGAACCCGGCTCGGACGGTTTCCTCAGCTTCGCCGAAACGGCGAGCGATCCACCAACTAGTAACATCGTTGCCGCGTCCCTGTCTGGCGCCGCGGGACTCGACTCGAATCTTGCCGTGACGCTCGAATCGAATCTTGGTGATACGATTGACCTGTTATGGATTCGGAACGATCTCAGCGAATCCCCAACTCAACCGAACCGAGCGAAACACGATAGCTCCCAGTCAGAAAAGCCAGATGATTCGTTAAAACCTTTTGACGAATGGTTCAAAGAACTAAGCAAACTCTAATCATCCACAGCATTTGGCCGCTTCGCGAAACTAACGAGGGTGATTTACTCAAACCCGACCTCCGCCAGCTTGGCGCGTAGAGCGGGCAGCGCCCCTTGCTCACCGTCGACCGGCGCCTTTCGGTCGGAGCCGAGCACGGTTTCAATGCGTTCGAGCCGACTCACGGTCTCGGCCAGCGTGGCCGGGGTCCACGCGCCGGCGTGGTCGTCGCCAGGAATGTCCACGTGATACGTAAAATGCTTTTCGATCACCGTCGCGCCCATCGCGACGGCCGCGCAGACCGCTTCAATGCCGCGACTGTGATCGCTGTACCCGAACGGGTGATCGGGAAACTCTCGATGGATGTCGAGCATCATCCGCAGATTCACGTTCTCGTCGTCCGTCGGATACTGGCTGATGCAGTGCAGCAGATAGAGCGTTTCAATCTTGTTCAGGCAGTTCACAGCGGCGCGGATTTCATCCAGCGTGGATCCTCCGGTTGATAGGTAAACCGTCTTCACCTGGTCGGCGCGATTGTTCACGTCCTGCAGCAGATCGAGGTGGGGAATCCGCCCCGAGGCGATCTTCAACTCGGTCAGCCCCATTTTGTCGACGAGAAATGCCGTCGCCCGTTGCGTGAACGACGAACTGAGGAACTCGATACCCGCCTGCCGGCACTCTTCCTGCAACTCGAAATGCATCTCTGCGGAGACCTGCACGACGGAAAAATCGTCATACCAGAGATGGTCCTTACCAAATTGATCCGCGGTGTACGTCTGAAACTTGGCGTAGGTGCCGCCGGAATTCGCCGCCTCGCGGACTAGCCCCTTGGCGAGTTGCCAGTTGCCGAGGTGATTCTCCCCGATTTCGACAATCAGTATCGTGTTCATGTGGTGGACCCTGATAGCATGGAGTTGTGCTCCGTGTGATGAACTGATAGGTATTTGAATCCCGTCCAAGAATTCAATATACCCCGTGGGGTCAAGAAATCAAAACGGGCGTTTGGCCGATGGCCCACAGAAGCAAAACAAGTGCCGTGCTAACAGTCGAGCAGAAACGCGCAGGATGGATCTTGGCAGAAGGTTCATACTCGGAGCTTACTAGAGATACCAGCCTTTGCGATACTCGCGGTGCAAGTACTGATCCAGATCGGGCCGATTGAGGATTGTCATGTTATCCCCGTCCCATCGTAGCCGCTGGCCACCGGCGCGCAGGGCGATGTTACTCAGGAGCACAACCTCGGTAAGCGGACCGGAGTAGGCGAAATCCGTCAGAGAATTTTTGCCACCTTTGCAGGCGGCGATCCATTCAGCGTGGTGGCCAATCGAGCGCTCCATCGTTTTGGCCGGCGGCTCGAAGTGGTCCATTCGCGACAGTGGAATCAGCTGGGGCTCGCCGCCATGCGAACCGTGAAACATTTTCCCTTGGCTGCCAATGTAGAGAACCCCGTTTCCCGGAAGGTTGTGCTCCTCTTCCATCTCCGCCGGCTTGGGAGGCATCAGACCGCCATCGTACCAGGTCATCGTGACGGGAGGTTTGTCGCCGCGAGCTGGGAACTCGTACCGGATAATACAGGCTTGCGGATACGTTTCATGGTTCGGGGTACCATCCGGGAGTTGGCTCCCAGCCTGGGTTGCTATGGCTTGGATCGTGGTTGGGTGGCCCAGTTCCAACGCCCACATGGGGTGGTCAATAATGTGACATCCCATGTGGCCAATCGCTCCGGTTCCAAAATCCCACCAACCGCGCCAAGTCGCTGGCAGATAAACCGGGTGATAATCTCGAACGGGCGCCGGTCCCAACCACAAATCCCACTCGATCGATTCCGGTACGGGTGGCGCTTCGTCGGGTCGCGGAATGCCCTGTTTCCAGGCCCCGCCCGGTCGATCGGTCCAAACATGGACTTCCCTGACCTCGCCGATCACGCCGGCCCAAATCCATTCGTTGGTCAGGCGCGCGCCTTCGTTGGCATGCCCTCCGTTGCCCATCTGCGTCGCCACTCCCTGCGCTTTCGCCACACGGGCCAATTCACGCGCCTCGTGCAACGTATGGGTGAGCGGTTTTTCACAGTATACGTGCTTGCCCATTTTCAGCGCCATCATCGCCGCGACGGCGTGCGTGTGGTCGGGCGTGGAAACCACGACAGCGTCAATTTCGTCGTGGTGAGCGACCAGCATCTCGCGAAAGTCCTTGTAAGGCTTAGCGCGGGAAAACGAGGAAAACGTGACAGCGGATTGAATCCGATCGACGTCACAAAGCGCGACGATATTTTCCGTCTTACCCAGTTCCCCAATATTGCCGGCTCCCATGCCGCCTGCGCCAATCGCCGCGATATTCAACCGATTGCTGGGGGCGTTCTGTCCAGGCCCGCCGAGCACATGGCGTGGCACAATGGAAACCGTGGAGATGGCGGCCAGCGAACTTGATTTGAGGAAATCGCGACGAGAAGCGGCAATCATGACGTTCCCTTCCGTTGCCTGGATTTACCTTGGCAGCCCACGATGCTAGTACCGCTGGCGGGTGGTTTACAACAGCAAAACGTCGATTTTGGACAGCCAATTCAGATTCGCCCGGCAAAATGATTGCAAACGGCGTAATCCGTGTTAGACTGAGGGTTGGACTATTCAGACAGATCACATTTGCTGATAGATGGCGGCACGGATGCTGGTCGTTTTGCGATTTTCCAGTCGAACAATCTTATCTAGCGGGCTGACGAATGAAACAGAAACAAGAATCTAAGGGTACGGCGCCATCCCTATCTAGACGAATTCGCAGTGGCACCATTGAATTGGCCGTTGCTGCGGTCCTGTTTCTGATTCTCTTTATTCTATTTTCCCAGTCTTAAGTTCGTTGGTTGAAATCGCCTTCGTTCAGTGGCAATCACCCACGTGGGTCACAGCTTGCGGCACACGGACCCCTAGTTTCTTCTAGGTAGGTGGTGAAACTCCGACTGGCCTCAAGGCTGGGGCCTCTCCGAAATAGCCGACAAGGTTGATCGTTTCCTCTGGTGGAGCAAGATCCTGCATTTCACCGCTGCTACTTGGCGATTGGGGCAGGCAATAGATAGACCGTCCCGTTTTCTCTATTTAGGTCGTCCAGGGCACACCACGAGCTGAGCCAGGGTTGGATTCCGGTGGAAAGAGCTTGCAATGAAACTGCACTTTAGGGGATCACGCGGCGAGGGCAATCAGGTCCTCGAAGAGCGTCCGCAATTTGCGGTGGTTGCGGCCGCGAGGCAGAGCGGCCAGGAATTATTTTCCCAGCATTTCTCGGGAAATAGAACGTCGCCGGTCCGCGTGCGAGGGGCGACAGTCCTCGTTGTCCCAAGGACGATCACTGCGGTCACTCAATTCCGACTTGTGCACATCCCAACAATATAACTCGACCAACGTGTACACCCATTGGTTCAAATGCCAACAGACAATGTTCGACCACACATTGCGAACTTGTTGCTGACCCGCTCCACACACTTCTTTCACATCGTGGAAATGTTCTTCGATCGCCCAACGCGCCGCCACCGTTTCCAGAATGTCACTCACTTCCGCCGA
>Ga0310121_10000240_pt1 | contig 59574 bp, 50 predicted proteins | sample CB27_Tmax_986_MG_FD_203504 | JGI IMG/M metagenome (GOLD analysis project Ga0310121, IMG submission 203504) | Marine microbial communities from Western Arctic Ocean, Canada - CB27_Tmax_986 | ecosystem: Environmental > Aquatic > Marine > Oceanic | place: Canada: Western Arctic Ocean | collected... | reverse complement strand
CCACCCCACTCATCCGTGAAGACCACCTTCGAACCATCGTTGTTAAAGGTGGCCGAGTGCCAGTACGCGAAGTTAGGGTCTGTCACCTCCTCAATCCGAACCGGATTCACCGGATCGCTAATGTCAAAGAGGACACCATTCCCCTGACATGCCCCGGCCGCCAAGCCGATCTCCGGGTACACAGTAATGTCGTGGCATGATGTTGTCTGTCTGGACTCCTGAGTATCCGGGCCATGGTCCCCACCTCCCCACAGGCCCGCAATCGAGCCGCTCTCAGGATTCGCGAAAACCCGTGGCTCATTCACGACACGAGCGTTCTCGGGCGCGTCTAGCGGAACCTGGATAACCGAGATGCGCCAGAACGAGGTATCTGGCTCGTCAGGGTCGTCAATGTCCAGACATCCCTCCAGCTCTTCGCCAGAGCGTACGGCGCTTGTGCCGGACACGTACAGGTAGACGTTCTCGTTGTCGTTTGGATCTCTGAGGATGGTATGCGTGTGGGAGCCCCTGCAGGTTTGCACGGCAGCAACCTGAACAGGGTTTTGGATGTCACTCACGTCGAAGATCCGAACACCGCGAAACCGCTCTGCATTAACGTCCAGCCCGATCTCCTCTTCGGTGGAAACTCCACAGTCGAGTCTACTGCGGGCTTCTTGATCCGAACGGAAGAGGAGATCACCGTATATAGAGAGATCACCCTGTGCACCGGGACATACGACCGATGTCAGTAGCTCCGGGCTCACTGGGTCCGCAATATCGTAGATGTTGAAACCATTGTAGTTACCCACGAACACCAGATCCCCCCTGAACGCGAGGTCGGAGTTCTTGTAATTCTGCGCTCCGGGCTCGCCGGGAACAAAAAATCCGGGGGGCCGGTCCCGGTGACCCCTCAACTCAAGGTTCGAGCTTGCCACTTCCGCATCCTGCCAACCCGCTTCCAGCCCAACTCGAGGATCGACCTGCCCACCTCCGGTCTGCGCCCATGTGGTCGCCGGGCTCAAGATCAATCCGACTGTGAAGACCACTGTAGCTAACCCCAATACAATCCAGTGACTTGTCAGGTCTTGGACCATCTCTTTAGATCTCATTCCTGATTCCTGGTTGGGACTTGGGCAACCCTCAAGGGCTCCCAGTCAGCATTCGGACCATGCGCGCGATTTCGATGCGCTGGTCGCTATCGACATCAACGGCAAACTCGAAGATTACCCCCTCTTCACCCGCCCCCTCACTAGCGAAGAGCTCCCGCACCATCGTCAGCGCTCCCTCATGGTGGCGGATCATATACACCAGAAACAGCCGATCGAAGTCGGCCGCTGAAGCCTCCTCCAACTCAGCCAACTCGTCCACGGTCAGCATGCCGGGCATCAGTACGGGTTGACCACCAGAAGATTGTATCTGATACCCGACGGTCGGGCCCGGAATGTCTTCACCTCGGGCTGCGAGCCATCGCTCCATGAGCGCCATCTCATCCCCCTGGGAGCGCTCGATCCGCTCAGCGAGGAGCCGAACTCCTTCCCCCTCCGCTCGGCTCGGGACAAACCGGCTCACGGTAAGCGCCTGGGCATGGTGGGCGATCATCCCCTGCATGAATCTCACGTCGGCTGTGGTGACCAGCACGGGGGGAGCCAGCTCGGATTCTTCTGCACTGAGCACCCGACTGGGCTCTCCGGGAGCTCCGGGTTGCACGAGCCGAGGACCGGACCCCTCACTTGCCACGGCACAGGAGGAAAGCAGCAGACATACCGAAGCGGCCACATCCCAACCTCCAGCCAGTGAACCTTTCATGCCTCCAACTCCCTGCCAGGAGTGGGCCCATCCACTAATAGTCCATCACTGATACACCTGGAAGTAAATCACGGGCCACACGAGCACCACAAAATACCAGAAGATCCGCACGGCTTTGAATTGAGCATCTGAGAGTACACCACGCCTCAACCTCCCCCAGGCCCAGGCGAGGAACCCAAGAGCCACCAGAGCATTCAGCATATGGATCCCCACAATCAGGTAGAAGAACGCACCGTATGCGCCGGATCTCACGGAAAGCCCCTCCTGAACCAAACCGAGCCACTCCACACCCTGAAAAGCGACGAAGAATCCGCCAAGAAGTGTAGCTGTCCCGAGGAGAATGAGAGCCCGACGAGGCTCTACCCTGAACTGCAGACTGCACAACGCCAGGATGATCCCGCTTAGAACTAGCGCAGCGGTGTTAATCGCGGTCTCTCCAAAAGGAAGGCGTGGCTGGTCTAGAGGTGGCCAAACTTCACCAACCTGGTCAGCCATGAACGCTATATGGGCCGAAATCAATCCTGTGAAGAGCAGGATCTCCATTACCACGAGGAGGATCACCGCAATCACTCCGTTCGACAGGTGCGGCCTCATCGGGCGAGGATCACGACTGGGGATCGTGGGGGCGGGAGCGTTCATAGCGGCTGTTTGATCCTATCGCTAACTGGGTTCACCTTCCAGGCAACCTTATCTTGCCATGCACAACTCCGCCACCTAGCGTGGGCAATCCGTCCCTCCGACGTTTTGTTTTCACGGTGGGATTCCGAGACAGGTGCCACAGCTGGGGGTTCTGATGAAAGGTCGCATCACTAGCAAGCTAGTCCTCTCCGCCGCACTACTTATCACAGGCACGCTGGGAGTCCCCGTGCTCGCCCATCAAGGGCAGGTGGCCGCTCAAGCCAACTCCTTCCGGGCCCGTCTTTCACCCATGCCAGTAAATGCTGCGACGCTCAACTCAATCACTGGAGTCGGGCAGGTAAGAGTGACTCTCCAAGGCAACCAACTGACCGTCACGGGCAGCTATCAAGGAATGAGTTCGGCCGCGACCGTAGCGCATATCCATCAGGGGTTTCCCGGACTGCACGGGCCCGTGGCTCACGCGCTGGAGGTTTTTTCTGTGCCAGCGGGTGAAATCGGTGGCACTGTCGAGTTGACCGACGGACAAGTAGCTGCGCTGCGGGGGCAATCTCTTTACGTCCAGATCCACAGCCAGGGAAATCCCACTGGCGAACTCAGAGGGTGGATCTACGACATCGAGACAATAGGCGAGGAACCGGCGAACCTGGAGGCGGAGTCGCTCACTGTGGCCGACCTGATACGCGACTTTCTACCGGTCACGGACGAAATGCTCCGCGACCCGGATCCGGCAGATTGGCCGATGCTCAGACGTAACTACCTTGCACATAGCTATAGTCCGCTTGATCAGATCGATCGAGATAATGTCGGCGAGCTCCAATTGGAGTGGATCTGGAGCATGCACGAGGGAGGTTCCGAACCCGGCCCCATCGTGTACGACGGAGTCATTTACCTAATCAACTCCAGTAATATCGTCCAGGCGCTAGACGCTAGAACGGGGGACTTGATTTGGGAGACGGCGTCCGGTCCAGAGAACGGACAGGACATGCGCAACATCGCCATCTACGGCACGAACATCATCCATGCGACGACCGATTCACGACTCGTAGCACTAGATGCGCGGAGCGGAGAGCAAGTTTGGGAGACCCGGGTGGCAAACGACAGCCTCGGATTTCAGTTTTCCAGCGGTCCAATTGTGGCAGATGGAAAGATTATCCAGGGACAGGCGGGCTGTGCACGCTACATCCCTGAGTCCTGCTACCTAACAGCGCACGACGCCAACACTGGCACGCGCCTGTGGGAGTGGAACCCCATCGGCCAGGCTGGCGAGCCAGGAGGGGATACCTGGGGCAACCTTGACAACCTCTTCCGGGCCGGTGGCGAGCAGTGGATCACCGGCAGCTACGATCCAGAGTTGAACCTCACCTATTGGGGTACAGCGCAGGCGAAACCTTGGGTCCCGGCCAGCCGCCATCAGTCCATCTTCGATGCGGGGCTGTATACAAACTCGACAGTCGCGATCGATGTGGAAACCGGAGAACTGGACTGGCACTTCCAACACGTCCCAGGTGAGGCGCTGGATTTGGATGAGGTCTTCGAGCGGGTCCTCGTGGACCGGGACGGGCAGCGACTCGTCTTTTCCATCGGTAAGCATGGCATCCTCTGGAAGAATGACCGCGTCACAGGAGAGTTCCTCGGATTCGCGCATACCACTTTCCAGAACGCATTCACAAACATTGACCCACAAACTGGAGAGATTACTTACCGGGACGATGTCATCAACGCCCAGATCGGCGAGTGGATTCCAGGCTGTCCCAGTAGCGCCGGAGGTAAAGACTGGCACTCGATGAGCTATCACAGGCCGACCGGTCTCCTGATAGCACCACTCAGTCAGACGTGTCTCGAGAATGAGGCACGGGAGATCGAACTAGTCGAAGGGAGTGGAGGGACGGCCTCTGCCCGTCTCTTCTTTGAGATGCCAGGATCCGATGGTAACCTCGGGAAGCTCGCCGCGTATGACGCAAGCACCTTAGAGGAAGTCTGGAGCTACCAACAGCGGGCGTCACTCCTGACCGGTGTTGTCTCTACCGCCGGCGGAGTGGTATTCGTGGGTGATCTGGACCGCCGATTCCAGGCCTTTGATGTGGAGACAGGGGAACTCCTCTGGGCGACACGGCTCGGGACCTCGGTCCAAGGGCACCCCATTTCCTTCGCGATCGACGGCAAGCAATACATCGCGGTGACCACTGGACTCGGAGGAGGGAGTCCGCGCAATGTGCCGCGGTTAGTCGCCAATGAGGTCAGGCACCCTAGCAGCGGCAACGCGCTATATGTGTTCAGCCTGCCAGACTGACAGGAGCGCGGCAGAGGAGATCTAGTCTTTCACATGAGCCACGCCTGGGAAATGCCCGCGGCGGTTGTCACTTCATACCAACCTCTATGACCTGTCAATATTATTGTGATCGTATTAAAGGAGGGTTATTTGTTGGTCTAGCGTCCCCAGATGTTGTTCTCCCGATCCACATCTGGAAAAGCCCCTTCCGGATCAATCTCAACGGATGTGAGGGTTTCACCACGGGGAAGGTCAACGGTAACTGTGTGCACCCCGCCTCCAAGTAACCAGACTTCGACAGGTACAACCTCTCGGATCGTGTCTCCCCCGGAGAGGGTCAGCAGGAGGTGCACAGGCATGAATGCCTTACCCAAGTTGGCGATAGTCACTTCGGTGGCAACTGCGCCGCCAGCGCCATCCGTCACCCTTACATTTGTGATTGCCTGATCCAGGGCCGCGGTCTCATACCAAAACGGGTACCAGAACCAGTCGAGATCCCGTCCCGCAGCTTCCTCCACGAGGTTGAAGAAGTCGTGGGGAGTTGGATGACGGTAGATCCAGTTCTCGGAGTAAGACCGGAGGGACAACCACAATGCGTCGCGGCCGATAACCGCCTCGAGAGCCCTCAAGAGAGCAGCGGGCTTCCAGTAGGCAGCCTGACCATATGTTCCATAAGGACCGTGGAGATCAGAATGCCGCATGATCGGCGTTTCCTGTTCGAGCCCAGCGACACGTAGATAGGCATTCTGATCTGCCCGCCAATATTCCGGTTCGTCCCAGAAGTCGCCGGTCGCATAGGCCTCCACGTATGTGCCCAGACCCTCGTCCATCCACGGATATGAGGGTTCATTCGAGCCGACCATCATCGGGTACCACATGTGGCTGATTTCGTGGTTCAAAGTTTCGTAGACCGAGCGGGAATCATTAAAGGCTGCCACGAAGGTGAGCATGGGGTATTCCATCCCTCCCACGGGACCCTCCGCACCAGTCATCTGCGGCCAAGGGTATGGGTGCCAGCGCTCTGCGTGGAAAGTTACAGCGTGCCGGATGTATTCCGCCGCATCGACCCAAGTCTCCGCAACAGGCCGGTAGAGGGCATGCAGAGCCACTACCTCATCCTCACCATCCCCATCCGCGTCAGGGGTCAGCGTGTGGGCTGCGTCCCACAGATACTCAGCGGAGGTTGCGAATGCGAAGTCTCGAACACCATCTGCGCGAAAGCGCCAGGTAAGTGTTCCCTCCGAGCCCAAGACGGTCGCCAGGCCAGGCCCGAAATCTTCCTCCGCAACAACGTGTACCACCTCGTCGCTAGTCATCGCCTCGTCCAGACGACGGCGAATCGGGTCCGGAAGGACCTCATCGGAGTTCTGCAGTGTGCCCGAGGCTCCCACAAGCCATCCTTCGGGCACCGTGATAGACACGTCGAAGTCGCCGTACTCCAAGTAGAACTCACCATTACCCAAATACGGCCAGATGTGCCACCCTTCGATGTCATCGTAGACGGCGACCTGAGGGTACCACTGTGCCACGTTAAACAGGCGATTATCGATATGGCCGTGCCGGGGCGCTCCCTCCGGCGGCACTTCAAAACGCCACTCAACTTCAAGCTCCACCGTCCCACCCGGCCGAAGCCTCTGGTTGAGGTACACAGCCATGAGTGTACCGTCTGTAATGTAGCTGCCGAGTTCGGGACGACCTCGTGCCTCGCGGAGATCCTGCCCTTCCAAACTCACTCGCTCTAGGATAATCCCACCCGTGATGGGAACGCTGCGGGTCCGCTCCATACCCCCGGAAAAGAGGTTCTGATAAAGGTGCAGGATCAGCCGGTCCAGATCATCCGGGGAGTTGTTCCGATACGTGATAGTCTCCCGGCCCACCAGGATTGCAGTCTCCGGGTCGAGCTCAGCCTGGATCGAGTAGTCTACCTTCTGAGTCCAGTAGTTCGGCCCGGGCACTCCCCGGTCGGTCCTTGATCCCCGAGCAATCGCATCTAGAAACGAGCGAGGTATCGGCACACGCAGGTCGGCAGTCGAGGACGGGCCCACGCTCCCCTCTGTGATAGCTTCGGCACCTGCCGATGCCAATGACGGTGTCTCGGTACCGAAGCCAGGCGCACAGGAGGTTAGGAGAGCGGCACCGATCAGGACGCGAACCAGACACAATGACAGGGGCATGATCAACCTCACTAGACATCGACGCTCAGTTGGCCCCGATGATAATGGAGGAGATTGAACATCAGTGTTCAAGCTAAGGCAAGTCCCGGCAGGGCCCAGATCTTCTCCTCTCATCTGTTCAGACTCTACTCTGCCATTGCACCCTCGTTGGTCAGCACTTCCAGTTTCGACGTTGAACACCATCGGCAAACCCCTGACGCACTCTTCCGCGTGTTTGCGCCGAATTAGATTGTAGCACACCACCAAATCATCACTTTTGTAGGCGTACATCCGTCGTTTCATATGGGACTTTGCACTCCAGACTTCGACCGCTATGTCTATCATGGTAATCCCCAAGCGTCCTCAGGATTCCGCCGACAAAGGCTCGGACATCCTCGAAATCTGGCTCCACTGGCACCTTAGAACTAAGGCCTGGAATCTGGTCCTTGGAATCGACGAATGCCACAATCGGGCGCCGGTAGTCCACAGCTAGCGTCACCTCACTCGCGGTGCCCGTGTCCCCCGGGAGAGCCACGATCACATCCGAAGATAGAACATTGATATGATTCCGGGACAACGGTTCCTTTCCCCGCCCACCACTCAAGGGAAGGTGCGTATAGATCGGGATCTCCACCCAGGGATTGGGATACCCGTCTCTCGGCTTCCCGGCGTCCTCATCCCACGGGATGATCCCAATCACCGATCCAGTACGCTGGGACACACTGTGGAAAGATTCGCTTACAGCCACCATCACACCTCCTCCCCCTCCAGTCAAAAGGTGCACGCCGCTCTCCGCCAACCACCGGCCAAGTGGAGCAGACCGATTAATATGACCCTCGCTGCCCGAGCCCATGACTCCCACAATCGGGCCGCGATTCAGTGCCGTCTTCGGTTGTCCCTTCATTAGTTCCTCTGCCCGCTAACAGCACCTTCAGGGTTCGTCGGGTCCGCCCACATGTTGGAACTCTTTCTCCGGTGCAACCTGCGTCAACTCCTAGAAGAAGTTCTGGACAAAGATGAACCTCGGACCATCGCCACTCATTGCAGGTCCCGCCACTCGCCTCATCAGGAACTGCCGATCGTCAGGTGCCATCTCGTAGAAGTCGCTGGTCCTCTCGAGGACATATTCCCGCCCAAGTCTGAAGAGCGTCTCCCTTTGAAACGAAGCGAGAAGAAATCCCGCGAAGATCGGCGAGTGGAAGAAACGGTAACATTCTGCGGGCTAAACAGCCGGCCCCTGCAAAGGAGGTTGGGTTTGACGGGAGTAGCCCGAACATCTTCAACGCGACGGCTGTCTCCGAAACCAGTTCATATGCTCCGCTGACCGTGAGTCAAAGCCAAAGCCGAGTGACCATCCCGTCTTTACGTACCAAGTGGGTGTCCACAACGGCGAAGGGACAGCTCTGAGTCCAGTTTCAGGTTGTGGTTTAGGCCCCTTGGCAGGCAATCCGCTCTACCGAATCCCCAAGTAAGACCAACTCTTGCCCTTGCCCGTCCAAAACCCGCAACGTACGGTTGAGCCTCACGAGGGATTGATCGGTTCTGCGCTTGCCGGTACCCGAAACCCAAATCTTCGGGATGCCCTCTTTAATAGTGTAACTCAGACCAAGTCGAACGAGGTGCAATCATGTCAATTCTCACTCGAAGGACCCAACCAGCAGCTTGGGTTATCGCCCTAGTGGGCATCGCGTTATTTGCCCAGACCGAACAGGTCGTCGCTCAAAACTCATCGAATCCGTACGCAATAGTCGACGGCTGGGCGAAGCTGCCGGGTGGAAGGGAGATGGGCGCTGTAGGCAAAACAACGGTGGATCGAGATGGGAGGCACATCTGGGCAGTTGTCCGTTGCGATGCCGGAGCCGAAAGGTTCGGAGACGAATGTCGCGACTCGGATCTGGACCCAGTCATCAAATTTGATCCGTCCGGCAATGTGGTAGAAAGCTTCGGAAGTGGGATGTTCATCTGGCCCCACGGGATCGACGTGGACCTCAACGGCAACGTGTGGGTGACCGATGGCGTGGGATCGGGGAATATTCCCGCGGGTGACTCTCGAGGTCATCAGGTCATCAAGTTCAGCCCCACGGGCGAAGTGCTGCTGACACTCGGTATGGGGGGAATTGAAGGTGACGGCCCATATAGCTTCACCTCCCCCAGTGATGTCGCTGTTGCCGACAATGGCGACGTCTTCATCGCCGATGGTCACGGTAATGCCGGCAACAACCGTGTGGTGAAGTATACCAATGACGGAGAGTACATCATGTCGTGGGGCCAGACCGGCTACGGCCCAGGCGAATTCCGTTCGCTCCACGCGATCGACATCGACGCGGATGGCCGGGTATACGTGGGTGATCGGAGCAACAGCCGGATCCAGATCTTCGACCAGCAGGGGAATCACATCACTACCTGGACCCAATTCGGACGCCCAAGCGGAATCGCCTTCGACGATAATGGACGAATTTATGTGGCAGACTCGGAGTCCGACGACTTGCAGAACCCGGGCTATGAAATGGGGATTCGGATCGGGGAAATCGCGACGGGCTGGGTAACAGAGTTCATCCGCTTCCCCTGGGCGGATCCCCGCGACGCATCTGGAAACGGGGCGGAGTTCGTTACGGTGGATAGTGAGGGCAACATGTACGGCGGCGAGCCCAGGCCTCGAATGCTTCGGAAGTACATGAGGGTGAGACCCTAAGGGACTAAAGTGGTGTTCTTCGGACGGCTACGGGCTCGAGTCATCCTCCACGTCCTGGTTGGCCTGATCGCAGTCACGACCCCCCTCACGGTTGATGCACAAGGCTACCGTCGAGGGGGGACCCGCGTGCGCCTTGGTGACGGCCTTCCGGATCGCCCGGGTGGCTTCACCTTCTGTCGCCTTGCATTCCTAGAGGTCCGGCGGGAACCAGGCGGGTCAAGTTGGGATACGGACTTCCCCCAGGCCGACCGTAACCTCACTACCCGGCTCTCCCAACTTACTCCTACGCCGATCTCTGGATGGGAACATGGTGAGCCCGGGTTTGCAATCGTGCGTGCCACCGACCCCAATCTGTTCCAGTGTCCATTTCTCTTCGCCTCTCACGTCGGGGTCGCCGGCTTCGAGGCGGATGAAGCCGGAGCCCTCCGCAAGTACCTAGAGAAGGGAGGCTTCCTCTGGGTGGATGATTTTTGGGGAAACGCCGCCTGGAACCAGTGGGTGCAGCAAATGGAGCTAGTATTCCCTGGTCGAACGATCGTGGACCTATCAATGGAGCACCCGCTCTTCGGGATCGTCTACGACGTGCCGCGACTGCCTCAGATCCCCTCCATCCAACACTGGAGGCGTAGCGGAGGGGGAACCTCTGAGCGGGGCTTCGAAAGCCGCCAACCTCACATTCGAGCTGTACTCGATGACGACGGGCGCATCATGGTCCTGATCACTCACAATACCGACATTGCCGATGGCTGGGAGCGCGAGGCGGAGGATCCACGGTTCTTCTATCAGTTTTCACCCGACGCGTACGCCGTAGGCATAAACATCATCGTGTGGATGATGACTCACTGAGCGAGATCACAAGACCGGGGGAACTCAGGCCTCCGCCCGATCAACCAGTGAGATATGAACAGGAATCGTTGGCTCCTCATTCTCTTTAAGGGAGCAGCATCTCCTCACTATCGACCTCATTCGCCCGCGAGAAGGAAGGTCCCGGTTCGGCATTTCGAACCTGCTCCAGCCAGAAGACGCCGTCATGAGGAACGCTGTTCCCACGAGTTCCCACGAAATCGATGTCGCCGTCTCCATCCATGTCACGGGAGAGGAACTTGTCGAACATTCCCCGCTTTCGCCGCGAGATATCATGCCGGATCCAGGTGGCACTGGGATCGCCCGGATGCTCGAACCATGCGAGTCGGCCGAGGGGATCGTAACGCGTGACGTCGCCGTCTATGTCTCTCGGCCCACGGCTATAGCCTCCGACGACTACGTCCAGGTTCCCATCCTCGTTGATATCGGCGAGGGCGAACCCGGTGACGTGGTCCGGCGCCGTAGTGCCGATGCCGTGGGACCTCCACACCTCATCTGCATCTGGTGGCTGTTCCAGCCACACCAAAAATGTTCGAGGTCGAGGAGTCCCAAGGACAATGTCGAGCCTGTCATCACCACTCAGGTCGACGAAGTCGAGGTTGAAACCCGTCGCCTCCACGGACGAGTCATCAATCTCGATGCGGTGCTCTACAAAGCGGATATCAGCTTCGCCAGTGTTCTCAAACCACATGATCCGTCGCTCGCCACGGGAGCCACCAACCACATCGAGATCCCCGTCGCCGTCCAGGTCTACGGGCCGCGCGTTGATGGGGATGAGAACACGGGTTAACTCATGTTCGATCCAACTGGATGCATCCAGCGGATCTCCCGAGATTTCGAACTAGGAGATAGCATTCAGCTGGGTTCTTTGTTCGCCGGGGCTCTGGGCCCCCTTGTTAGCTGCCACCACCTCAGGCCACCCGTCCATGTTGAAGTCCGCGAAAAAGGCGCGGATGTATGAGCCGCGGTCCCTCGCGACGGGCGGAATGATGCGTTGCCAACGGGATGTTCTAGCGTCCTTACCGGGATTCTGTAGATAGATTAGATGTGCCAGCTCACAGGCCGCGATGATGTCGGGATAGCCGTCACCATTGACGTCGGCCACCGCTACATCTTCGGCCGCACCAGCCTCCGGTCCTTCCACCAGAGTAATGAGACCCCATTGATTAGGGTCGTCTGTGCCAAAGGCGATCCGGATGTGCCCATCTGCTACGCCGTCGTATTCGGTGTCCGACTCATGGACCGAGACGATATCGGGCCAACCGTCTAGATCCAGGTCAGCCATAACCAGACCGTCCCCTCCCCGGATCGCCTCATCATCAATGATGTGCTCTCGCCAGGAGATGTACTGTCCGTTGGAGGTTACAGCCATCGTCGGAGCGTCCCCAACCGGGACTCGTAATCCTGCGGATGCGCCGTTGTCAAAGGGCGGGCTGGCATGCTCCAACATACCAGAAGACCATCAAGACCAAGACTGTACGAGCTACTCTCACTTCCCCCTCTTCACTGTTTGTTAATTCTCAGGGAAAGACTCAGTCGCATCTTCAGCATTGGAGCGAACTCCCTGATCGGTATGGTATTACCTGAGATGCTCATTGAAGAAATTCATTGTTCGTCTTTGTGCAAGCATTGCCGATGCCTCATCGTAGCGGGGCGTCGTGTCGTTGTGGAAACCATGATTGACTTCTCCGTACATATGCATCGAATAAGTCTTTCCGTTGCCGCGCAGAGCCACGTCGAAGGCCGGCCACCCGTCATTGATTCGGTCGTCCAGCCCCGCATACTGCATCATGAGAGGAGCCTGGATCAGAGGGACATCCTCTGCTGAGGGCTGTGACCCGTAGAAGGGCACGCCAGCACCCAAGTTCGGGAGCCGTACCGCCAGCGTATTCACGACCCCACCCCCGAAGCAGAATCCCACCGCACCGACACGCCCCGTGCTCTCCGGCCTCGCCATCAGGAACTCAGCGGCAGCCACAAAGTCCTCTACCATCGTGCCACGATCAAGTTGACTCTGCAGGGTCCGACCATCGTCGTCATTGCCCGGATAGCCACCAAGTGGCGTGAGGGCATCGGGCCCAAAGGCCAAGAAGTCGGCAGCGGCAAATCGGCGAACGACGTCTTCGATGTACGGGTTTAGTCCTCGGTTCTCATGAATCACCAGGATGGCAGGCCGCCGGGCATCTGTCGCTGGCCGCGCCATGTATCCTCTCATCGTACCTGAGCCGTTCGGCGACTCGTAGTCCACATACTCAGTCTGGATACGGGCGTCATCAGGCGCGACGTGACGAGCCCAGACGTAGCGGGGGCGGAGGGCTTCGAACATGCTGGCTGCCGTGATCCCCCCGACAGCAAACTTCGCGGCGCCGTCGAGAAAGCTGCGTCGATCAATCATCCCGTGCACGTATTTATCGAACAGGCTCAGGACTTCTTGCGGAAAATCGCTCGCTTTCATTCGCTCATGTGACATCTGTCAGCTCCGGGCCGGATGGAGGAAGGTGTGCTGCGAGAACCAAGTGCGCAGGCTTAGCGTCTTACCATTGTGCACAGCTTCTCCTGGTCCCGGCAAGCTGATGAGCTGGGGTCGCCAACTCCGGCAGCACGCTGTACAATATGGAACGGCCATTTGGACGAGGAGATGATTTCATGACTTTCCGTACATTCGCCCGGACTTTTTCCATCCGTCGGGGTTCCCCACCCGCTCTTCTTGCTCTGGCAGTGTTGATCTCCGCCCTAGGGACAACTATTGACCGCCCTGAGGAGATACGCGCAGCGACATTCAGGCATCTCGCCCTCAGGAGTTCCTTGCCCGCCGCAGATGCGACTGTCGAGAGGACGCTCGAGGAGGTGCGGTTGTTCTTCACCGAGGCCCCCCAGATCGACGCGACCTCGATCCGCATTGCCGATGGAATGAACGAACTCGTCGCCTCAACCGAGGCAGCTGCGGACGGGGAGGACCCTTTGCAGGTGTTTATCCGGCCCGAGACGTTACTAGAGCCAGGCAGCTACACAGTGTACTGGAGGGCGATGGCTCAGGATGGTCATGCCGAGAACGGCGATTTCGGGTTCCAAGTCACAACTGAGTGATTGAGGCCCTGCTTGGCCCACTCCAACGCTGGCTCATGCACGTTGGTGTGCTGCTGATCGTTGGGGTCGTCGCGTGGACTGGGATCGTACGGCCTGCCGCAATAGCGGTCCTCCAGACAGACGACGTCGGCCCACAAACACCGAAGGCATTCCAGGAGCTCTCCCGAGGGGTCGCTCGCATCGGCAAGGCGACGGCGATTCTTCTCATACCTGTCTGGGTACTTAGTTTCGTAGTCCAGATCCTTGGCTTCAGGGATCCTTTCGTGCCCCTTATCGAGGACGTGTCCTTCCTCCTTCGAGAAACCTTCTGGGGGAAGGTTTGGGTCGTTCAGGGCATCCTACTTCTATTGCTGTCGTTGAATTCTGGGAAGTTGGTGCACCGCTCTGCACTGGGCTGGATGGCCTTGGTAATCCTCGTCATCGCCTTGCCGGTAACGCTGGCTCTCTCTAGCCATGCCATGTCCGAAACCGGGATTCACAGGATCATCGCCGTTATTGCCGACGCGTCTCACATCTTGGCCGTAGGAGCCTGGATGGGATCCCTCACGCTAATCCTTGTCGTGGGGAGTCGATTGGGGGACCGAGAATCCCTCCTTGCCGCCCAACTGAGAGCGTTTTCTCCGGTTGCTCTCACTGCAGTACCGGTTCTGATCCTGATGGGCGGAACCCTGTCCTTTTATCATCTCTCGGCTATTCAGGATCTCTGGTCCACACCATATGGCAGAGTCCTTCTCTGGAAGCTCCTGTTAGCAGGCACAGTCTTAATTATGGGCCTCATCAACTGGAGATTCGGCCTCCCGACATTGGAATCATCCACGGGTCGTCGAACAGTTCGTCGCAGAGCAGCGTGGGAGGTGGCAACAGCCGGCATTGTACTCGCATTCACTGCGGTTCTTACCGGGATACCAACCCCATGAATGCTTGCCAGACAACACCTTATTCGAAGTCTTTTAGGAAAGTCCGAACCCAGCCCGAGCCGGCAGCAGCCCTGTTAGCAGCGACCCAGATAAAACGTGAACAAGTGGTAAACCTAGACGGGCACTTGCCATCGCAGTAACGACAATGAGAACGGAAACTGGATTGCCGCTGGCTGACAATGTGATGCTTGCCAGACCCCGATCCACCGACGCTGTGTTCTGGATACCAGATGCCAAGTTCGAACATCTAGCCGGGGTCGAACATCAAACGCAAGAGACGAAGCTCGACAAGCAATTCGACTCTTCTTGCCGACCCCTCCCGCAGAGAGCATTTTGGCCGAAGGTATCCCAAGTGAGACATACTCCCTTTTAGCCCCCCGGGAAGGTCCCAATGAAACGTCCTCTGGTCCTCTTCGCTACTCTCGGACTGCTTTTCGCCTCAAGTATCAACGCCCAACAGGAAGAACGCTACGACTACTGGCGATTCAATCGGGAGATGGTCCGGCACGGCCAGCAGGCCGTGATGACATGTAACGGACTCTTCACGTCCAATCGGGCCATAGAACAGGTGTTCGACCAAGAGTTGGCATTCCTGCCGGAGCGGGTGGGGACGGCAGCGGGTGGGGATTACGTTATTGACTGGGCACGCAAGACGGTTGCTATCGGTGGCATGGACAGGATGCCTACGATCCGCTCCGCGTTTCGCGAGGGATTAGGTTGCGTCATTATGTCGCCAGATCAGACCTTCGACGACATTGCCAGCCTTCCGGTCCTAAATTTGGCATCTCCGCCAGGGGATCCTGCTACGATTCAGTGGCCGAACGGAGATTTGGTCGAGGATGTGTTACTTCCCCCCAACGTTGATGCAGCGGCACTACACGCCGCCTCCAATTGGGCCTTCGATCGAGAGTCCCCAGAACAGGTGACCTTGAGCCTAATGGTCGTGCACAGGGGCAAAATCATTCACGAACGGTATGCGCCCGGAGTGAACGTCTCGACGAGGACTCGCACCTGGTCTACCGCCAAGAGCATCGCTGCTACGCTTATCGGTATGTTGGTTGACGACCAGCGGATGGCTCTGGACGAACCTCTTCCTTTCGATTGGTTTCCGGATGTGTCGTCACCTGAGTCCGATCCCCGTTCGGCTATTACGCTGCGCCATGTTCTGAACATGTCAAGCGGTCTGTATCCCATCGACAATGAAGGTCTCGAGTACGCGACAGGATCCGGCCTTTCCTATTGGGCCGGCACAAGCTCGGTTCAAGGTGCTCGGAACCGTGCGTTGATCCGTGAGCCCGGGACGAATTTCGATTACGAGAACTATGACACGCTTCTCGCCGTCTACGCGATGAAGTTGGCTCTCGGTAGCAACCAGGCATATCTAGAGTTCCCACGTCGCGCCCTGCTTGATCGAATTGGCATGCGGAACACGCTTCTGGGTGTTGATCGTTTTGGGGATTTCATCATGAGCAGTCAGATCTACACTAATGCGCGGGATCTGGCACGCCTCGGACTTCTGTATATACAGGGTGGAGTTTGGGATGGCGAGAGACTCCTCTCAGAGGATTGGATCGACTTTGTCCGGACACCCGCCCCATCGACAGCGGAGCGCGGCAATTCATACGGCGGCCACTTTTGGCTGGTGCCTGATAACCGGACCGATGTTCCTGCAGATGCCTACGCCACCGTGGGGAATCGTGGACAGTACACGATCATTGTTCCCTCACATGATCTCGTCATTGTACGTCGCGGCCTGGATTACGGTCGGCAGGGTTTCAATCGCTGGGACTTGACGAGAGAAGTATTAAAGGCTGTGCGTCTGGATAGCGACAATCAGTAAGCCACTCGCTGGAAGGGCCCTCAAGGGAACACGCATTCTTATCAGCCAGTGATCCTGAGACGATTCCAGGCTCTCGGGGCAGGCTGTACTCTCTTAGAGACCAAGGGTGAGGGTGTGGGAGTACTTCACTAGAAGTGCGCGCTCTTGGCTAAATGGACTAACCGGGTCGAGTGAAAAGCGGTTCGAATTGAATGTCTCGTTCCACACGATATACAGGTCGTGTCCTTCCCTAGGGTTGTACTGAAAGCGAATATTTAACGCCACTAGGTCCCCAGTGCTGTTGTACTGTAAGAACGCAGACGCAGAGGTCTTTGTGGTGAACGTCAGCTCAGTCCGCACCCGTGCCAGATGAAAAGTGAACTGTTGGTTCCGGTCATCAAACTCGATACGGTTGATTTGATAAGTGCCGTTGAACCTAAGATGACGGGAAACTGACCATTCGGGGGAGAAGCTGAAGGAGAGTCGTGTCCCATCGAAAAATCGGCCTCCCGAGACACTCGCATTCGTTCTGAACAGATCCCCAGAGGGAGAGGTGTATGAGAGGCGACCTTCGGAGAACCAATAGGAACCGATCGGGACGGTTGTGTTCTCAGACAGAGAGAAGGGTCTGTTTAAGTCTTCATAATTTCTTCTGATGCTCGTGGAGATTCGGTGTCCGCCTCTACTCTCTAACTGGCCTGAGAGGCCAAATGTGCCTGACTCGGCCAAATCGTCTATGGCTCTTTTATTTCCCAAAAAGAGATTTCCGTCGACAGAAAACCCGTACCGGTTGAGTGCGGACCCCACGCCAGGCCGCCACCCATACCCCACGCTACCCTTCCCAGAGATGTAGTCTCTTCGGCGAAGGAATCCCATTCCTGGTTGAAATGTCTCGCCAGCACGGATCACGTTCCCGTCATAAGTTACGCCATCTCTCCCTCTCCTCTGCCAGTTCGCCCGGATGAGGGTCCGGTCCATGAGCCCCGTGACCTCCTGGTCGTTCGAAGGTTCCTCGTGATCATCGAAGCTCTGTGCCCAGTTCAAGGTGAGGTAGTCCTGTCCGAAAAGTCGAATGACTGCATCAGTCCCATAGAGGACGTTATAGCTTCCGTCATCTCCAAATCTGCTCGTCATGATTCCGCCCAAGTAAGAGAACTCATTGAGGAACCTTCGGCGTACCCGCGCAACTCCCAGGTTCTCAGATGGCATATCTCCGTGCTCGGCGGCTTGCATGTCCAGAAAACCGAGATCCCACTCCCCTACCCGACCGACAAGACGTCCTCCACCATAGATCGGTACCTGCTCCCCGCTCACGAGGCCTACTCGACGCGAGTGAAAGAGGCGCTCGTTGGAGCCGAGTGGGACCTCAAAGATTGATCCGCGCTCTTGGAAGAATCTCCTCTGCTCCGGAAAGAAGAGTGAGAAGCGCGTAAGGTTAACTTGCTGATCGTCGGCTTCCACCTGCGCAAAGTCTGTGTTGGCAGTGAGGTCGAGGTTGAGGTTTCTGGTAAGCCCATACCGCAAATCAGCGCCGAATTCCATGACCTCTTCCGATCTCCTGGCGTATCGGCTGTTCACTTGATCTAGAGAGTGAGAGTGTCCGCCACCTCCCAGAACATACGGCGTCAGGTACACAGGCTTCTGCGGTTCGAGACCAGTAAGGATCATCTTCCGGAGCTGTGAGGGCTTCGCGACACTCTGCGGGCCCCAGTTTGGTGGAATCGCTGGGTGAACAATTGACTCGGCGTTTCGAACTATCGTTCGAGTAACGGAGAAGCCCATTACGACCTGCCCGTCTATGACCTGGAAGCCCATGCTCGAGAAGGGAACCCGAACCTCCGCGGACCATCCAAACTCCGTGAAGGTGCCTTCCGCATCCCAGAAGGTGTCCCACTGCCGATTGGGTGGACCAGTCGCATCGTTCGAGAAGGTCCAGTCGGTGCGCACGCTCGCGGGGGTTGTGATGAAGACGAGCGAGTTTTCCTCATCGTTGTAGGTGTCCAGGCGCATCCCACAAGAATCTGTCCGGTAGGGGCTCACGTCCCTTTCCAGAGTAGTCACTCGGATAAGATCAGGGTCTGACTCATACATAAGGCAGGCCAGATACAGGTACTCTCCATCGTGGGCCAGAAGGAATTCCCCTCTTTGCGTGGGCTCGGTTCCGAAGTCGGGCACCTGAACAACCCCCTCCAGCAGGGCGGCTCCTGTCCAGGCTGCCTCCTCCACTCGACCATCGATTACGATCGGTCCTGCGATTCGCGGGAGGTTGAGAGGAGGCTCTCCACCTGGTCCGTTTCGTAGCTGTTGACTTGCCACTGAAGATGCGAAGAGAAACAGAACTGCTGGAGCGAAACACGTTCGCCGTATCGTCATGTATACGTGGCCTCTTCTTGTCGTGATTCGGACTTTGGGATTACGATGGAGGCCCACTCGACGAGAGGCCAGTCACCCAGTCAAGAATACTAGCACTCTGTGCCTGAGATCCTCACCCAAGTCTGAGCAAAAAACAAAAGCAGCTTTTTCGCCTGCCGGAGAAGGCCCGTGACGAAGATCTTACCTTTGATGTTGGTGGCGGCCTCTCTGATTCCGTCACCCGGGCTCGTAGCTCAGGGTACGACAACAGCCCTTGGGGCGTCCTTCCCACTCAATGTCATGACTTTTAACATCCGGACCGCGATGGGCCGGGATGGCGATAACGTGTGGCACAATCGCAGGGACCTAGTGGCCGAAACGATCAGACGGTCCAGCCCTCACGTCGTTGGACTTCAGGAGGTGCTAACCGAACAGATCAAGTTCCTGGAGTTGGAGCTGCCTGATTATCGGTGGCTCGGGATCGATCGGGGGCTCAACGGTGGTAAGGGCCTCAGTGAGTCCACGCCTATTTTCTACCGGTACGATGAGCTGAGCCCGATCGAGTCGGGTAATTTCTGGCTCTCGGACACCCCGGATTCTCCCACGAGAGGAAGGCGGCCTTCCCGGATCGTCACCTGGGCTAGATTCCATCACTTGGAGACCGGTCGTCAGATCTACGTCTTCAACACCCACTTCAGCTCTCGGCGAGGTCAGCGGCAACTCGACGCAGTGGAGCAGATCAACGCGCGTATCTCAGCACTCCCACCCGGCAGCACCATCATTGTTACTGGTGACTTCAACGCGATCGCCGAGACGAGCGACACCTGGCTCGTTGCCACCGATCAGGGACTCCAGGATGCGTGGGTCGTGGCCGCAGAGCGTCGCGGACCAGCAATCACTGCGAACGGGTTCGGTCCGCCCCCCGAGGGATGGGAAGGTCGTATCGACTGGATCCTCGTGGGCGGCTCGATCGGGGTCCGTTTGGTCGAGACTGTCGTGTACAGCGAGCAGGGACGCTACCCTTCTGACCACTATCCGGTTGTGGCCAATCTAGAGGTGGGCGATTTGGATTTCCCTCAACCGAATCCCTGACCCAAGGCCCACTAAGCCTTTCCTATCCAGCCTCAGTGTGACCTGGCGGGTCCTTATCAGTACCCCTAAATTCGGTCAGTGAGGGACGGTAGTATGGTTTAGCCTCAGGGAACCGGGTCTCCGGGTTCAGATGGATCACGACCCACCGGAAAAGTGCCCCGGATCACTCCAACACCCTGTTCGTACACCAAGCGAGCTCCCCGTTCGGCAGTCTGTTGTACCACAACCAAGACAGCCAGGCCGAGGGCCAAGAACAGCATCCGAGTGCCCGGAGTGTTGGCGTAACGTGTGAATCGGATTCCCAGTCGGAGCAGTACGACAAGAACGAAGCAGCTCATAGTCGCGAGCGCCCAGCTCTCGTGGTCATCCACTAGGCCGTGTGCCATCCCCGGTGTGAATACGGTTGTTGCCGCCAGCCGACCGCTCACATAGGCGGACACGGCAGAGAGAGCGCCAAGCAGGTACAGCAACGCGACTATGCCCTCTAGTCCTCGCGTGCGCGGACGCATGACATGGATGAAATCTGCCGCTACAGCAAGTATCACCAGCACGATCGGAAAATGAACGATCATTGGATGAATGTTCGGAGCCCAAGGGGGGATCAGCTGCATGATTCTCTACAGGGGCTGGTGTCGACGACAGTCATGTCCGGCCGAGCATTGATCCTCACGGATCAAGCGGTGCAAGTGGAAGCACCAAAATAAGCCCGAGCGACCACGGGCTCGCGTCATCTAGGAAGCGCTCATCCCCGATCAGGTCACCAGCTTTTGGCAGCCCAGTCGCAAGGTAGTCGATAGAGACCTCGGCCTCCGCATTCCGCAGCCAGTAACCCTCCGGAAGCCAATTGAAGACGTGAAGTGCCGTATCCAACTCAAAATCAAGCTTGTGTGTGTAAACACTCGTGGCATCCGGTTGCTCACCCGGGCTAAACTTATCGACAATATCAAGGTGGGATGACAGCCAGCCTCCCGTCTGATCGGAATCAACGAGATCTAGGTTAAGCTCACTCTCGATCTCCACTACATTGTCGCGAATGTCGCCGCGGCCCAGCCCCTCCGCCGTAGCACCCGTGAAAGGGTGCTCGGAGGTGCTCCCGAAAGGGATGACAATCGCCTCGAATGTCATCCCGACCCGCGGGATCTGGGTAGGCACCTCTAATGCGAAGACCAGCTCGAAGACAGTCTCTCGTTCGGTCCTCGCTACGACTCCATCGATTTCGACTCGCGCCCGGTCTCCGAGGTTTTCGAAGGTGACCCCGGGCTCGATCTTCAGCTCCGGCCTACACAAGACCACACACCCCTCGCCTTCCTGAGCTTCCCCCGGTGCCGCAACAAACACACCGAAGCCAACACTTGCCAACGCAATGAATCTGGAGGTTTTTGGGATCACACTATGCCCCGATCCGCCATGGTGAAATGGATGGCCAGTTCCTCAACTCCTCAAGAGCCCATTCGTTCGACTCGTCCGTGTGACATGATGTACACGGGTTCGGGATGCCATACTGCTCGGTCAGGGTTGGTGAGATGAACCGGAAGGTGTGGCTGCTGACGTATACATCTCCCACGGTCCGGGCCACGGGTGGCATGTGGCACGCCACACAAACGCTTCCCTCGCTGTCCTCTTCGTGTTGGGTGTGATATGACAGAGTTCCCTGTGGGCCCGGCTGAAGCTGCGGGTTATGACACTCGGTACAGACGGCGTTGCCTGGCTGCAGTAGATCGGCCTCATTCGGAGTACCATGAACGTCGTGGCATGCAGAGCAAGTCACGCCCTTCACGTACATCTGGCTCTGTACGAAGTCGTTTCCCTGCATCCGATTCTTGTGGGCGCTCCCCTCAGGCCAATGGGTGAAGGTCTCCTCTCCGAGATGGTGTTCATCCAGGACCCAGAAGTCAGTTAGTCGATCCCCAGGCTGATAGCCGACTGGCCAATCGTAGTATTGGCCTTCAATGGGGTTGGACCTCGGCTGCCCCTGCGAATGGCACTGAATGCAAACATCGTTGGCACGCACAGGGTCACTCGGCCAATTGGGGTTCACGATCGTCTCAGAGATCGGGAACTCGACATGAAGGCTACCGGCCCCGTGACACTTCTCGCACCCAACATTCCACTCGGTGACCGTCTTGGTCGTCACATTGTAGTTAACTGAGTGGCAGCCGTCGCAGAGAGGTCCTGTTGGGCGCTGCATCGGATCAACTGGGTAGTGCTCGGTCCACCAATCGCCTCCCGGCTGCGGAAAATATCTGCGCCAGATGCCATTCTGGACGTCCCACTGGGCGGGGAATACATAGTAGTCATCCCCGACTTGCGTGAAGTACCGCTGTTTCCACTCGCTCCCGTACGTGAACGCTACATCCTCTAAGCTGAAGGTCACAAGCGAGTCAGGGGTCGAAAAGTCTCCTAGAACCACTTCGGGCCGCTCCGCCGGATCCTGCAGCACGTTGGCCATTAACGTTTCTTCCCAGCGGTCGTAAATTTCCTGGTGGCATTCAGCACATGAAGGGGACCCGACAAACTCTCTGGGTGCATCCTGGGGTGGCCGTGGCACAGCACGACAGCTGAGGGTTGTCATACTGACAATAGGCACGACGATGATCCAGAAGAGCCTGCTCTGGTATGCCATGGTCTTATCCGTTAAAGGGTTGCATCAGCACCTCTCCCCTAGAAGATCGCGCTTGCATCACCGAGTTCCTGCGCCGTGGCCTTGAGCGCTCATTCTCCGCAAGCAGGCATCCCACAAACCTCAAACTGCACATGGAACTCTATTTCTTCACCGGTTGATAATCTCATGCTCCCACGCCCACCATCAAGTCCGAACGATACAACTCTCCGCTGTTCTCAGTGGCCGAGTCTAACTCCTACAGCTGACCAATCCCCGCAAGCAATCAGTGGCCTCCAATATCGTCTCGGAAATGTAACGATTGATCTCCGACGACGACGGGCATATCATCACCATGGCGGGCCCAAACTCCTTCAACCAGCACCCTAGACGCATGTCTGCGGATCTGAAGACAGGACCTCTGGACAGGACTAGGGCGCTTGCGGTGGAGCTTGCTCCCTGCAATATCCTCGTTAACCAGGTTGTCCCTGGAGCCTACAATGCCCACGCGGATATGACCCACATACCTTTTGCGTGGGACTACCGCAGGAGCTCGCCAATATATATGCGTTCTAATCGTCGGAAGAAACGAGCCAAATCACTAGCTAGACCTTCCACGTCAATGGTGACGAACTGCGTTACTAGGATGAATAGGGCCACCGTTTGAACATCGCTGTACCGAGGAGGATCTTATGAGAAGCTTCACCGTTGCGCTCTCGCTGACATTGGCTATTGCCTCTATTTCCGCGGACTTGTCGGCACAGTCACAGGCTGAATACGAGAACGCGCCCGAACTGGACTATACGGCTGTCACAGACCCTCTGAGCATACCAGAGGGAACTACCCTGGGGAATTCTTCAGCTGTAGCCTTCGATCCCAACGGTCATCTGTACGTCTTCCATCGGGGTGCGAACCCGCTGGCAGAGTTCGACGCCTCGGGACAATTCATTCGATCGTTCGGAGACGAGTACGGTATCGGGCGGTCACACGGGCTTCGGATCGATGAGGATGGCAATCTCTGGATTACAGATGTGCGTCGTCATACTGTCGCCAAACTGAGTCCGGAGGGTGAGGTACTGATGATGCTTGGCGTTCCAGACCAGGCGGGAATGTGGGACGAAGCTTCCGGCGAACGTTACCTAAGTGAACCGAACGACATCGCCTTTGGCCCCGCGGGTGAAATCTTTATTGCCCAGGGACATGGTAATGGAGAGCCAGGTGTACTCAAGTTCGATAAAGACGGGAGGTTCCTTACCTACTGGGGTGGCCAGGGAACGGGTGTGAGCGAGTTCGATGTTGCTCACTCAATCGTCGTCGACTCTCGGGGGCAGGTTCACGTGGCCGACCGACAGAACCAGAGAATCCAGGTATTCAATCTCAATGGGGACTTCATACGTCAGTCCAGCTACGCCGGGCTCCCGTGTGGATTGGTTACGAGCGGGGACGGTATCTATATGGTCAGCGGGTTCGCAGGTCAGATTGTCAGACTCGATGCAGACGGTCACGTGGTTGCTGCAACCGGTCAGAGCGGAGATGGGCCCGGTCGGTTCGGGGAAGCACATTACATTGCGATCAGCCCCATGAACGAGATCTTCGTGGCGGATCCCGTTAGTGGAGAGGTCGAGAAATTCGTGAGGCGGTGAACTGTTCCACCGCCCTCCGTCACATAACTTTAGAGACCTCCTCGCGCCCGTAGCTCAACTGGATAGAGCATCGGACTTCGGATCCGGGGGTTGGGGGTTCGAGTCCTCCCGGGCGCACTGAACTGTAGCCCTCGGCATTGCCGAGGGCTCTTTTATGGGGTGTTGGGACGAGTGATAGGTTTCTAATCTGGATGACGAGCCACGAAGTTGCCCTAGTCCATCCATATCAGCGCCTCCGGAGGCCACATGGTTTGGATTCCTGCTATCAGGCGTAAGAAAGCAATCCGCAGTTTACGAAAAAGAGCAAAGTCATTGGGAGTGGACGTGAGTGACCTCTCGGATGAGGAGCTAGAGCAGCGCATCGTCGAGAATTCCAAGATCGCGGCTTCTAAGATTGCGGCTGGTGTTAGTAGAACCGCCAGGGAGGCTGCGTCCCGGATAGCAGCGTTGGGCAGAGCGTTGACCGGCCCAGACAAAAAGCCATGATTTGGGAGGCATAAAGACCTCTGTGCTCTCCCTGGATCCCACTCATCAACGCAAGTACTAGAGATCCTCTGAGCCGCAGGGAATCTGCTTGGCCTTTTCGCGTGACAAGCACAGTTCGCGAGAAGGGTTCTTACTCATGGTCGTTGTCGATTCCTAGCTTGGCCTTCTGCTCCGGCGTCAGCGGGACACCTTTCTCCTCAAGGAATTCCAAGATGGCCTCCAATCCTATCCCATTCGCATCATAAGCACTCCTATAGCTCTCGCTTAGGTACGGCCACGCCTTGCTCTCCACCTTTTGTTCGAGTGCCTCAGCCGCCGTAATCAGGAGCTTGTGGTCCTCTGACGAGAACGGGAACCCCTTCGCACGACGCCGAAGGTCGATTGCCAACTGCTTGGGGCTACGGGAATCCACCACACCCACTCCTCGTCGTTTTCACGCCATTCTCATTTCTTGGAGATACGGCCACGCCTTGCCGAAAATGGCCAAGCTCCGGTCCTTCGGGTGAACGCAGAGTCTCAGGATCTGAGAACCGTCGACGTCTGGAACACAATTGGCGTCATACGGGGGACGGAGGTGCCGAACGAATATGTCCTCCTATCCGCGCACCTCGACTCGTGGGACGGAGGCTCCAGCGCGACGGACACCGGCACGATAATGGAGGCGATGCAAATTCTCCAGACCGTGTATCCTCTACGACTTCCAGCCATCTCTCAGTGTTTCAAGCGCTGGAAGGTTTGTGCGCCTTTCGTTCAAGAGTGCCTGGGCTGACAAGCAGGGTTTCGGTCAAGGGCCACCACAGGAGGCCCCGATAAACTTCAAGGGCCGGCTAGGCTGACCACCCCTTTGGCATCCTAGTGATCCTGTTCCAGGTGCTCTCTCAGCACATCTCGTCCAAAGTCTCCATCGAAGTCACGCCAACCCGCGTGGATGTGATTCGGATCCTCCATCGCATCGGCGAACTCGATCAAGAAGCTCGGTCCCTGAACCCGGAAATAGGACACGTCCTCCCGTAAGGGCCCGCCAGCCCACGCAAAGGTGATGTTGTCGGTCCCGCCGCTCAGCACCCTCGACCTGCGAAGCGATGCGATGTCGTCGTTCATCAGATCGATCCAAGAATCGATGATGTCCATAAGGAGCATACGCTGGACGCTGTTGAGTTCAGTCGCGCCAATCCCTACGGGTGAGAGTGGATCAATCCGAGGCACGATAGACGAGACAACGTTGGGGGGCGCTTCGTCGGCAATAATCGCGATTTCTCGCTGCGCCGGTGTCAGAGAGCCAAACAGTTCGCGTCCTGTATCCTCTTGCCGGCCTATGGCCCGCATACCTACGCGTGGCCCCGACGGGACCTCTGCCGGGTTCGCGGAGAAGAAGCTCGGTGCGCTAACCGTGATGTTTCCATCGACGATGGTGTACTGAAGAGACAAGTGGTGGCCTGTCCAGCGCCAACCCCAAGTACCGTCTGTCGAGGGTTCTCCAAAGACCTGCACGTAGTAGAGCTGCGGATCGCGGGGGAATTGGCGTCCCTCGCCTTCGATCAAACCCAGAATTCCTTCTGCTTCCATAATGTCCTGGGCTGTCATATAGCCTCGCTGACTCAGACCGCTACGCAGTAGCTGATGGGCCTGAGCTCGTTGTGTCTCGTTCATTTCCTTGAGCGGCACACCTTTACGCTCAAAGGCCTCTGGCGGAATGAAGTGCCACCTCTCGCGCTCATCCGAATCAAAGTCGAAGGTTACCTGTGCTCGCTGACTACTGGAGAGAGACGCCAGTAGGCTGTTCGCTGCCCCGGCCATCTCGTCGACGCTTCGTCGTTCGAGCGTGGCTCCCAGGCCGACTGTCCCCGTGATACCAATGAGAACCAGCGCTGGCCCAATCTTAAACCCCCTCATGGATACCTCCTCTCCAGTACATGGTTTAATGCAGCCTTTTGGACGCCCCCCCCTCACCGGTAGAGTGTAACGTCCATGTGTCTCAATCCACCAGAGCACCCCTCATGCGACTCAACTTCTGAGATCGAATTGATTCCTTTTTCTAACCGAGATCATGCAGTAACCTATGGTCGAACCTCACGGACTATGCCGTCCCACTTGTTCAAGAGGAAGATCCGACCACGCGGTCCACGTCCGAAGTGAAGGTCGACACGGATTGCTGGCTCTCGGCCCTGATCTGCGTTCTTCTCCTGCACTAATTCGAGCAATGTCTTAGTATCTCTGCCATCACGGAACAGCACCCTCCTTATTGGGGCTTGTCCCCCACTGCTCAGGGCATCCGCAGGCACGTGAAAGACCTCCCCACTGGGGAGATCACCCCAGAGCACCCGGTTTGTGAGTTGAGAGATTGCTCCATCCCGGTAGGCTATCACCCCGGTGGCTGCCGATCCTGGCTGGAGTAAGGGGTCTTGCTGGTCGTACTCAGCTACCGGATAGGTAATCCACGGTTCTGCCCTCGGGTTCGACAGGTCGACCCGAATGTTATTCACGTAACGGTAACTCCCTTCCCAGGTGTTCCAACCGAGATCCGCACCAGCTGGGACGAGGCTGAGTGTTTCTACGACGCTCTGGCCGATGTCAGCTACTAAAAGATTGCCGGTTGCCGGGTCCCAGTCGAACCCCTGCGGGTTCCGAAGCCCCGATGCGTAGATCTCACCCAGGGTGCGGTCGACGCCGTCTTGTGCGTAGGGGTTGTCCGTCGGAACGCCGTAGCGCCCGTTCACGCTGTTGGAGCCCAGCGGGTGTACCCGCAGGATCTTGCCGAACACTGAGCCGAGGTTCTGCGCCAAATCCAGCAGGTCGCCCGCGGCTCCACCATCCGCAACTCCCACGTAAAGCATTCCGAAATCCGGATCGCCTGGAGATGAAAGCGGGTTGAAGCCGATTCGGCCGCCGTTGTGATTGTTGAAGGGTTGCTCCACGCGGAACAGCTCCCTTGGCGGCCCTCCGTCGTACGTCGCAGCCACCGGGTCACGTGCGGTCCACTCGAGAAGGACGATATCGTGCGTGTCTTCGCCCCCGCCTGGAACGAAGTCGGCATCGGGAGTCGTTTCATCGGTGTCGATCCACGTGTAGAGCTTCCCGTATCCTGAGGTTCCGGGCTCATTGAACTGTGGATGGAACGCGAAGCTTTGCAGTCCGACTTCCATGCAACAAAGTACGACTTCGGCAGGCATCTCCACGGTGATGCCCCACCTGGGCTCGCGGACGTCAAGGTATGGGGTTACCCGCCCTTCATAGCTAATGGCATAGACGAGGCCCCACATGTCATTGACGAAAATCCGGCCGGAGCCCGGCTCATCAACGAGCACCATCGGGCGGGCAGGCTCTCCATTGATCTCAGGGAGATTTGCAAACTCCTCGAGCCCCACGACAATTACTCCTTCCGATGTCGGAATTGGATCCGGAAACGGGTTGTTCGTGTTCTGAGCGATGGCGGGACCCGCGATCAGCAGGGCTGCGACAAGAGATTGAATCATAGACAGGCGTAGGAGGCGCGGCTTGATAGTGAGTCGTGACTGGAGCGACCAGCTCTTCCTCACTCCAACACCACCTGTTTCAATTCCCAGAAGACGTTCTGCGCCAAGATGTTGGGTATGCCTGCCGATGGCAAAACAGATGCTCATAAGCTGATCACGATCTTACCAAGGTGGCTCTCACTAGCCATGTATTCGTATGCTGCAGCTGCCTCTTCAAAGCTGAAGACACGGTCGATTATTGGCCTGAGCTGATGCTCGCTGATGAAGTCGTTCATGGCTTCGAAGTCTGCCCGCGAGCCCACGTAGATGGCAGTCACGGAGGCACCGAGCCCAATGAAGGAGCCAATCGGCAGTGAGCGGGCGGATCCTGAAAGACCCCCGATTAGGGCAATGTGCCCGCCGAACCCAACGGTCTGCACTGCTTTCGAGAGCGTCTCTCGGCCACCGACCTCCAGCACATGAGCGACACCCGTGTTACCACTGAGCAAGCGCACCTCTTCCTGCCAGTCCGGATTGGTTTGGTAATTCACCGTGCCGAATGCTCCCAGCTCACGAGTTCGATCGAGTTTGGCGTCGCTCGAACTAGTAATGATGGGTCGTGCCCCCGCGGCCCCGGAAAACTGCAGGCCGAAAATAGAGACGCCACCTGTCCCCTCAAGCAGCACAAAGTCATCCGGCTGTAATTGCCCATGGGTGAATAGCGCATTCCAAGCAGTGACAGCTGCACATGGGAGTGTAGATGCCTCTTCAAACGTCAGGTGCTCAGGAACTGCCACTAGTCCGTCCTCGTGGCTTACGACCATTTCTGAGAGCATGCCATCAATCGCTCCGCCACGGGCCGACGCATTGGTTGCCGCGCTCCTCCTGCCATCCACCCAACTTGCGAAGAAGGTGCCCGCCACCCGATCACCTAACTGGAAGCGGGTAACGCCCGGTCCGAGCGCGACAACCTCACCCGCGCCGTCCGAAAGCGGGACGAGACCATTCCTGTCTTCGCCTCCATATTCCGATTCCAGTATCGAGAGATCACGCCGATTGAGTGCTGTGGCCCGTACACGAACTAGTACTTCGTTCTCGCCGGGGACCGGCTGAGATACTTCCTTCATCACAAGGTGAAGCTCACCTCCGTCAGTTTCCAGCTGGTACTGACGAATCGTGTCGCCCTCAGAGCCGATCGCGGCCCCGGTGAATAGAAGGATGAAGGCTATCAAGCCGACCAGAATACCGGTGCCCCAACGCTGTGGAGTGCCGCCCTTCGCACGTGTCTCCATGATGCTATCCTCTGGTTACAGCAGTTCTTCGTTTTCGCAAGGTTGGTCCTAAGTTCACCGTAGCTATCCGGCCCTCACCTAGCTTGTATTCGACGTGGCAGCTACCCCCAACAGCGGTGTTCCAGCCGATGACAGGGTGGGTCACAGAGCACCGCTTCCCCAATCTGGTTGTCAGCAGCGTTCATCTCTGTCATCAGACTATGGAGATTTCGGCCAACAACTCGTGACATCGACCCTTACGGCAAGCTCAGTGACACAAGCTGGCCAGGCGTCTGCAAGACAATGTGCTGTCTATTCTCGTGCATGTAGGACATGATCCCGTACATCCCAAGGCCGGGAGTCTCCAGACTCCCCAGACGCTCTCCTGTGACCTTGTCCACTGCGAACAGGAAAGGGCTCTCTCCGTCGTCGCCAATCGCCGTGTGGAGAAGCATGTCCGGCATCACGATCATTGCGGAGTGGTTTAGATTCCCAGTGGGAGGGATATCTACCCTCTGCAGCGCCGGATGGTCTTGAATGAACCGTGGTGTACCCCCATTTGGAATCCACCACAGGTGCTCTCCGGTGTTGAGGTCGATCGCGGTAATCCGACTATACGGCGGCTTCTCCAGCGGAAGGCCCCGGGGTCCAGGCACGCCGCTTGGGGTACCCAAACCGACCGCAAAATCGGCGATCGTCGTTCCCGTCGGTTGTTCGAGCCGCTGATCTCGCTCTTCCCCTGGGACAACGGTCCGCCAACCGCAGTTCGTCCGTGAGATGGTGTAGATGATTCCAGTTTCCGGGTCGGCTGCGGGGGGGCCGGAAATATTCGTTCCGCCTAACTCACCGGGGCACCATATCGAACCTATCAATCCAGAAGAATTGTTACGGTGCAAGGGCGGATTGAAGATCGGACCGAGCCGATAATCCTCTACGATCTCCAGTGCCTCCTCCCGCAACTCAGGCGTGAAGTCGATGAGATCGTCTACGGTGAACCCGTGCAGATCGTATGGTGCGGGCTTAGTGGGAAACGGTTGGGTGGGTGATAACTGCTCGCCAGGAACCTCCGATTGGGGCACGGCACGCTCTTCGATGGGCCAGATCGGCTCGCCCGTCTCCCGATTGAAGGAGTAAAGGATCGCCTGCTTGGTAGCCTGAAACACCCCTGGGATCCTCTCCCCGTCCACCGTAACGTCCATAAGGACTGGGGCCGTAGGCGTATCGTTGTTCCAGACGTCGTGGCGAACCATTTGAAAATGCCACGCCCGTTCACCAGTCTCCACGTCGAGGGCGATAAGGCTGGCGCTGAACAGGTTGTCACCGGGCTGAAAGCCACCATAGAAGTCGATGGTGGCAGCATTCGTCGGGATGTACACGATTCCACGCTCAGGATCTGCCGACAGCGGTGCCCAGGAGGACACGTCCCCAGTGTAGGTCCACGAATCGTTCTCCCAAGTGTCATGCCCGAACTCCCCTGGCCTGGGGATGACGTGGAACTTCCACTTGTGCTCACCGGTCCGGGCGTCATAGGCCAGAATATCGCCCGGAACGTTCTCCTGACGGGTCTGGTTATAGCCCTGCTCGGCCGAATTACCTACGACGACCGTCCCATTCACCACTATGGGCGGTGAAGAGTTGGTGATGTATCCAAGCTCTAGTGGGATTCCGTAATAGGGGTCGTACGGTTCGTCCCACTCTTGCCAGGGGCCCCAGTCGGCGAGCAGGTCGGGAAGGAGATCCACCACGCCGGTCTGGGGAAACCCATCCAAGGGCACCGGCGTACCCCAGTTCTCGAGGGGCCTGCCGGTCTCAGCGTCGAGAGCATAAAGGAAGAAGGCCGGGGTCGTAATGTAGACGACTCCCCTGCCGTCCACGTCCGCGTATGCTACCCCCTTCCCCCAGGGCGCTCGCATCGAATACTCCCAACGGAAGGTGTTCGGCTCTCGGAACGTCCAGAGCGTCTCTCCCGTGGCGGGGTCGATCGCCACGACGTGCCGGCGCGGCCCGGCCACGGTGAACAGCTTGCCGTCCGCGTAAACGGGCGTAGAGCGCGGGGGAGTCGTCCCGAAACTGGCATCTCTCCAGATCCACTCTACCTCAAGTTCGGCGAAATTTGAGGCATTGATCTGATTCAGAGGTGTGGATCGGGTATGCCCGGCGTCTCCCCCAATGTAGTGCCACTCTCCAGGCCCGTCCCCAGGCCGGTCGTTGACATGCTGGGCAACGGCTGGCACCGTCGCAACGAGAAGAACGCCGAAAGCTGCGGTCACCACGAGGAGCACAGCCCTCGTGGCTTCCAGAAACTCCTCCCGGGTGACCGGTACGCTTTGCTTCTTCTCACTCCAGGAGACTTCGCCACCTTTGGATTTGCCGCTCATGAGAATCCTTCCTGAGTTGTCCGAGAACCTGCCTCTACCACCGACCTCGACCTAATCGCCGGCCTGCATCTTGCCCCTCACGCCGAGGTTGGAGGTGGGCGACCTGAATTTCGCTTCGTTCTATGATCCTCGAGAGTTTTCTGTCAATCAGACCGACAATATGACGCCTGGACTTCAAGGGGCGCCAGTGAACGCAACTTGCCCTCACTTCACTACGCGCCCAATTCCAAGCCAGGGCAGAGGAGATCGTAGCGGGCATGGAAGAGAAATTCACCGAGACCTTCCGGCTCGCATGTTCAGTGCTTGGTCGGCACATTAATCGTGCATCGAAACGATCAACACCCGAGGAGAAACACGATGATCCTGAGACTGATGACATCGGCAGCGGTACTTACAGCGGTGATGATGCTCGGGCTGGGAGAGGCAGCGGTCCGCATCGAGACTCAAGACCTGGATCGGGCTCCACGCAATCTGGAGGAGTTCGACGCAATGTTCCGCGAGTTCTCGAATTGGGGGCGCTGGGGACCAGACGACGAGCGTGGGACGCTAAACTTGATTACCCCGGCCAAAAGCCGTCAGGCTGCCGCACTGGTCCGGAGCGGGATAACCGTATCTCTCGCACACAATCCAATGCCAGAAGAGGCTCCTGACAATCCATCTACCGCGTTCGAACACATCATGGGCCAGAGTCTCCGGAGTGACACCTATCAATTCACTTATCATGGTTATGGTGTCAGCCACATCGATGCGCTCTGCCACTTTGCCTACAACGACCGACTCTATAATGACATTCCCACGTCGGCAAGCACGTCTGAGGGATGCGGCAAGCTTGGTATCCAAAACCTCAAGAGTGGCATTGTCACGCGCGGTATCCTGCTGGACTTTCCCCGCCTCAAAGGCGTGCCCTACCTCGAGCCAATGACACCGATCTACATTGAGGATATTGAGGACTGGGAGCAGCAAGCAGGTGTCACGATCTCAGCTGGCGACGTCATCTTCATCCGTACGGGACGTTGGGCGCGACGCGAAACTCTCGGGCCTTGGCAAGTGTCCGGGAACAGCGCCGGGTTACACGCGTCTGTCCTGCCTTGGATCAGGGAGCGCGATGTCGCGTTTGTAGGAAGCGATGCAGCAACCGATGTAATGCCGTCGATGGTCGAAGGCATCACACAGCCAGTTCATACTTTTCTAATTGCTGGCTTAGGCTCGAACATTTTTGACAACATGGACCTCGAGGCACTGGCGGAAAGAGCGGCCGCTGAGAACCGCTGGGAGTTTATGCTGGCGGCAAGTCCGATTCCAGTAATCGGCGGCACAGGGTCTCCACTCAACCCGATTGCGGTGTTTTGATCCTCTGCCGACCAAACAACAGACCGCAAAAAATCCTACCAGGAAAGTCTATCTCAACCTGAGCATCATAAGACTTGACGGGGAAATCGAACGCTAGGCCGACAGGAGGGTGACCGGATCACAATTGGTACCTCTTCCAACTCTATTACTTCTTACAACACAACATCGTCTGCAAAAGCCCTCGACATCTCCAGGGGTAAGATGTGTCTAGAAGGGGATTACCGTACGCTGAAATCGGATGCGGCTTTCGTGGCTACCTTGGCCAACCAGTGTGCGGGTCTGTTTAGCGCCTGAAGTGGCTCGGTCAACGTGGACATTGAGTAGACTCCGATGTGACAATCTCGGATCGTTGGCGAGAGTTCCACTTTCCCGCACATTGCGATGCATGGAATTCTCAGGCCTGCACAGAAAGCCACGAGTTCCCCCACTCCCTTGCCCATGAGAGATTGCTGATTCAGGCAGCCCTCACCCGTAATCACCAGTTCCGCGTCTCGCACTCTCCTTCGTAACTCAGCCTCCTGTGCGAAAAGCGAAAATCCCATCACGGGTTCGGCGTCCAGGAATGCCATCAACCCAAACCCCAATCCACCAGCTGCCCCAGACCCAGCAACTGTGGCAAATGATTTACAATGCTGCCGATTCATCAGCTGGGAAAGCTTACTCAACGAGGCCTCTGCTCTTGCTAGGTCGCGCGGCTGCACTCCCTTCTGCGGGCCATAAATGCGGGTACAGCCTTCTGGTCCTAGAAGAGGATTTTGAACATCCAGGGCTGCAACCAGTCTTCCCAGCTTCGGGTTGTGGGAGGGAGGGATGATCTCACAACATGAGGCAAGGTTCGGCCACACGTGGACCTCATCACCTCGTTGTGTCAAAAAACGCCAGCCAAGTGCACGAGCCAATCCGAACCCGCCGTCATTGGTGGCACTGCCGCCGATTCCGATAAGGCATCGACTCGGCCCCAATTGGCCTGCAGCTGCCAAGACTCTCGCGAGCCCCATAGTATCGAGTTCGAAGGGATGGAAGCGTCCAGCAGGAAGCATCGCTAATCCAATGACCTGGGCGGATTCAATGATGGCCGTACTGGTATGAGCATCCCACCACCAACGCGCGTGGCATGGTCGGTGCGCGGCATCCACAGTTTTCACGCGCCTTACCTTGGCGCCTAGAAAGCTGCTCATCACATTGCCAAAGCCATCTCCACCGTCACTCATGGGAAGCATGTCTACTGTGTCATCCGGGCGAGCACGCTTCCAGCCTCGCCAGATCGCCTGGGCAGCCTGTTTGGCGGTGAGTGTTCCTTTGAACTTGTCCGGAACGATGACGACGTGCATGGATGCACCTGACGCTAGGGTCTCAGCAGACCAGGAGAAGCATCAATGTCCCAATAGCTTTCCCAATAGGGGCGATTTTCTGGTTGCGCGATCGGCTTTCACTCTGACACCGCTTACCCCGGGATAATTCTGGGTCAAGCGGTTTCCTCGTGGGCCAACTCAACCGATCGGTCAATCAAGCAGCGACTTGTGTACGAGGGTCTTCACTCGCTGTTTGAGCGAGTCCGGGTTCGAGGGAGAATTCTGCCACATCAGGACTATGACCAAATCTTCGCTAGGGTTTATCCAGCTGCTCGTACCCGCGCTACCACCCCGTTCGTATTCGCCAAGTGAGGTAGGATACGGGACCGTCGAGGGGTCCAGCACGACGTTTACATTCGCTAGCCCCCATCCGATTCCGTTCCCCTTTCGCGCAAGTACGGCATCGGAAAGACCGTTGGACGTGATCATATCAACCGTCTCCTTCTTGAGCAGTCGCACGCCCCCCAACTCGCCGTCGTTCAGGAGCATCTGGCTGAACCTCATGAAGTCGGGCACTGTCGAAACAAGCCCCACTGCGCCCTCAAGTAGCTCCGGGCGCTCGGTAAAGGGAACCTCTTCCATCTGATGAGGGGTCAGTCCCCCTCCGTCCGTTTTCCGGTAGACCGTCGTCAATCGATCGCTGCGCTCAGGTTCCACCCAGAAGCCAGTGTCTGCCATCCCCAGTGGCCCGAAAATTCGCTGCTGGAGAAGCTGGTCGAGGGGCTGGCCCGACCAGACCTCGAGGAGCCCCCCAAGCACGGTCGGTGCCGCACTGTACCGGTATGCGGTCCCGGGATCCTCCATTAGGGGAGCTGCCACAATGTTCTGAATGAACTTCGACATCGGGATAGCGCGAGAGCGAACCCGAGCTTCTTGATAGAGTGCTGACGTTCGATGGCTTAGCCCCGAAGTGTGGAGCAGAAGATCCCGAACAGTAATAGGGCGCACGGGCGGTCGCGCCGGCGCTCCCGCTGCCTGAACAACTCTCACTTCGGCGAACTCGGGCAGGTACTTTGACACGGGGTCATCAAGTTCGAAGCGTCCCTCTTCATACAGCATCATCACTGCGGTAGCAGTAACCGTCTTGCTCATCGAATAGATCCGGAAGAGTGACGTCTCGGTCATTGCCGTCTCCGTCTCCAAGTCCTGGTATCCTACAGCCTCGACGAAGGCCAGTTGGCCGTGCCTAGCCACACCAGCGACCGCACCCGAAATCTGCTGCTCTTGTACAAAGTGGGTAAGGAGATCGGTGACTTCGCTCAGACCTTGCGGAGACAATCCCACAGCGGCGGGGGAAACACGAGGGAGCACTTCTTGGGCGCCTACCAGACCCCTTGGCACGAGCAAAAGGCAAGTCAGTGAGACTACACTCAAAATTCTCAACATTGTCATCTCCGATTAGTACGTGTTGATCTATTCATACCGCAGGGGCTGGCGGCAAAGAGTATCTTGCCTCATTCCGGAACCGCCCATCTCAACTCCCCGAAGAAGTTCTGGACAATGATGCCCTTGGATTTAGCTCCAGAGATATCCCCCTTACGAATCAACATAAAGATACCTGAGGGTATTTCATGATTGGTTCGATGGCGAATAGTCGAAAAATGTGGATTGAGGATACCGTTCCGTTGGGTGATGGGGGCAGTCACGGCAAGATCTATGTCACTGCGTGACAAAAAGGCTCTTCGGAACATAGCCCACAACCACCTGCGTGAGATCTACAACCTCTGCAACGCGAAAATCCACGGCGATACTAGCGAGCGAGAGTGCCTCGGCCGGAGTCAAACCCTTTTCTTTCACGAGGAAGTCCACGACATGCCAGGTCGCATTCCTCATGGCTCGGTCCAAATCTAGGTCGATCCCCATGATCAGATAGTGGGTCTCCGTCTCACCACGAGGGCCTGAAATCGCTTCACCCTTATGCACGATAAATCGGAATACTCCGGTCAGCGATTGTTCAATTGCTGTGCCACTCACTTCCCCATCACCCTGAGCGCTGTGTGGGTCGCCCGTGTAGAAGAGCGCCCCACGATGAAAGACGGGGAGATAGATTTTGGTTCCAGCTTTCAGATCTTTCACATCTAGGTTCCCACCGAAAGGACCCGGAGGCCTTGATCCTTGGACCCCGGGTACTGTCACGCCGGGTTGACCCACGGTCGGATTGGCGGGAGCGATTGCCAGGATTCCCATAAACGGGGCCAGTGGTACCTCGATGTTGGGGGCGAAGAACGCAATTTGGCGACCGTTCACCTCACCCGTTCGAATCAAGTGCCGTGTTCCGGGTGGAATATCCAGCAGCGGGTCGTCTGGGCGAGCGCCGGGATAGTCAGTAGCGAAGACGCCACCGGTCGAGCTCGTATTGTTGATTCCCCACGGCACCCGTGGTTCTAATTCGAGGATTTGCACTTCCAGGACATCTCCCGGCTCGGCCCCTTCTATGTAGATCGGCCCCGTGATCACGTGGCCACTTCGACCTTGACGTTCCCGGCCTTCCCTCGATGCCCAAAAGTCCAATACGTCCTGGAGGATCTCCTCACGTGCAACGCCCATAGCTGTGAGGTAAGCCACCGGATCCTCACTCTGTGTGGCCCCGGCATGGGTAAGCGTGTTGATACGAACGGTCTGCCCGGACTGGATGGTCAGGACGGGTTCTTTTTCGAGCGGATACCAGCCCCAGGATATGGTCTCTGGGCGCGACGGTACGAAATAATCGGCTTCAATGGTCACATCAGCCTCCCGGCTAGTGACCGGTTCCAGGTTGGTACACCCAGCTGCCACGACGATCCAGCCGCCGACCACGTAGATTCCCAGCATCCGTAAGAGATTACGGTAGCGGATCTCGCAGACGAGCTTCCGTGGGGGATTATCGCAGAGACTTCTCATGGTCCCGCTGGCTCAATTCTAAGCAGTACCGCGTCGTCCTCTTCAGTCAGAACATACAGGTACCCGTCAGGACCTTGACGGACATCTCGGATCCGCTGTTTGAGCTCTGCGAGTAACCACTCACGACCCATTTCCTGGCCCTTTTCGTTGAACACTATTCTTTCCAAGTGCCCGGTGTGCCGCATACGGCCCACCATCATAGAGCCGATAAAAAGGTTGCCCCGCCACCGCGGAAAACGATCGCCGGTATAGAAGGTCATCCCGGACGGTGCGATCGATGGCCACCAGAGGATCTCAGGACTCTCAAACTCCGCCAGCCACGGCGTATTTGTCACCGGTGCACCGGTGTACTCACGGCTGTAGGAAGCAAGTGGCCAACCATAGTTTCGGCCCGGCATGATGATGTTGGCCTCATCACCACCCTGTGGCCCATTCTCGGTCGCCCACAGATCACCGGTCTCCGGATTAAGGGTAAGACCGAGTTGGTTTCGGTGCCCGATGGAGTAGATCTCAGGCAGATAATCGGGGTCGCCAACGAACGGGTTGTCAACGGCCGCGGTGCCGTCGTCGTTCAGCCGTAATAGCTTGCCAAAGTGGCTCTTCGGATCCTGGGCATTCTCTCCTGTCCCAGCGAATACAAAAGAGCCACCAACGGTCATGAATAGCGTCCCATCCTCAGCAAACAGGAGCCTGGAGCCGCCGATGCCACGATCCAACCCCGCCGCAACGAAGATGTCATGTACATCGGTGAGCTCTCCCCCCTTGAGGCGACCTCGGGCCAGTGCGATCGTCACACCCGATATCCCATCACGCTCTATCAGCTTGGAATAGCTCAAGAAGACAATGCCGTCATCGTCTGGGTGTAGGGCAATGTCCATAAGCCCGGCGCGGGGAGAAGCGGAGAAGACCTCCGGCACACCTGGAATCTCTTGCCTTACGAGTTGGCCGTCTCGGATCACTCGCAGCGTGCCCTTGTCACGTTCCGTCACCAGGATGTCGCCGTTACCTCTAAAAGCCATCCCCCACGGATGGGAAAGTCCGCTGGCAATCGGCAGGACGCGAATCCCAGGAACCTCGGCAGTACGGAGCACTACCTCCAAGTCCGGCGGTGGTAGCCCTGGCACCCCACCAATGCCCTGGCCGGATGCGGATGCTCCGGACACAGCGAGCAGGAAGGTGAGGGCAAGCAACTGAGGTTGAACTCGCACTCTGTATCTCATGGGTCCTCCCGGTTGGAACCAGCAAGTTATCGCTCCGAGAGGTGGAAGACTAACCTACTTATATATCTGGTCCTCTGAATACATTTCGCTCCTCCTTCACCGGACTGAAGCTGGGGGCCCCATCGCTTTCTAGGTGTCCCGTGATCCGTGGTTCATGGCAAATAGCAAACCCAATGGCTACACTGAGTCGCGTTTGCATGCGCGACGAATTGAATGTAAGAAATAGAGACAGAGATAAACGCTAGAATTGATCCCCCACAGAACAACGTGATGACTACGATGATAAGAAACTTTGTGAAATCGATGGCAATATTGATGCTGGTTGGACAAGCAGCGACACTGCTTGCTCAAGATGTAGAACCCGGTCCAGTTGGACCCAGCCCCTACAACGTTGTCTCGGGCTGGCATGATCCCTTTGCCGAAGAGGGTTATGCGTTCGGTGGCAACTCGGGAGTGTTTGTGGAATCACCAGATCGCATTTTTATTGCCCAGCGTGGAGAAACCATATTGCCTTCCCCTATTCCACCGGAATTTGCGGGATATGCTGGTTCTATTGGGATCAACGTGCTGCGCGACACCGATTTCCGCATTTGGCAACACTGCATCTATACCGTGGATGGTGAGGGAAATCTTCTCGAACTCTGGAACCAGTGGGATTACCTGTGTGAAGGATCGGATGGGCCTGGACCCCACAGACTGCGCATCAGTCCTTACGACCCTGAACGTCGTGTGTGGGTCATTAACGAGACCTTTCATCAGATCTATGTATTCTCCAACGATGGAAGTGAACTACTAAAGACCTTGGGCGAGAAAAACGTCCCGGGAAACGACGAGAGTCATTTCGCTCGCCCGCAGGACGTGGCGTTTCTTCCGGACGGCAGAATCCTGGTAGCAGACGGCCTGGACAATCATCGCGTGATTATTCTAGATAGCGAAGGGAATTACATCTCAGAGTTTGGCGGCTTCGGTGAAGGGCCCGGTCAATTCAACGGTATTCACGCCATAGGCATCGGACCCCAAGGTCTAATCTTTGCCCTGGATCGCTCAGGTGGTCGAATCAATGTATTCAGGACCACAGACGATCCGGCAAGAGTCGAGTTTGTTGACGTTTGGTCAGGTTTTACCCTGCCTCTGGACATCATTGTTAACGACGAACATCTATGGATGACCGACCTCGGACCACTCCGATTCATCAAGCTGGATTTCGAAGGAAATCAGCTCTACACATGGAACGTGCCAAACGACTTACCGGACGGCTACCTCGAAGTGCATACGTTTTCGGTGGACTCCGACGGTAATCTTTATGGCGGAGACAATCAGTATGGCCGCACCCAGAAGTTTGTGCCCAAGCGTGATGCAGACCCATCATTGATAATCGGCCCGCCGTGGGTTGATCGGCAGGAATAGGAATTCTGACTGGGAGTGGACACTTTCTCCCTCTAACGGTCCTCAAAGTCATAACGGCTCCCAACGGTAGCGTTCAGGCAGGCGATTGCATTGGAAAGATCGCTAATAGCCTTTCACTGCCAGAGAAGATGGGAACTGTACCTAGAATGGGATCCAAGCCAAGGACAAGAAAGTCGGCCGGGTGATGGACATCACGACAGGAAGATCTTGCAGTGGAAGGCGTGGCAACAGACGTTCGGGTCGTATGGACAGACTACGCTTTCTCTGGGTTGCAGCGCTCACAATTGCGTACGGGACCCTCAACGCCCCGATCGCAGCCTACTCCCAGCAGGGCGTCTGGCAGTTGGACCTTTCAGAGTCCATCACGTACTTCATTGAGGAAGGCTCAGCCGAATCGGGGTTCCAGGAGGGAGATCGCACCCTAGCCGAATGGGCGCTAGAGGCATGGGGAAGGCAGGCCGATCCCCCCGTGTCCATGGTGCCGGGCCCTGAAGCGTCCGCAACCATTCGCATCTATTGGATGCCTGCGGGAACGGGTCTGTACGGTCAGATGCGAAGACGACTGGTGGAGGGCAGACTCGCTGCCGACGTGTTTGTGCGCCCGGATACCGATGGTCTTGGGCTGGACATGGCACGAAGAGCCGGGCTAGATCCTCTTTTCAGGGATACGGTTGTCTATTTGACCTGTGTTCATGAGCTAGGCCATGCGTTTGGTCTCCCTCACACCAGTGCTTTTGCGGATATAATGTACTCGTTTCAGTATGGTGGTGACTTTGTCGCTTACTTCATGCGCTTTCGCGAACAGCTTGAGGCCTGGGATGACATCAGAGAAGCCTCCCCATTCTCCGCTGCAGACCGCAGTGCATTTATGTCTTTGTATCCCTAGATCCGGAGGCCGGTAAAATTCTAGCCCGGAATTGGGAGGGAAGGGAGGAACTTACAGTACTTGGCTGACTACTCTCCACAGCCCCGTACTGGAGGTCATCCTTCACCATCCTGCTCATATCGACCCTTCGCTTCGAGCCATTCTCTCTCGAGGAATGAGACCGTAGTAGAAAAAGCTGTGCGTGGGAGTGGGCACGCCAGCTTCGGACCCCAGCCTCACCACTGCTCCACTCTGTGACTCCAGCTCAGAAGGCCTACCCTCCTGGATATCCCGTTGCATAGAAGTGGTGCCATCAGGAGGAAGCTCGTCGAAGAACGTCATGCTGTCTGCTACCAGTTCACCGCTCAGCGCCACCCCGTGCTCTCGAGCAACCGCAAGTGTCTCCCGCAAGGAGGCCTCAGCCATGGCCCTTGTTCCGGTGATGTTACGCCAGACTCCAATGGGCGCATGGGTAATCGCGCCGATTCCACCCCAAGTGGAGATCAGCATGAACTTTCTCCATAGTGCAGCCCGAACATCCGAAGCGATCTCGGCCTGTATTCCGGCCCGGCCCAAGGCGTCTTTCAGAGTCTTTACCCGCTCGCTAAGGCGGCTGTCCAGTTCTCCGAAAACCAGGGATGGTTCCATGCCACTGTGCCGGATCCGACCCGGTGCCTCCACATAGGCAATTATCCGACACAGGCCGCCAATAATCTGCGCGGGCGGGAGCGCTTTGGCGAGTTCGTCAGCGGCTTCTACCCCGTTCAACAGGGGAAGAACAATCGTCTCGGGGCCAACCAGGGGGCGCATCTGTTGAGCCGCCTCGGCCAGTTGCCAGGTCTTCACTGAAACAATTGCCAATTCCACCGTCCCGACGTTCTCCAGGTCATCCTTGGCCTCTGCTGGGAAAACCACGAAATCCCCGTTGATGCTTTCCACCTGCAGACCATTCTGACGGATTGCACGCAGGTGTTCCCCACGAGCGATGAAGCAGACATCATGCCCCGCCATTGCCAGCCGCCCACCGAAGTAGCCGCCCACACCCCCACTACCCATGACCGCAATGCGCATTCTGTGCTCTCCTCTCAACACTCCATCAGAAAACCCTCGGCAATGCCGAGGGTTGAATGGGACAAAACACCTGTCATTATAGGACGGAGGCGGGGGGACTCGAACCCCCAAGGGTGATTAGCCCGTCGCATTTCGAGTGCGGTGCCTTACCAATTAGACTACGCCTCCAAGGACATAGTCCAATCTCCCACGCAAAATGTTCCAAGTTAATCGGGGCGCCCGGATTCGAACCGGGGACCTCTGCGACCCGAACGCAGCGCTCTACCGGACTGAGCCACGCCCCGAATGGACCAGCCTGACGGATCGGGCCGGTATTGGTTCAAGCGGACGGGGTGGGATTCGAACCCACGCGGGCTTGCACCCACACGATTTCCAATCGTGCGCCTTAAGCCACTCGGCCACCCGTCCAGGTGTCTCTGGAAGGAATTTTTGCTTGGCAGGAAACGGAGGGGGTGGGATTCGAACCCACGCGGGCCTTAGCCCAACGCCTTAGCAGGGCGTCGCCTTAAGCCACTCGGCCACCCCTCCCTATATTGCCCCTCCTGGGTTCGAACCAGGACTCTCCTGATCCAGAGTCAGGCGTGTTGCCAATTACACCAAGGGGCAAGGTTACTAACCTGTGAACCTTAACCAGCATTGTACATGTCCGCTGAAGACGACCCAACCCCAGACAAAGAGCCGGTTTAGAAGGGCAACATAGCCACTCAGCGAGAGCCACCAGGCGGAATCGAACCGCCGACCCCGTCATTACGAGTGACGTGCTCTACCATCTGAGCTATGGTGGCGACCAGAGTGGAGCCGAGGGGAGTCGAACCCCTGACCTCTGCAGTGCGAGTGCAGCGCTCTCCCAACTGAGCTACGGCCCCCGACCCCATGGGCGCGAGAGGATTCGAACCTCTGACCTCTACGATGTCAACGTAGCGCTCTAACCAACTGAGCTACGCGCCCCTCCGCACAGGATTGTCAGAGACAGTTTGCTGGCCGGGACCGAGGTGCGCCCGGAGGGACTCGAACCCCCAGCCTCTTGCTCCGTAGGCAAGCGCTCTATCCAATTGAGCTACGGGCGCCCAGTGGCCTGGGTCACCGACCTGCTCCGAAACCGCCCCCACACCCGTTACAGCATTTCCGAAGGAATGCCCACGACAGGACTCGAACCTGTACGCCGTTTCCGACACTGGTCCCTCAAACCAGCCTGTCTACCAATTCCAGCACGTGGGCAGTTGGACATGAGATTCAAAATTTGCACTAACTTCTCTCAGTGTTTCGTGAGACACAGTCCCTCGATGCTCGGAGAGGGACTCGAACCCTCACAGGGTTACCCCTACAGGATCCTGAATCCTGCGCGTCTACCAATTCCGCCACCCGAGCTCCAGACCAATCTGGAGTGGAGCCGAGGGGAATCGAACCCCTGACCTCCTGAATGCCATTCAGGCGCTCTCCCAACTGAGCTACGGCCCCAACGCCAACCAAAAACCGATGTTGTCAAAAAGCTACGGGGCTGACGGGACTCGAACCCGCGGCCTCCGGTGTGACAGACCGGCACTCTAACCAACTGAGCTACAGCCCCTATCCAGCATCTGATGCGCCCACACGCGTCCTTAACGCCCTCACGGGGAATCGAACCCCGGTTACCAGGTTGAAAACCTGGCGTCCTAGCCGTTAGACGATGAGGGCCTGAGATACTCTCCTCTCAGGTTTCCGGTTCACCGGACATCACTGATACATGGCGGTCCAGCACCTCTTCTCTACAGGCCCGGTAGGGCTCGAACCTACAACCTCCGGTTTTGGAGACCGGTGCTCTACCAATTGAGCTACGGACCTCTGTGAACTTGCGTGGAGCCATTCTGCTCCCCTCTCTAGCGATGGCCAGGGGCGGAATCGAACCGCCGACACCTCGGTTTTCAGCCGAGTGCTCTACCAACTGAGCTACCTGGCCCCAAAAAACGCCCGGGCCAAGGGGCGCGGGCGTTTCCACATTCGAAGAGAGGCTGACTCGGCTCTAACGATGTGCAACACCCGCCCGGCTCGCCATGCCAGACCAGGTATCATCCAGAAGCCATGCCGGAACTGGGTTCCTGTCAAAATCCACAGCCCACCCTGATCTGTCTGTCACTCGTTGCTTCAGCATAGGTCAGCTTTTCTCCAGAACGCCATGAGTCCGTTTCGTGTTTTGTCGGCTCAAGACTGGCTGGTTCATTCCACAATGTTGAAGCGCCGCCCTGGGGGCGGCGCTCCTCCCTCAATTCGGATAGCGGGGGCGGGATTCGAACCCGCGACCTTCGGGTTATGAGCCCGACGAGCTACCAGACTGCTCCACCCCGCAACAAGGACCCAAGTATATGGATGGCTCCTACGGAGTGTCAACCCTGAAATCTAGCCCTCCAGCCGCTCCATCAAACGCTGTTTTTGGGTTAACCACAGCCTTTTGGCCAGTATCACATGGCACCGTGTCGGCAAACTTGAGGGGCCGTCTAGCGTGCGGTTATCTTAGCCATCCTCGGGACGTGGCGCAGTCCGGTAGCGCACCTGAATGGGGTTCAGGGGGTCGCCGGTTCGAATCCGGCCGTCCCGACTGGGGATAAGGTTGGGCAGTAATGGTTTACCGAAACGGGGGAGTCCAGAGATGGGCTCCCCCGTTTGCGTTGTGTGCCTCTAGTGTGCCGGTTCGAGGGAGAGATCGCCACCCACGATCCACGGCTCCCTCCGGTCTAAATTCCTCAGTGCAGCCCAAAGAAGCTCAGTTCCCCAAAGCTCTCTGCTGTTCTCTGAGTTGACTTGATGCCCTGTGTCGATCACGGACAGTTGGGTTCTGCTCATGACGCTCCAATGAGGGGAGTAGGCAGATATCAGGCTCAGGGATTTAGCCAGTAGTTCACCTTGATCATGAAGATGTTATCGGGAGCAACTTCGAACATGTCCCCCACATCTCGGCCTAGATTGAACGTCCCGGCCCAGGGCTGAGTTCCGAAGGGTTCTTGGCCATTGATCGCGTTGACCCTCCGTTGCTGCCAAACGAAGAAGAATGTAGAGCCCGGCCTCCACTCCCACCGGAGCACAGCATTCCCCAACAGGCTCCGGTAACTGAAATCCCGATCGGAGACCGAAAAGGCCGCTGCCGGCCCGTCACCGTCCGGGTCGATATCGTAGCCTCCTTCCCCATCAGGCTCTGCGCTTCCAATGTCTGCGCCATACGTGAGGAAATCGAAGGTCCCCGCCGCTCGGAGCTCCTTCAACGCTCCGTAATCGCCCGTCGAAATGAACGGCTCCAGATAGACCTGAAGCGAAAGTGTAGGCGAGAACGTCAGGTTCACCCGGGCTTCAAGGGACAGTGTGGTCCGATCGATCCCCGCAAACACATAACGGGTCCCGTATGTAGCCTCTCCTGATCGGTCGTCCACCTTCTTGGTAACGTACTGGGCAGCGGTGCGGGACCAAGAGTACGAGGGGCCGACGTCGACTTGAAGTGTCTCTCCGAATTGGGCCCCTAGATTGAAGCGGACGTTTCGGCTCCACCCTCCTCCATCATCCGACCCCCAAAAATAGTTTCCCCTGGCCACAACGGCCCGGCGCCTATCCGAATGAACGCTTAAGTTCTGGGAGATCTCGCTCGGAGAACGAGCCATTGGGCCCCCTCTCGTAAGCCGATCGTCGTCGGTCCGCGGGGCATACAGGACTCGGACAGAGGCGCCCCAGTAGTTCAGGAACTCGACACTCCCGATCGTGTTGATGTTCGTGTAGGTGCGGTCGCCTGCGAAGTTCCAAATTACGTTCGGCCCACCCAAGATCACCCTCCACGACCTCAAGAACGGACCGGGCTCCGGCTGAGTGTACTGGTAGTGGGTGTCCAGCAGAACACGGTCTGCGTCGGAATGAAACCCGAGGTCGTTGACCTCGTACCCAGGGCTGACGAAGGCAATCCCGTTCCGCATTGTGAAGTTTCCCGCCTGTTTTCCAGCATAGGCCATCGCATAGAAACCGCTCAGCGACGTTGCCGCCGGATCGACCTCGACGTGATCTGCGTCCGGTCTCTGATAGTACCGGGTGGAGGACTCCTGGGTGCGGGTGATCGCATCCACCTCACCTGCTACATAGCTTCCGGACAAGAGACTGGTGAAGAGCCAGACCCGATCCTGCGATTCGTGGGCGAAATCGACTCCAGCGGAATACGCGGAGGTGTGTAGCCTGTCGGCTAAGATAGTGCCCGACACGTTGCGGTTTACCGCTGAGGAGATCATTCCAAACCGGGTCTGTCCCCCCCGAATCTGGCGTCGCAACCGGCCGACGAAATAATTCGCAGCCGGTTCGACAGTCAGCTGGTGTCCGGTCCGATCTCCATCGGTATAGGATGCGACCTCTCTGCCCGTGACGGCCTCCAGGATCCCAAGGGACCAACCATCCCCAACCCTTCCGGTCACCTTCGCAGCCCCCGCGATCGTGGTAGCAGTCGGTATGTCGGAGAAGACGGACTCAGATGGAAGGACGCCCCTCGGTGGCCTCCCAATCCGACGGGAGTAGACGAGCTCCGGGCCTCTTCCAACGCTCCCCATCGGGCCCGCTTCACCAAAGGTGAAAATGTCCGCTCCCTCGACAAAGAAGGGCCTTCGCTCACTATACCTCGTCTCGAAGGCAGTAAGGTTAATCACCGACGGGTCTAGCTCCACCTGGCCGAAGTCCGGATTGACCGTGGCATCGAGTGTAACGTTCGAACTAACCCGGTACTTGAGATCCAGCCCTGCACTCCCGAAGAGATCCGATCCACTCCGGTAAGGGTTCGCGAAGTTCACACCCGAAGGGTCCTCCAGCTGCAGGTACTCGCCTCGGGCCACCATGTAGGGTAGGAGTTCAAGCCTCCGACCGGGCTCGATTCCTTCAATCCCATCGAGATGCGCGAAGCGAGAGACACCGGCGCGCTCCAGGAGGGGGGTGAAGGGGAAAGTCGCGTTCTCCGCGGCTCGATTGATATTTCGCTCGATCTGGATCCCCCATACCTGCTGCTTCTCGGGACCAAAACGCAGTTGACTGAACGGGATCCGCATCTCGACCGTCCAGCCCGACTCGGTGACCTCGGTCGCCAAATCCCAAACGGGATCCCAGGAGGAGTCACCGCTCCCGGCACTATTCCCGGTAACGATCGCGTCGCCCATCACACCCGAGGGATTGGTCCAGAATCGGTATGCCGTCTCGTGATCGTGGTAGCTGTCGAGGAGAAGGAGGAATAGGTCGGAGTCGTCGAGGCTGGCATCCCTACGGGCAAGTCGAGTCGTGACGGCACTTCGGTCCTCTAGGACAGCCCCTACATAGATGGCGTCGTCGTCAAAGGCGAGGCTCACTTCAGTCCGTTCAGACACTGAGGCACCTTCAACCGGTAGGGTCTGAATGAAATCCGTGATGGGTGAGGCCCGGGACCAAACGAGCTCATCCAGAACCCCGTCGATTGAGATCGCACCGCTCGAACGGATCGCATTGGCGCGTGCCGCCAATGCGTGGTCATAGTTCCCCTCAGCGTCGACCGTGGTCACACCCGTTCCCTCTTCCACGACGTCCTGTGCGCGGAGGTAAGGAGTGCCAAAAGTGATGATGCCGGTGATGGCCAGAAGAACAAATGGTGACCGTGATCGCACTAGTCGAGGATCCATTCGGAGCAGAAGTTCAGGTGACAGCCTGGGCGAGAAGCGCCAAAGCTGTTTGGATCTTACCCGTAGAGCAAGCAGCGAGCGCGGTTGTGCGGAGACCGCTTTCTGGCGGATAATGCCCGGGAGGCTTTCCATCGGTGATTCGTGGAGTGGGCTCCTCACCGCCCTCGCACCTTGATCTGGCCGAGACCGAGCCACCCATTGAGGAACACGGATTCACTCCAGTGGATTTTCTATCCGACCGGATCGTGTTGAGTCTGTTCCGGTGGGATGTGAACAGTCAGTCGCTCGAAGCAATCGAGCGCCTGCAGCCGTTCCACACTATCGATCTGAGCACCTGATTAAGGAGGTAACGCGATGAGTAGATTGATCGGCCTTTCGTTCCCACGGACCTGCGACCGGATTCCGCGTGCCCGTAGAAGCTGGTGCGTCACTTCCTTGACCACGCTCTTCCTCCTTCCTTGCGCCCTGCCTGCTCAAGAGGGGGGCCACCTGAATCCGGTGATCGCCAAGCTCGAAGCGGGCGAGATAGTGTATGGTCTCAGCACGCAGGACCTTTCGCTCTCTCACGCGCGTGAAGTCGCGCGGGCACCAGCAGACTTCATATACGTGGATATGGAACACAGTCCGATGGATTTTCCCGCCCTGAGCATGTTCCTGCTGGCGATGGGCGATAAGCAGATGATCCTCAGGAAGGGGAACGTGCAGCCTAACGTTGCTCTATTCGCGCGCTTCGCACCCCCGCCCCGCGAATCCGAATGGGTGGCGAAGCAGGCTTTGGACATGGGGCTATTTGGGATCATCTTCAACGGCGTGGACACTCCGGAGCAGGCAGCATTCGTGGTTAGCACCATGCGCTATCCACAGCTTCGGGATTCACCTTACCCTGAGCCAAGGGGGATCCGGGGCTTATCCCCCGGTAACGCGGCGTGGGCCTGGGGTGTAAGGTCGGAAGAGTATCTTCGGCGAGCCGACTTGTGGCCGCTCAATCCCGATGGGGACCTCATGGCTGTGATGATGATCGAGTCGGTCGAAGGCCTGCGGAACGTCGATGCAATCGCTTCCACTCCTGGGGTCGGAGCCCTTTTCCCGGGTGCTGGTGGGGATCTGAGTCGCTCGCTAGGAGTCACTCAAGCAGCACCCGAACTGGAGGATGCATTCCAACAGATCCTTGCGGCATGCAACAGGCACGACGTCGCCTGCGCGATCTCGGCGAGCACGGGTGAGGATGTCGCGAGGCGCGTGCGGGAGGGCTGGCGAATCATCCGTACTTCAGTCGAGGCCGCCGATGAGGGCCGCGGTATCCTTGGCAGTAATCTTCAGCCCTGAGGGGAGTGCGGCTGCTTGCCGACGACATCTCTTATGGCACCTCCCTCCTTGCGATCCGAACGGATCTTGATAACGTGCAAGTTCAAGCCGTCCTTATCGAAAACCAGATCACCCAGGTTGGAAGGATTGAGGCTTATTAAGCTGGATCGGTTCGAGGCAGCTTCGGCCCCCCTTACGACCAATCCCGGACAGACGCCACCGCACGAGTCCGGCCTAGCGACGAATGAGCGTCGCGTCTCGAATAGTTTTCCGCACCGCGGCGGTCTTTCCGGCGACTTCTACAGACCTCCACAGTCGTTCGACCATAGCCCTATCTACCAGGGCCCGAGGAGAGGAGGAGTTAGACGTCCAGAGTCCCTCGGCGACACGGAATGCTTGCACCGCCTCTACCACGTCTTCACTGTATAACTGTGAATCCTGGTCCCGAGGAATCTCTGCGACTCCCGGCCGATAGTACCCGATGGCGTGAAGCAAGACGCGCAGCTGCCACACATCGTTACCGGTGAACCGACGGAGCTCACGGTAGCCGAGCGTCTCCGATATCGAGTCCCAGATTCTCCGAAGCTCCGCCACCGGCGTGGGGTGCTCACATACGTTGATGTTGGCGGTGAGATGATCCGGGCGGCGTGAATTCCCAGGTCGCGGATCCGCCACGATCACCGCCGCCGACTGCAGACGGCCATCTCGTCTATCACCTCCCACAGCCTGTCCAGCATTAAGGGCTTCAATCAACCGATCGGAGAGATGTCGGCCACTCCCTTCGGTGCTCTGGAAACTGCGTGCAACGGCCTCCAACACTTCTGGACCAACCAGCGTGTTGCCCTGCGCCACGTAGTTAGGCCCCTCCCTTTGTCCAGCCCAGGCACTCGCTCCCGATCCCGTGTGCTGGCCACGGGTGCCATCGAGAGAAATAACGCCAACCTGCCGTGTCCGGGAAAGCGAATCGGCCGCCACGGCCCTGGTCAGAGCCTCTTCGGCCGAAAGTCCTCTCTCGATGAGGTCCAATAGCTCATTTCCGTACTCCACTCTCGTACTGGCCTGGGTCGCGACGGCTCCCACCCCCGCCCGGACCCATGGAACTCCGTTGCCCACGCACGCCACTCGCGTTGTAACGGCCACGCCCGACTCCCCGGTTTGCGGATCGATCCCGGCGATCGAGAAAGTAGAAAAGTGGAGATCAACCCCCCAGGAAACGGGCTCCTGAGCAAAGATATCATCAGCAACCAGCGTAAACAGAATCAAGAAAGTGATTCGCTTCAACATGGCGGTCTCTCTGTATAACTAGAACATGGCGACTCCCTCACACATGAGCGTCACCCATCGAACTCGACAATTTTGTGGTTTCTGACTGTGATGAGAAAGGGCTACCGACCGGATCTCCGACGAGCCTCCGGCTGAAATAAACTCTTGCAAAGGCCTCAATAATGGTGGTTATGATGGCTAAGGATTAGACGACCTACTTCGCCCTCGAAGATGACATCTGGACCTTGTAGGAAAATGGCACTATGAACGACGTCCGTTGCCCCAACCCCGACCCCGACAGGGAAAAAGGCGAACAGGAGCGGCAGCAGGGTGCCCAGTCCGACGCCGGAGAACAGCCCGCTTACCCCAACTATCGGATACTCCACGACTCTATTGTCTAAGACAAATGGAGCCTATAGCTCTCCCAGCCGAAACACGTAGAGAGCGTTGTGCCTGTTTCCAGGTGGAATCAGAATCTCAGGCGCGAGAAACGTCGACGTCCGCCATGGACTCCCTCCAATCACCCCGGTGGGCACGGCCAAGTACTGTACGCCATCGATTTCATAGGTCATTGGAAAACCTTGAACCGCAGTACCAAGCCGACTCTCCCAGAGCGTCTCACCAGTAGCGATGTCATGCGCCCGTACCCGCCGATCATAGTCACCAGAGAAGGCGAGCCCGCCTGCAGTGGTCAGAACAGAGGTAAGAAATGGAGCACGTTGCTCATAGCTCCAAACCTCTTCCAAGGTTCGCACATCGTAGGCGCCAAGCTTACCCAGATTTCCTTCTGTTCCAGGCATTTCCATCCAATACCGCGATTGCCCAGTACCCCCACCCCCGAGGACCATCTCGATCTCACTGGCCATGCTGTCCATACAGCTTTGGCTCAGCGGAATTACGATGACACCAGCTCCCGGATGATAACCGGTCGCGTGCCAGTTCTTGCCGCCAGCTGTGGAGGGGCAGACGGAAACCCACTCGCCGACCGCCGCGTCCCGAATATCCGTCCGATACTCACTGTGTCCAGTTTCATAGTCCAACTCCAAAATATTCTGGTAGACCGTCTCCTTTAGACCCAGGAAGCTCCCATCCCGCCGGTCCAGCTTCCAAAGGATCCCATGCTTTCCGATCTGAAAGAGTACCGGTTGGCCGTCGATATCGATGAGAACTTGCTCCATGGCCTCGTCCATATCAAGCGACTCATCCGGAACATATTGACGGTACCAAACGATACGCCCGGTGTCCTCATCTAGCGCCAGGGTCGAACTACTATAAAGAATTGAATCCGCCTCGGTCCTCACGGTTCCTCGGCTCACTGGCGCGCGGGGCTTCATCTGGGAGGCGCCAAAATACACCAGCCCCAGATCAGGATCATAGCTTCCAATGTTCCAAACATCCCCCCCACCTCTCAGCTCAAAAGGAAGGCCGCCCCAAGTGTCTCCACCAGGTTCACCAGGCCGAGCAATGGTGAAGGTCCGCCAGAGTTCTTCCCCCGTCCGGGCGTCATGAGCAGTGATAAAACAGCTTTCCGGAATTAGACGGGTACAACCGTTGATTCCGTTGATCACTTTACCGTTGGCGATGACTGGTCCGCTCGAGTTCTCATATCCCAAGTCAGGATCAGCGAGCTGCGCCTCCCAACGAACCACACCGGTCCTCGCATCCAGAGCCGCCAAATAGGCGTCATTAGTGGACACGTAGATCATGTCCTCCCAGATCGCCAGGGTTCGAACTCGGCCCCGGCCCGTTATGCCGGTAGGGAATGTGCGTCTGTATTCCCAGAGGAGGTCTCCGCTTTCAGCGTCCAGCGCCTGGACGGTATTACCCCAATTCGGCAGAAACATGATTCCATCTCGAACCAGGGGTGCTGGCTGACTCCGAATCCCGTCTTCCATCCCCCACACCCAAGCCAATTCGAGTCGATGGACATTCTCAGTGTTGATCTGACTCAGCGGACTATAACCCCATGCGCCAAGGTTTCCGCGGGGATTAATCCATTCGCCGGGAAGCGGGTTTCTAAGGTCCTCGTCGGAAACTGGCGTGAACCCCTCCACCTCTTGATACGTCCGCGTGAAACCAGTATACGTTTCGGATAGTTGACCGTAATCGGGAACAGCGTTCCTTCCCCATGGCGAAGGGATTGAACCCGCAACTCCCGGAACGGGCAATGTGCCGTCGGCAAGTAGTTCAGCCCCAGGGGCCATTGCCACTCCACCCTCAGAAGCAAAGGTCAGTTCAACTGTGCTCGACTCAACCCCGTTCTCGCGCATGATATAGGCTGTAACTGCCGAGTATTCTTCGTCACTCAATGAGCCCGAAGCTCCCGGAGGCATGGAAGATCGGATGTACGTCAGTACTTGGACTACTGGCCGGTTTCCCCAACTGTTGCGAAAGTTCACTCCCCCCAACTGAGAGGCAGTTCCCAAGCCCTGTAGATTCTCGAGGTGACAAGCGGCACAGTTTGTCTCATAGACAAGAATCCCAGCATCTGCCTGTTCGTCCGTATAAGCGGCCTGCTGGACTGAAGCTGCTAGCCGTGGATAGAACACACCCACGGTGAGCATTGCCAAAGTGCCCCACTTAACCAATGGCGAGCACGATCGTCGGGATTCCGGTTCCATAACTCCACTCCTAGAAAGGGTAGCCGTTATTCAGCAGCCAACTTCGCACGTTCTGGGGTCATCACGAAAGAGCGCCTGCAGACTCTGAGGCGAACACTACGCTCTAGGAAGATAGGTGGCTCATTCACGGAAAGTCAGATTTCTTCACACGCACCAATTCACTCCTACATGTACGCCTGGACACGTCACTAGGCGCACAATCACACGGCGATATTGGCGCGCATGTATTCCCATGCCAGAGTGCTCAGCAGCCGAGAGCAAAGTGCCGGGACGCACGCAACCAATGCTACTGAGAATGCAGTCTGAAAGCGTGTTGTCGACTTCATTGAATCCGTATGCTCATACCTTGGGGGGAAATGTCATTGGAGATGTCCTGAAAGGACCCCGTAGCTACCGCCTACAGCACCTCAAGGCCCGGTACCACATCCGACCCAACTGCCCGAATGGAGCAGAGGGGAACCGTCGCCAAGACGGACGAGACATCTAGCCCGGCGGGAGTGCCAATGAGAAGAAGACCGAGAAGCTATGGCGAGACCCCAAGTGCTCCCAACGCCACCCCACAAGGAAGGCTCTCGCAAACGGACGGAGTCCCTCTTAGGATATATGAGAAGCATAGTTCAAGGACCTTCTCTCAGGAGTTGGAATGATGGTGGGCCGGAACAGCGCGTTGGGCTTATTGATAGGCGCAGCAGTTGGAACGTTCTCCCTCATTCCAGACCACGGGTCGGCACAGGACCCTCTGGCGACCGCATGCTCTTACCTGTCATCCGAGTCACCGTTGGACGAGCTGACTCGTTGCGCTGAGCAGGGGATTGCTGGAGCTCAGTTCTCTCTCGGATTCAAATACGACGGTGGGGACGGTATCCCCGAGAACAATGCGGAAGCTGTACGCTGGTATCGGCTAGCGGGTGAGCAAGGGGATACTGCCGCCCAATTCATTCTTGGATTGATGTACGCCAATGGAGACGGCATCCCCGAGGACGATGCGGAAGCCGTACGCTGGTTCCGGCTGGTCGGTGAACAAGGGGACGCTGTTCCCCAGTTCATCCTTGGAACAATATATGCCAATGGAGACGGTGTCCCGAAGGACGATGCGGAAGCCGTACACTGGTACCGGCTGGCGGCTGAGCAAGGGCACGCTACCGCCCAATCCAACCTTGGATTGATGTACGACAATGGAGACGGCATTTCAGAGAACAATGCGGAAGCCGTACACTGGTATCGGCTGGCGGCTGAGCAAGGGCATGCTACCGCCCAGTCCAAACTTGGATTGATGTACCACAACGGCGAAGGCGTCCCGGAAGACCTGTCATTTGCCTATATGTGGTATGATCTCTCCGCAGCTCAAGGAAATCAGATTGCGCGGGAGAGCAAAGACATAATCGAGCAGCGAATGACTGGTGGGCAAATCGCCGAGGCCCAACGGTTGTCCCGCGAGTGGATCGAGACACATCCCTAGGACGAGGGCAACCGCTAATCTATAGCCGACGGCATGAAACCTGTGATTGGCAAGCTGGCGCTAAAGAGCAGGTGCTCTCCCTTTTCCTTGCTGCATCCTCTCCTGAGCGGCATTTTGGCTAAATCATGGCTAGGCCTTCCGACAGTCCACTGCGCAAGCTCACCAGATAGATTCACCACGGGCTCTCTCTCTGACAGGTCACAGCCAAAACTGGGAGGAGGAGAAAATGTCTAGACGATCCATACCCTTTGTCATGCTTGTCGGTATTGGACTCCTGGCTGGGGGAACAATCGAGGCGAGCGCCCAGTTGAGGGATACCAGTGCGTTCCTGGCTCATGTGTCCAATCAGTATCGTGTAATCCCAAATGTGACGTATCACGTCGCGAGCAACCACGAGAACAAATTGGACCTGTATCTCCCAAGAAACGTTAGTGGTCCAACACCTGTTCTAATATTTGTGCATGGTGGAGGATGGGTTGGCGGGACAAAGGAGAGTAACGTGCTTCGCCTTCTGCCATATCTAGAGATGGGATGGGCAGTGGTGAACGTTGAATACCGGTTAGGTGCAGTGGCTCGTGCACCAGCGGCAGTCGAGGACTGCTTATGCGCACTACGTTGGCTTATTCGGAACGCTGAAGAATACAACTTAGATACGTCCCGCATCGTGACGACTGGAAACTCGGCGGGAGGCCACCTTGCCCTGACCACCGCCATGATCCCCACGTCGGCCGGTCTGGATCGGGAGTGCCCTGGATCTGAGGAGCTTAATGTCACCGCAATCATCAATTGGTACGGGATCACAGATGTTGGGGACCTACTCGATGGTCCCAATATCAAGAGTTACGCAGTCGAATGGATGGGTAGCCTGGCAAACCGGTTTGAGATTGCCGAACGGGTATCCCCGATGACCTACGTGCGGTCGGGGTTGCCACCGATATTGACCATACACGGTGATGCGGACCCAACTGTCCCGTACCAGCAGGCGGTCTCATTTCACCAGAAGTTGGACGATCTCGGTGTTTCGAACGTGCTGCACACGGTTCCTGGCGGAGGTCACGGTGGTTTCAACCGGGAGCAGACGTTGGCAATCTTTCAGACCATTCAGCAGTTCCTCTCGCAACATGGACTCGGTACCGGTATGGCAACCACGCAAGGGCAATAGATCCGACAAGTGTACCACTGCGGGGCTTTACCAGACGAGGGGGGGAATTACGTCGTAAAGCTCATCGTCTAATGCCAGTACCACCGGATCCGAGAGATACCAGGGCGAGTTGCGGAGGGTATTGAAGCACTCCGTCTTAGTAACAGCCCACATGACCGAACCTATCGCCCGTTTAATGCCGCCCTGGACCGCCAACGCGTCGACAGAGGAAGACTATGAAGCAGATACTCCAAATCAAAATCGGCCTTTTTGCGGTAACCACTATTGGCTTGGGCCTGCTCCTGTTCAATACGTCGAGCAGTTCTACCAGCCCCAGTCTGAGAGCGGCTGAACCCACACAGCAACCGCCCCCTGGTGCACCGACCTTCGAGCTCGACCCCTCATGGCCCATCGTGCCGGATCAATGGGTATTGGGGGAAGTTTCCAGCATCGGGGTCGATGGTCAGGGTCGTATCCTCGTTTTACATCGGCCCCGGAGCGTACCTGCTGATGAGCGCCATATGGTCGCCCCGCCCATTCTTGAGTTCGATGTCGCGGGAAACTTCCTGCACGCATGGGGTGGCGCAGGAGATGGTTTCGAGTGGCCGGAACGAGAACACGCCATTCATGTTGACTACCGCGGAAACATTTGGATCGGTGGTAACAACTGCCCGGAAAGGAATCTGCCAGAACTGATGTCCGTGTCTGATGATCAGCTCCTGAAGTTCAGTAGGGACGGGCAATTCCTAATGCAAATCGGCGGCAGTAACCAGAGTATAGGCAACAGCGACACGAAGAACGTGCGTCAGCCCGGGGACCAAGCCGTGTATCCGAGGACGAATGAAATATTCGTCGCAGATGGGTACGGCAACCGGCGCCTAATCGTTTTTGACGCGGAAACAGGGGAATTCAAACGGATGTGGGGTGCCTTTGGAAACGAGCCGATCGATTCCTATGGTTGCCCCCCAGCCAGCGTTCCCGCTCCAGATGATGGAGACGGCCCTTCCCAATTTCACATCGTGCATGCCCTCTCAATATCAAACGACGGATTCGTGTATGCGGCCGATAGGGAATATCGGCGTGTACAGGTATTCACTGTTGACGGTGAGTTCGTTGACCAGGTGTTCATGCCCGACAATGCCAGGGCAGGTGACGTAGCTCTCTCGGCGGATCCTCAGCAAGAGTTCATGTACGTCCCGGCAGGGGGACAGATTGTAGTATTCGATCGACTCTCTCTTGAGGTTCTGTACTCATTTCCAGGATCGGGGCATCACATCGCTACCGATCTTGAAGGGAATATCTACACGGCGCAGACGGGGCAACGGCGTGCTCAGAAATATACGTTCCAAGGGTTATCAGCCGGGGATGGTCGGTGAAAGATGTGGGGCTTGCGTGGTGAGGGAAGATGATACTCTAGCCACCCACAAAAAACGGACGGCGCTATGAAGGCTCGAATCGTTGCTGCATTGATCCTCGTGCTAGCAGTCTCCGTCCTGCTTCCTGGATGGGCTGTGCCATCCGCACAGGCTCAGACCCGTGGAGAGACGATCGCCATAATCGGTACTGGAAACGTCGGGTCCACTCTTGGGAAGATCTGGGCTGAAGCCGGACACACGGTCATCTATGGTTCGCGCACGCCGAACGAAGAGCGTGTCCTTGCGTTGGTAACCGAGACCGGGCACGGTGCGACTGCCACTACGCAGGGAGCGGCGGCAGTGCAGGGGGAGATCGTTTTCATCCCTGTGCCTCCAATGGCGATACCCGAAGTGATCGCAGCCCTCGGTGACCTCACCGGTAAGATCGTGGTGGATCCTACGAACTCCTTGGCGTTCGACAGCGGATACCCAGTGTCACCCCGCGACCCACGGCACTCCCTCGCCGAAGAAGTCCAGGCCCTCGCCCCAGGCGCGATCGTCGTCAAGGCGTTCAACACCCTCAATTACAGGATCATGGAGGATCCCTCGCGAGCGGGGGGAGCCGTGACGGTCCCAATCGCAGGGAATGATGCGGCGGCGAAGGAACGAGTGGCCCAACTCGTCAACGATGTAGGGCTCGAGCCGCTGGATGTAGGACCGCTTGTAGCTGCTCGGTATCTGGAGGAGATGCTCCGGCTCTCCTTAGGCTTCCGGGCACTCAACCCCGGAATTGCGTTTGAGTACTACCTCCGGATCCGTCCCAACTAAGTTCTCTGATTAATCCCGACCAGGCCGGACCCCATCCGGGAAGGCGATGTCCGCGTGGATCACCTCAGCGTCGCCGTACCTGAGCCCTCATGGAGTCACCAGCCATCCTGAACGCAGATGGGTCGAGGACTAGGGCAAAATCGTAGGGTGTATCAGCCGCCAAAGAAGTTCTAGGCGAGGTTGAGGACCTGACCCCACCCACCTGCACTCCATCTCATCGCGCAGATTCGGATGACATGTCCCCTCCAACATTCTCCACGTACTCGTCCGCTGGACTGACCGTCATCTCTCGTAAGATGGGAGAGAGATTCTGCGGATATTCGATGGAATCATGAAAGAACCCCGCGGCGTAAATGGTAACCGTGACCGTAGCGTCTCCTTCGTTTAGCCAATACCAACCATGATCCCCGGGGAACGGTGCGACATAGCTTCCCTTCCCGTCACGGACCTCTTCCTCAACCTCGAAGAACTCGGCCTCACCCTCAGGTGCTCCATCAGGCTCGCTGTGCATCTCGGAGCGGACGGTGTTACTTGCGGTCCAAGAGTACACCATCGCCTCCCCGGCTTCCAGCCGATATTTGTACTCCACGAATGCTCCCGGTCCGAGTTCGAACGACCTTCGGTCGATTCGATAGGCGCTCGATTGAGCGGTAAGGCCGTCCGAGCGGACGGGAATCTCACCACTCGCCGGGTCTGAGAGGACAACGAGCCCTAAAGCTGCTCCGGTTCCCAGAGGATCGAGGTTGTACTCAGCTGGCAGGACGACGGTCACAAGGAGGACGCCGGACACGAGGAGGGCAGCCAAGCTCGACCAAGCAAGCTTGGTCCTAGAAGGAGGTTCGGGGACATGATGAGCCTGCTTCGTCGAGTCCATCACCCCGACCTCATCGAACGTTCAAGAGAGAGCCGGCAAGCTGATAGCCGATCAACATGAACCCGCCTGCCATAAGGAGGGCGTTCGTCAGGAACGCATGCTTCAAGAAGCTTTTCTGGGTACGCCAGGAGTTCAGAACGATGAGAACTCCCACAAGCGCTAGTATCTGCCCGATCTCCACGCCGACGTTGAAGCTGACCATGTTGGTCACCAGGCCCTCTTGCGATAACGCGTAATCCTGAAGCGTCGTTGCCAGCCCGAAACCATGGAAAAGACCGAAAACAAGCACCGCGATTTTCGTGTTTGGCCGAATGCCGAGAAAGCGGTGAAATCCATCCATATTGTCGAATGCTTTGTAGACGACGGAGAAGCCAATGATCGCATCGACAAGGTAGGAATTCGCCTGTACGCCCCATAGGACACCCGCTAATAGGGTCACGCTGTGTCCCAACGTGAACAAACTCACGTACAAGACGACGTCCTGCAGACGGTATAGAAAGAAGAGGACGCCAACGAGGAAGAGCAGATGATCGTAGCCCGTGAACATGTGCTTTGCACCAAGATACATATATGGACCGATCGCCGGACCCACGTTCGCTAGAAAGAACGCCGCATCGTCCTGGGCAACGCCGTGGGCAGCCACTGCTCCGGCACTCCACCAGAAGAAGAGAACACCCAGGACGCCCACCGACACGGTCCAACGAAGCAAGCTATTGGCCATACGGCTCCGCCCTGAACTCTTGGCTGGTGGCTAGGTATACGACTGCCATCCCACCCTCGCCAATCTCACGCTCGACGCAGTAGCGGCTCTCCGGGCAAGTGTTCACACAGGTGATGGGATTGGTCATAGGGCAGGCCTCCACTCAGATGTCAGTCCTGACCCTAAGATCCTGCACGCGGCTACAGATGCGCAAGGAGATCGCGAGGGCAGGGATGTACGTTCTTCCCTCGCGTGTAAGAGATGACTCACGTATTTTGATCTCCTCGTCCACCTGACAATCTGAAGCATCCTTGTGACGTCGGGAGGACCAAAGGAGGTCTGACACTATGTTTGGCGGATTAGGAATGTGGGAACTCATGCTGATCTTCCTCGTCGTGCTTCTGCTATTCGGAGCCAAGAGGCTTCCCGAGATTGGATCCTCCCTAGGGAAGGGTATTCGGGAGTTCAAGGGCTCTATTCGGGAGATCGAAGGGGAACTGACGGTCCCGGATGAGCAGCCTAGAGTGAGCAGGGCTCCGGACCCGCAAGAAGAATAGAGACAGGGTGGCGGACACTTGCCTGCGCCACTGACGGAGCGTCACTCGGTGGTGCCATCAACCCGTTTGCTCTCGTGCTTCACCTCCCTGGAAACAGGGCTTCGTGCGTCGATCACCCAGGGTGGGGACTCAACCTCTGGCGTGATGCCTAACTCCTCTAACAGCTCGATGTCCCCTGTGATCTGATCCAGT
>Ga0310121_10000238_pt1 | contig 59903 bp, 53 predicted proteins | sample CB27_Tmax_986_MG_FD_203504 | JGI IMG/M metagenome (GOLD analysis project Ga0310121, IMG submission 203504) | Marine microbial communities from Western Arctic Ocean, Canada - CB27_Tmax_986 | ecosystem: Environmental > Aquatic > Marine > Oceanic | place: Canada: Western Arctic Ocean | collected... | reverse complement strand
CAACGCCACCAACGCCGCGGATCTCGACTTCGCCGAAGCGGCCCACGGCCAGCAAAAGTCCATCGAGCGACATCGCCGCGGCCGTGATCGGCTTGGCGCCCGAAGCCGGGGCGAGTTGAGGGGTTAGCAATTGGCGCGCTGGTTCTTCACCTTCGGGACCGTTGCCACCAGCGTCAATCCATAGCTGGAGCAGCTTGACTTCTTCCGCGGTCGGCGCTTCGTTGTCTTCCGGAGGCATCCTTGGTTCCACTTGACCGGTGAGTACTTGGATCAAGCGACTGGACTCGCTTCTTCCCGGAGTCATCGCCGTGCCGTGCTGACTGCCCTGCTGCAAGTCACCGAATGTTTCGACCGAGAATTCACCCTCGTGATCGGCCTGGTTATGGCAGCTAACGCAGTATTTCGTCAGAATCGGCGCGATCTGGGTCGTGTAGTCCACCTCGGCCTGTTTGCCCTGGACGGAAGTGATCCCGCAAAACAAACATGTTGCGACAACGGTTTGGACAACAAAACGGATCCATATTCCCATGGTTGGTCTCGGGGAATCAGTGATTGAATAGAAATTCACGGCTACTCATCAGGCTCCAATAGAGGTCTTCAATTGCGGTGCGCCGCTCCTCGGCGGGTGTCTCGCGGATCATGACCAGCAGCTCCTGCATTTCCGTATCCGAGGGATATCGACTGAACGTAGCCAAGTGAGCTTCTTCGATGATGGCGTAGATGGGTCGACCCGATTTCAACAGCGTCTCAATGCGGTTTCCTTCGGCGCTCAGTTTGTTATTGATCGTATCACCGTTGGATATATGGAGGACTTGGACTATACTGGGCTCGTCGGAACGTTGGCATTCGCAGGTAATCTGTCGATCATTGCGACCGAACGTCTTGAGGAAGTAGGACACAACGGCCGAATCGTATAGCTGCAACGCACGTGTACCTTTGGGGTAGAAATCGGTATCAGATATTGCGGCACCTGCCGACGATATCTGCGTGAACTCGGTCGGTACGTCAGTCGCCTGGGAGATTGCGTCCAGCAGCACTTCGGCCATCATTCGTCGCGGATAGTAGCGCGAGTAAAACCGTTTTTCGTCCTGATTCTCAACAAGCGGTTGACTGGACCGCTGATAGGTCTCACTCTGCAATATCACCCGCATCAAGGCCTTGAGATCAAAATGGTTCTCGACCAAATATTGCGCCGCGGCCGCTAGCAACTCCTCGTTACTGGCCGGATTCGAGGCCCGCATGTCGTCAACATCCTCGACCAAACCGACCCCGAAATAATTGGCCCAGATACGGTTGGTGATCGATCGCGAAAAATACTCATTGTCGCCCGACACCAGCCAATCAGCCAAGCGAACGCGGCGGTCCTCGGTGGAATCCAGCGGCAGTGCTTCGCCGTCCAACGGCGCGGGCGGTTGAGGTCGACCGGTCAAAGGCTGAACTAATTCGCCGGAGCTAACGACGAATAGAGTGCGCTGGCCATCGCCGCTGTCTTGGCCTCCCCAGCCCTTTGCGCGAACACGGGAATACATATTCGCCATCGCGTAGTATTGGTCATTGGTCCATTTTTCCAGCGGGTGATTGTGGCATTTGGCGCAGCCTATAGAGAGGCCAAGGAACGCCTGCGAGACATTCTCCGACATGGTCTCTGGGTCTTGATGCAGTGCGTAGAAGTTCGTGGCGCCGTTTTCCAGGCTGCTGCCCCGAGCGGTGACCACTTCTCGCACGAGCTGGTCCCACGGAGTGTTAGCCGCGACGTGGTTGTGAATCCATTCGTAGTAGACTTTGAGTGATTGTTGACGAAGGCGTCGACCGGTCAACAACAGCAGGTCGGACCATTTGTAGGTCCAATAGTCGACGAATTCGTCGCGGTTTAGCAACGACTCGATCGCCTGATCCCGTTTGTCCTCGGAAACGTCTGTCAGGAATTCTCGCACCTCGTTCGGCGTTGGCAGCAAACCGATCACGTCAACATACGCCCGACGAAAGAATTCCGCGTCCGTTGCTCGCGGGGACGGCGGAAGATTCAGACGACGCAGCTGTTTCAAGACCAGCTCATCAATAAAGTTGCGTTTGGGTGATTGTTCATAGACATCGTCAGCGACGTCATTAGCGTACGGAGAGGTAACACGCGCCGTGGCAATCTTGCTGGCAAACCACGCGGTGACCGCTCCCTCTCCGTAGCCCACGACCGAGACCTGGCCGCTATCATCGACCACCGAAACCGTTTCGTCCGTCGAGCTGAACTTCGTCCAACGTGTAACATCGGAGACAACGCCGTTCGAATAGTGAGCCCGGACGACCAGCCGTTGATGGTCACCAGGCTGTAGGCAGGCGCGCCTGGGCAGCACCTCGATCTCGTCCAAATGGGCGTCGGCGTCGGTGGGGCCCGCCGCTCCCGCTGAAATCCACTCGGCCAAAATTCGATAGTCCAACGACCCGGGGTCCAACCGCAAGCCACCTTTGTGGGGTAAGGCACCGGTGGGCTTGGCCAATACCAAACTGCGGCCGGGGTCGGACAGCTCGATCCGCCGACCTCGTGCTTGTCGTGTAATCGTGTGGTGATCGGTATCTGCGTCGTAACCGCGCAGCGAGAGCTTGAAGCCGCCCTTGCCCGCCAAGGCACCGTGACATGAGCCAGCGTTGCACCCAGCCTTGGTCAAGATTGGTTGGACCTGGTGGCGGAAACTCCAACTGTGTCCATCATCCATGCCTTGCACGGTGATTGGTATCTCCGCGGTATGGTCTCCAACCGTCCCAGTGATTGTCGCCGTTCCGTTGGCGACAGGTTGAATTGTGCCTTCAGCGATTTTGGCGATGGACGGGTCACTCGAGACATACGTGACGGGACTGTCAAAGGGTTGTGATAATTCTCCGTCGATCGCGCGGTGGGCAATGATTCTTTGATAGGCCTCGGGGCCGTGCAGCGTTACGGCACCGGGAAGCAATACGAGTTCTTCGGAGGCTGTGCTGGATCGTCCGACAACCGCAATCGCGATTAAAACCAGTGCCGCTGCCATCCAAAATCGTCGGTGTGTTATTTTCGTCTGCATATCACCCGAACAGCTCATGGATTTCGCGCTTGCCGAAATCGACTAACGGAAATGGCCGTCCCGCGGGACCCGGCAGATGGCTTTCCACGTCGAAGCCCAGGCTATGGAAGATGGTGGCCACAATTTGGCCCGGATCGACTGGTCGTTCGGCTGGGACGGCACCGATGGGGTCACTTCGACCGATCGCCTGACCGCCTTGGACACCTCCTCCAGCGAAGTAAGTCGTGAAGCATTGTGGCCAATGGTCGCGCCCACCAGCTGGATTTACACGCGGTGTGCGACCGAATTCGGCCAGGTTGCAGACCAAAGTCTCATCGAGCATGCCGCGTTGATCCAGGTCCTCGATCAGCGCGCTGTAAGCCTGGTCGTACATCGGCGCGACGATGTTCTTCATGCCCTCGATCGAAGTGAACGGTTTGGAGCCGTGGATGTCCCAGGTGATTTCATCGAAGACAGTCAGGAACGTGTTGATGGTGACAAACCGCACCCCTCCTTCGATGAGTCGTCGCGCCAGCAGGCAGCACTGGCCGAATCGAGACATCCCGTAACGCTCGCGCACGGCCGTTGGTTCCTTGGAAAGGTCAAATGCGTCGCGAGCCTGGTCGCTGGTCATCAACCGGTATGCCGCCTGGAAATTGCTGTCAAGCAGTTGGGCGTTCTCGGTCGCTTCGAAGGTCTTGAGTGTCGAGTCGACCACTTCACGCATCCGTCGACGGCGTTCGAGCCTCGCGGTGCCAATCTCAGCGGGTGGCAGTAGATCGGGCACCTTGAAGTCCGGTTCCGAGGGATCGGCCATAAGGGCAAACGGATCGTGGGCTTTGCCAAGAAAACCACCGGCCTGTCCATTAGGTAAGTTTCCGCCGCCGCTTCCCATTGTCTCGGGAAGAATTACGTGGCTGGGCAGGTCGGTTTTCCGACCGCGGAGATAGCTCACCACTGCGCCGGCATGTGGGGTCTCCACTCCGCCTTGAAACTGACGCCCTGTCTGCATGATCTGCCAGCCGGAATCATGCACGGCGGCGCCGGAGTGGTAACAGGAACGCACCACCGAGAATTTGTCGGCGAGTTCAGCGTGTCTGGGCAGAATCTCGGAGATCTGAAAGTCGCCGGATGTGCTTATCGCCTGAAATGGCCCACGGATTTCGCTGGGTGCCTCTGGCTTGGGGTCGAATGTATCCAGTTGGCTGGGGGCGCCCAAGTTGAAAATCATGATGCAGGCGCGATCGTCGTGCTCCTTGTTGACCGCCCCTTGTTGCTTGGCGGCGAGGTAGTGGGGCAACCCTAGTCCAATGGCGCCCAGCGTGCCGACTTGCATGAAGTCACGACGGGTGACTCCATTGCAACAATGAGCGACCCCTCGATCGATCAGCTTAAGCACGCTTTTATCCTCCCAATACCAGCGGCAAACGACCGTTGCCGCGGACCACACCGCTCGAAGATTGAGGCTAACACGTGGAGATCGTAAGGTCAAGAAAGAGATGACGTTAAATCGCGGGCGCGGTGGTTGACACGGCTGCCGATGGGCTGCGAGCAAATCGCTTCAGCGCTGGACAGACCTGGTTGGACAGACGTGGTTGGACAGACGTGGTTGGACATTCGAACGTCGAACATCCAGGTCCAGGTACCTCCCAGCCGCATTCGGCGGTTGGTAACGAATTATTCGGCATGATAACGATCGCAATCTCGACGAATGCACATTTTTTGCGGCGCCGTTGCAGGCTATATTACGCTGGCACCACTTGGCCCGCGGGCGACCCCTACCATGAATCAAAGACTCGACACGTCCGGCGACCACGACGAGAAGCTACTGGGCGATTTCCGCCGTCTGTGGTCTGACGCGGACCAGCTTTGGGACCAGCGTCAAAACGCTGCGGCGTTTCACGGATATGTCAGCGCCGACTATATGGCGGTGTACCGGTCGCTGGCGGAACTACGGGGACGTGTGCTCACGTTCTTGGAATGGGGCTCTGGCCTGGGGATCGTCACGATCATGGCCAGCCAGATGGGTTTCGAGGCGTATGGCATTGAAGCCGAACCGGAACTGGTTGATCTGTCCAACGGATTTGCGCAAGCTCATGGTTCCGACGCGCGGTTCGCGGAAGGGAGTTTTGTCCCCGATGATTTCGTGTGGGATCCGGCGGATGGAAGTGACGTGAACCGGACCATCATTGATGTTCCAGCGGCCTATGACGAGTTGGATATGGAACTGCGCGATTTTGACCTGGTCTATGCCTATCCTTGGCCCGACGAGCACACTCTTTTCCGAAATATAGTTCGCCAGTTTGGCCGTCAAGACACTCTTTTTCTGAGCTACGACGCGCGAGAAGGGACCGAACTGATTCGATTTGATGATCCGCGACGTCGGCTCTAGCAAGCGGATGCCCGGTTTAATCCAACAGCCCCTCATAGTCCAGCGTGGCGAAGTAGTCGGCGGCTGTTTCGGCGCGACGGATCGGTTGGACGCTGCCATCTTCGCGGAGCAGCAGTTCAGCCGAGCGAAGTTTGCCGTTGTATTGAAATCCCATCGAATGGCCGTGAGCCCCTGCGTCGTGGATGACCAACAGATCGCCTGAATCGATGGCGGGAAGTTGACGATCAATGGCGAATTTATCGTTGTTTTCGCAGAGTGAACCAACCACGTCATACGTCTTGTCGTGCGCAGACTGTTCTTTGCCCAGCACCGTGATGTGGTGATAAGCGCCGTACATGCCGGGGCGCATGAGATTGGCCATGCTGGCGTCCACGCCAACGTAATCCTTGTAGATGTGCTTTTCGTGGATTGCCGTTGTCACCAGGTATCCATGTGGGCCCGTGATCATCCGCCCATTTTCCATGAAGATCCCCAGCGGATGTAGGCCCGCCGGCTTGATGATCTGTTCGTACAACTCGCGAACCCCTTCACCAATGCTGGCCAGGTCGACTCGATTTTCGTTTGGCCGATAAGGAATGCCAATACCACCACCGAGATTCACGAATTCGGCCCGAATGTCCAACTGGGTGGCTAATTCGACGACCAGCTCAAACAACATCCGCGCCGTCTCGACAAAAAAATCGCCGTTGAGTTCGTTGGACGCAACCATCGAGTGCAGACCAAAACGCTGAACTCCTTTTCGCTTGGCAATTCGGTATCCTTCAAATAGCTGGTCGCGAGTCAACCCATATTTGGCTTCTTCCGGCTTGCCAATGATGGCATTTCCATCCCGCAATGCACCGGGGTTGTAGCGGAAGCTGATGACTTCAGGCAGGCCCAGGTGTTGATCGACGTATCGCAGATGGGTGATATCGTCCAGATTGATGAGAGCCCCGAGTTCGCTGGCCAACCGATACTCTTTCACGGGTGTATTGTTGGAGGTGTACATGATCCGTTCGCCGACGATTCCCGCAGCGCGGCTGAGGATCAATTCCATCATGCTGGAACAATCAGTGCCGCATCCTAGCTCTTTGAGGAATTCCATCAGGTGCGGGTTGGGGGTGGCTTTAACGGCAAAGTACTCCCGAAAATCCTCGCACCACGAAAAAGCGTCGAACAGTTCTCGCACCGTCTGGCGGATACCTCGCTGGTCGTAGAGGTGAAACGGCGTCGGGTATTGGTCGACGATCGGGCGGATTTGCGCTTCGTCGAAAGGCAACAGCTTGCTGGACATAGTCGTCTGTAGAGTCGTGGAATTAGGTGTTGTTTTGAATCGGAGTCAACCGACGTGCCGAAAGTCCCTTTAGCGTGGCGCCCCTTTAGCCGCGTGAAGTATCGGTAGCAATGTGAAGTATTGGTGAGTCGAATGAGCGGGGGTCCCGTCCGATCTGCAAAGCAACGACCCACCACCGCGCGACCGAGTACCACGAAAATGGGAGCCACCAACACGGACCGGCCAAGCCCTTCGGTTTGCCCAGATTTCCGCCGCCAACGGCGGATCCCCGGCGCGTTGCCGTTGGGGATCGTGAAACGACACATGTGCGCAAACCGGAGGCCTTCCCCTCCGCCTTGATTATAGGTTAGAAGCCCAATAAGACTATTGGCCGGCTCCGACTCCGGCGGGGATTCCTTGCATGGCTTGCATGGTGCGGCCGACACCTTCCAGTACGCCCGAGCCGATCTTGAGGCGAAACAGGGCGCCGTTTTCGACGCCCTTGCCGATCATGGAAATGCGAGCCGATTCGCCGGAAGCAGCAAATGCGTCGGCCAACGGTCGGAAAAACGGGTTCTCGTTCAATTCCGCCGCCAAGCGAAGAAGGGGCGCCAAGGAGATGTACATTTGCATTGGCAGTGTGTTGGGCTCAGCGGCCGCGGTGGCGTCCATGGCACGCTTCAACTGCCCAATCGCGTCATTTCCAGCGCTTAAATAGACTTCTTGTTCACCGATCGCGACGGCTACTTGAACCTTGTCGCCGATCCATTGTTGAGCTTCATTACCTTGTATTGCCATCGAGATCGTGTGGAATGTGCAACCCTGATGGCTGTCGACGTCAAACTCGACCTTGGCCGATTCACCCGCATCGGACGTTTGTTCGGCCAACATTCTGAGGGGCGCGTCGAGCTTCGAGCTGTCCTCGACCAAAGCGCCGATCATCAATGATACATTGCCTTTTTCTATATTAAGACTACCACCGCCGTCTGCCTTGCCCGTGCGAATCGTCTGTTCCAATACATCAAACAAAATATCCACCACGTGCGAGGCGGCCTTGCGCTGGGCGTCGTCTTCGAGATCATCACTGTTGAGCAGTTGCTCTTTGGTGGACTGGCGAAGTGGTTGAATGATATCCAGCGCATTTTGGACGTCTTCTTCGGAAATCCCGTAGGCCCAATTGAAGGTAACGGAGGCATTTTCCTTCAGAAATCCGGTGAATTTGGAAGAGGTGTCCCGTAGGCTCTCATACTGTTGGGCCAAACGGGTGTTTGGTAGGGCGGTCGACTTGAAGTCGATGTAAGTCTCTTTACTTTCCACATCGATCTTCCAGCCGAAACTGATTTCGTCGACTTCATTGAGTAACGATTCCCATTGGGAGATCTGAGCGTCTCGGAGTCTCTCTTGTAGCTCTCTCTGTTCATCGGGCAACTGGTCCAACTGCCGATCAATGGCCGTGTTCATCTTGCCCAGCAGCTCTTCTCGATAGAAATCCGGGATATGCTGCATGTGTCCCTGAACGGCCAGGTCATACTTCGAGGTGAGTATTGCCAATTGTTTGCCGAGCTCGCTGGAGACATCCAATAACGCTTCCTCGGTTTGGCTGATTATCGCCCATCCGTCGTGTTGCTTGATGTACATCGGAATCGGACGAGAAAGCTCCATAATGCCGTCGCCGATATCTTCGGGCTCGCCGAATTGTTCAGCCATGGAATCAAAAAACTGCTTGATATCGGTGACTGGAACCAGCCCCAAGGGCGTTAGCTGTTCTCCGTCGCTGGTGACAACCACGCCGGCGGGTCGAGTGCGGTCGATGCCGACGGTGTTCGAGCGGATCATGCCACCCACCATGTCACCCGCTGGCCCCATGCCAATCGTGGTCGCCAGGAAGCTGATTTTGTCGGTGAGATTGTTGATGCTGGGAATCGCCACGGTGAGCACCGTTTGCTGGCTCCCGTCGGCGTTGGCCGATCCCTTGACGACCGTCGCTGCCTGCAGGCCACCCTCTTGTTCGGCGAGAATCGCTTGGGGGGAGAGACACGAAGTGAGCGCAAAAACAACGGATACACATTTGATTCGATGCGATGGGCGGAACACGATCAGGCTCTCCTGGCTAGGTTGTTCGTTCGAGGAAAAACACAAACGATGTGCTCAGTCCAAGAAGGGATAGGATCATTCAGCACTGAAGCGTATGAAATGGGACACGATCAGTCCAGTAAGGTTTTGGTCGGCGACGCAAGTTAGACGCCAAAACTGGTTGCCAACGAGGGCTACCCTACAAAGGACGGACGATGCGCAATATAGAGATCGCGGTGCGCGAGAAGGAGTTGTCCGGCTTTCTTGATCGATCCACGACGGAAGCTCGACCCGTGTCCGCGGTAAAACGGGTGTCATCGCTCACGATAGGTGATACGACCCTTGGTCAAGTCGTACGGGGATAGTTCGACCCGCACGCGGTCACCAGGAACAATCCGAATGAAGTGCTTTCGCATCTTTCCCGCGACGTGTGCCATCACGGTGGGACCGTCATCAAGTTGGACACGGAAACGCGTATTCGCTAGAGCCTGGGTGACGACACCCTGGACTTCCAGGGCTTCTTCCTTCTTGTTCATAGGCAACATCTTCCCAGCTAGTGGAATGAGAGATCGGTGCATGGAACCAGCTCCGCTGCTGGAAGACCGACAAATAAAATATACTTTCGGGCTGTTTTTCGTCCAGGGCAAAAGTGGCCATCACCGCCGATTCACCGGACATTTGGCATAGCGGCGTCCGAATGAGCTGAATTTAGAGCCACGGTGGGCTCCTTTTTTGTCTCGGTTGCCGTTTTCGAGAAGAGCCCGATTTTGGTCGAATGCCAGGCACGCGCCGCACGGATTACGTAGATCCGTGACGGGAGACGGTTGAGTGGAGGGAGAGTTTCATTGATGCGCCAGACGGACGGACCGCCAATCGCAAGAGAATCCACGGCCAGCCCCCAGCGGCGATTGGGACTTCTCGACTGTGTCTGCGTCATGGTCGGCATTGTCGTGGGAGCGGGGCTATTTGAAACGACGCCGCTGGTCGCCGCGTCGGTTGGCCAACTGCATTGGTTGGTTCTGGTGTGGTCCCTGGGCGGCTTGGTTGCGTTGTTGGGGGCGCTCTGTTACGCCGAACTGGCGACTTCGTTTCCCGAATCGGGCGGTGACTATGTCTTCCTTACAAAGGCCTACGGTCGATCCTGGGGCTTCTTTTTCGCCTGGTGCGAGTTCTGGATCATTCGACCCGGCAATGTGGGAATGCTTGCTTACGTGTTTGGGCGATATGCCCAGCAGGTGTTTTCCCTGCCATTAGAAAACTACGGAATGTTGGTCTACGCGTCGGTCGCCGTGGTGGCACTAACGACGTTGAATGCGTTGGGTGCCAGGTTGGGGTCTGGTACACAAAACGCGCTCACGATCATCAAGTTGGTGGGGATCGTCTGGGTGATTCTCGCGGCGGCCAGCTCCTCGTTTACGGATGACTCGGGTGAAGTGTCTACCTTCGGGAACGAACGATCGCACGGTGTTGGCGTGATGTCAGAAAATCCAACGGCGACGCCCCTTGATCAAGCTGAGATCGGCGATCAGGCGGAGGTGGCCGGTGCGCCAGCGATCACGTTTTCGGGGATCTATTTAGCGATGATCTTCGTTTTGTTGACCTATGGAGGCTGGGGCGAAATGTCCTACGTGGCTGCCGAGATTCGCGCTCCGGAAAAAAATATTGCCCGCGCGCTAATTGTGGGCACGTCGTTGGTCATCCTGATCTACCTTGGTTTCAATCTGGCCTGTTGGCGGGCGCTGGGAATGACGCGTCTCAGCGAGAGTGAAGCGGTGGCGACCGAAGTGGTCGGTGCGGCCATGGGGCAGGGTAGCGGTCGATTGGTGAGTCTATTGGTCGCACTGAGTTGCCTGGGTGCCATCAATGGAATGCTATTCACGGGTTCTCGCGTCTATTTCGCGATGGGAGCCGATCACCGGACGTTTTCTTGGTTGGGAGCCTGGAGTTCGCGATTTGACGCGCCGGTCCGATCTCTCTGGTTACAGATGCTGGTAACCGTGGGGCTTATCTTGACTTTTGGTAATACGGACGAGAGTTTTGAAAAACTGGTGGTCTTTACAACTCCAGTTTTTTGGTTCTTTTCCTGTTTGATTGCCGCCAGCGTCATGATTTTGCGGCGCCAGACACGAGATCGAAACGGTATTTTTCGCGTTTGGCTGTATCCCATTCCGCCGTTAGCCCTGGGCGCGACGAGTGTTTTCATGCTGTATGCCAGTTTGAGCTGGGCCTTGCAGAATATCGCTCCGCAATGGTTGTGGACGCTCGCGGTTGTGTTAGTGGGAATCGGGGCCGCTTGGGCCGGATCGCGAACTGCCGATGGCGACAGAAGGACGCCCGTTTAACGCGCCCGACCATGGGCCAACGTCTTGGTCATCGGATGTGTTCGCCAGATTCCACTACGTAACCATCTTCGATGCCGACTAAATAGGCCATTGCCACGGGGTCGACCAGGTCTGACATGAAACCAACTCGGCCGTCGAGGGCGACGACGTTGACACCCGACGTGTGGAGGCTTCGCGGCGCCGCGGAGAGCCAAGCGGTCACCGGAGTCTCGGATTCCACTCCGCTAGATACCCATTCGCCGCACGGCATGAGATCTAAATCAGCCGAGGCTTCGTCACAATGATAAAGAGTGTCGACGTTGGGACCCTGGCAATTCGGAGTTTGAGGCGCCAACTGATAAGCGGTGGAAGGTCGGTAGGCGTGGTCGAGCTCTTGATAATTATGGTTCTGATGGTGGATGTCGACACTCAATTGGGAGGCGCCCGCCCAGGGTAGGGCCCAAGCACCCCGTTGGTCGTGTTCGTGGCGACGGGTGCGCACCTCCGAAAGCATGAGAGTGTGGGTGGCTCCATCTCGTACCCGTCGCATCGGTTGACCATTTCCACCAAGTGCACCAGGAATTTCGATCTGAAGATCGACGTGATAAGGACTCACGAATGCCGCGTAATTCGCTTTCGCGAAGATTTTCGAATGGGTCAGCGTTGGATGTTGAAAAACCAGTCCATCGGCCGAATCACTGGGACAGAGCAAGGTGGCGGGCTGCCGCTGCTGAGGCTCACTGGATTGATGCAAGACATCGCGTTCGAAGTCGAAGGCGTCGTACAGGGCCGTTTCCTCTAAAAACGGGAGGATCAACACGATCCAGCTAAACATCTTGCCAGCCCGCGGATCAAACAGTCCCAGCGTGATTTTCGGCTCCGGGTTGAGATCCACGATTCCCCCGGGAGGCAACAGGCGATGCGTGTTCTCATAGTTGAGAACTGCCAATCCAAGTTGTTTCATTCGATTGACACACTGTATCCGGCGTGCACTTTCTCTGGCCGATTGAACGGCCGGGAGTAATACGCTCACCAATGCGCCGATAATCGCCATGACAACCAACAATTCGACCAGCGTAAAGCCGGCACGATTGCGAACGGCGGGAGATTTAGTACCAGGCATGGCAGTGAAAGACGACGTCGGGAAACGGCTGGGGTTTTCTTCCAAAGGCACCATTCGAGATCGGCCGATGCGGCCACGCCATCGAGACGAATCCCAAAGCGCGAGTGGAAGACGTTGATTCGAAATTACCAGTTTCATTGTAGTCAATTTGCCGATTTTTCCAAACGATTTGGCGATTTCGCCAAACGATATGGCGATTCGACGGGTCTGGAGCGTAAGGGGACATACATTTCGTGGAAAAATCTCAGGCCCGATCTGCTAAGAAGGGGACCGCCTGACCGATATCCTTGAAACCCAGGGCGAGCATGGCGAGTCGGTCGAAGCCCAGTGCCGTGCCAGCACAGGAAGGTAGGCCATGACGCATGGCGGCCAGAAATCGCGTCGGTAAGGGCAGAGCCGGTTTGCCTTGGAACGTCCTATGCTCATTGGCAAGCCTGAATCTTCGCTCCGCCTCATCGGCATTTCCCAGTTCATGGTAGCCATTGGCCAACTCGATACCCCGAAAGAATAGCTCGAATCGCTCTGCTAGCGGTGGCTGACCGTCTCGAACGCGCGCCAGTGCCGCTTGGCTCGCCGGGTAGTCGAACACGATCACGGGGCCGTCACGTCCGAGTTGGGTTTGGACCCGTTCTGACATCAGGTATTCCAGTAAATCGTCCCGCCGGATCGACGGGGGCGGAGACCATTGCCCAGTTCGTATGACAATGTCCCTCAAGTCGTCCGTCTCTATCGTGTGTGGATTGACATCGACATGACGCTCGAAGGCGTCTTGGTAGCTGAGGAATTGTGTCGATTCGGCTGACAACAACGTTTCCGCCAATTCGGCAAGCAGCCGCATACCACTTTGCAGGTCGTCACCGCGGCGATACCATTCGACCATGGTGAATTCGGTGTTGTGCCACATTCCTGATTCGCCGGATCGCAGCGCGGGTCCGACTTGATAGATGGAGTGCGCCCCGGCGACCAAAAGCCGTTTCATATGGATTTCGGGCGAAGTTTGCAGATATCCGATCGGGCCGACCGCCGGGTTTTGCGGGTCGGCGAAACGCACTACCTGGAATGGTTCGAGATGAATGTCCACGATGGTTTCACTGGACAGCACTGGCGTGTGGACTTCATCGAATCCATGCGAATCAAAGAACCGTCGCAATTGACGCAACAGCTGCGCGCGGAACCGCAGATGCGCAATCGAGGCCGTGGGCAAAAAATCATGTGGTGGCTGTGACGTGGAATCCGTCATCTTGCCGCTAGGTCCGCACCCGCTCGACGTATTCGCCAGTGCGAGTATCGATTTTGATCACGTTGCCCGTTTCGATGAACGCGGGCGCCTGAAACTCGGCTCCGGTCTCAACTTTAACCGGTTTAGTGACGTTGGTTGCCGTATTGCCTTTGGCTCCCGGCTCGCAGTACTCCACGGTCAGTTCGACGTGGTTGGGCGGAGTTATCGTGATCGGATTGCCGTTGTAGAGCGTCGTGGAGCAGTTCATACCCTCCTTGATAAACCTCCAACCATCGTCGATTTGTTCGGTGGAGAGTTCGTACTGTTCATAGGTCTTGTTATCCATAAATACGAAAACGTCTCCTTGGCGATATAGGAACTGAACCTCGATTTCTTCCACGTCCGCGGATTCGAGAGATTCCCCACCCTTGTAAGTGCGGTCCAGCACGGTATTGCGAATGAGATTACGCAATTTGCACTTGTAAAAGGCGTTCCCTTTACCAGGTTTGACGAAATTGCATTCAAACATCAGGTAGGGATCGCCGTCGATTTGTACCTTCAGGCCCTTCCTGAAATCACTAGTGTTGTAGGTAGCCATCGTTGTCTTCCCCTGGTTTTCCTGGTCTCGATTTTCTACTTTGTTGTAAAGGTTAGTCGGATGCCTGAGACTGATTCAGGCGAAACCGCTGGTTTGGGATTGGAGGCGGTTTGGCCCCCAGGTACGTCGCTTTGGATACCGCTGGTTGCGGACGTCCAGGGCAAGAGTCGCAAATCTGCCGAAAAATCGCAAGATCGATGAATATTTTAACCACAAAACCCGAGTTTGTCGGCGCTGGTCCGAATCGTCCATGCAATTGGCGGGAGGCGATGCGGAGAGCGATTCGCGATCCAGTGGAATTGTGCCAGCGCCTGGGGCTGGACGAGCGCCTAGCGAGTCGAGCCAAAGAGGTGGGCAATGAATTCGGCGTCTTTGTGCCGTTGGAGTATTTGGAGCGAATCCGCATGGGCGATTGGGAGGACCCACTGCTGCGTCAGGTCTTTCCGTATTCTGACGAATCGAACGATGTGGATGGTTTCGTCACGGATCCAGTTGGCGACGGATCATCTCGAATTGCCCCGGGGTTACTGCACAAATACCAAGGCCGTGTTCTGTTGGTTGTCACCGGCCAATGCGCCGTTCATTGCCGTTATTGTTTTCGCCGTCACTATCCGTACGCCGAGGTTCGCCGCGGATTGGAGGATTGGTTGCCGAGCCTGCGACTGTTGGCGGAAGACCGGTCGATCACGGAGGTCTTGTTGAGCGGTGGGGATCCGTTGACGTTGGGAGACCAGCGGCTGGGAGAGTTGGTGCATCGTATCACCCAGATACCCCATGTGCGGAGATTGCGGATTCACACCCGTCTACCCATTGTCATTCCGCAACGCGTCACGGAGGAGCTGATCGATCGCCTCGTGTCAACGCGGTTGAGCGTTTACGTCGTGGTTCACGTCAATCATGCCCAGGAGCTGGATCGGTCAGTGCTCGAGGCGCTGGCTGGACTGGTTGATGCCGGTTTGGTCGTGCTCAACCAATCGGTCTTGTTGCGCGGCGTCAACGATTCACTGGATTCGCTGGTGAAACTGTCTGAGAGGCTCGTGGACCACCGGGTCATGCCGTATTATTTGCACCAGCTAGATCGAGTGGCCGGTGCCTCGCACTATGAAGTTCCAGAAGAGGAGGGGTTACGGTTAGTGCGAGAAATGCGCAAGCACCTTCCCGGTTACGCGGTACCTCGCTACGTTCGCGAGACGGCGGGAGAGACGCACAAGACAATCCTGGCTTGAGACCGCTACTAACGGCTCGCCCGTCGGCTTCGTGTAAGGGAGACGCAAATGCAGGCCAGATTGATGGCGAACCCCGCGCCGCTGGCTACCATCCACCCGTTCAACCGTGTGGCCAGTTTCCGCTGCTCAAGGTAGAAGGGAGTGGGCCTTAATTCCAACGAAAACTCTCGCACGCCGACCCAGAACGCATACAGTTGGGTGGGAGGTAACTCGTCAAAGTCCACCTGATAACGGAATTCTCGAAAATCGGGTTTCTGTAAGTCAAGCGGTACACGGCGCCAGGTTGCAAAGGCAAAAACCGCCAGGCAAAGAATCGCGAGCGGCACGGCGATGGCAAACAGCATGCCCAGGTAGAGGTTCCAATGACCGACCGATGGAGGCTGCTTTTCGGGGCTGGACTCGACAAGATTGGACTCATCTAATACTGGCAGTGCTTGCAGCTCGCGAAAAGTCGGAACGGGAACCTGCCGGCCGCACACGCAACTAACCGTCCCGCCGGCTTGAGTCTCGCGAACAAGGATTTCTTGCAGACAATCGCAAGTGAGTCGATACGTGATGGGCATGAGTGATTTCGCCGTCTGGCACGAGTGAATCAAGGAATCGATGAAAAACGGACGACCGTCTTGCCGCCTACGGTTAGGGGTCCAGGCTCGCGACGCCGGGTGTTGCGAGCCTAACAGTATAACCATAGACGCAGACACGGGTTAACGTGATGTAAGGGGAGGTCCAGACTGTTTGGGAGGTGCGTTTCTTCCAATCCGATGGTAGTATGCGGGACCGGTAATGTTTGATCAATGTGACGATATTGGCTAGCGGGAGCGAAAACGTCCGGCGACGGGGGGCGGTTGTTGACGTTGTTGCCAAGAAAAGTGCCGTTTGACAGGTGATTGCACCTGGACCCTGGGGGCGGTCGGATTACAATTGATGGGCCCACTTAGTCCCACCTAGATTGGTCTCACAACTGTCGATTGAGCGATTTGATGGTGGCATCCCATGTCATTTGCTTGGCGAGCTTTCCCAAAGCGGATCAACTGTCGTCAGCGCTATTTCTTTCCAATTGCGTTGCTGGAAAAGAATTTGATGAATGGTGGTGGTACAATTGCGAGGCGAACAAAGAGCAAACAAGACTTTAAAAAATATTGGTGAAGTGCAGTTACCCGTTCGGGTCGCTGTGCACTGGTGCGTCCAACAAGCGATGACGTGGCTGACTGCGGGAGATTCAAGCAAGCCAGAGCCTCCGCGACACGTATCCCTTCTCGTCTGACGTATTCGTTTTTCTAATGACCTACACGGATACTGGGAGCTGTCAATTTGTACAATACAACTTTGCTTGAGGAATTCGAAGACGATTCAACCGGTACGAGGGTGACTCCCGGGAAATTTGACGACAGTGACGCCGAGGGGGGCGTTGCCCGTGATGCGGCCACGACGCCCGATGCTGTCGAGGGAGCCGACGCCGAAAAAACGGCCGAAGAGATATTGGCCGCGGCCGCGGACGAATCCTGGTCGGACGATCCGGTGCGCATGTATTTGACCCAGATGGGTGAGATACCGTTGTTGACGCGCCAGGAGGAGATCCGACTGGCAAAACGAATCGAGGTCACTCGTCAAAAGTTTCGCCGTCGTCTCTTGGAGTGCGACTATGTGATTCAGTCGGCATTCAAAGTATTGCAGCGTGTCCACAACGGCGAACTACCGTTTGATCGCACGGTCCAGGTGTCGGTCACCGACCGCTTGGAGAAGGAACAAATCCTGGGCAGAATTCCTCATAACCTCAAGACGGTTGACGACTTGCTCAAACGAAATCGGCAGGACCATTTAATCTCTGTCAGTAAGTCGAAAAAGAAGGGCGAGCGGCGAGCGGCTTGGCGTCGGTTGGGTTTTCGTCGTCGTCGAGCGGTGAGACTTATCGAGGAGCTGGGTTTGAGAACCCATCGGCTCGAAACGATGATCGGCACGTTGGAAGACTTCAGTCGCCGGGTGGACGAGCTCAAAGCCAAGATTGACGAGGGCAAAAAGGCTCGCCGCTCAGCTGACGAACGGGAGGAGTGGCTCAAGGAATTCCGGGGCATTCTGCTGGCCACCCAAGAGTCGCCGACGAGTTTGCGTAACGCCGTCAAGCAGTTGAAGTTAGTCTATTCGGATTATCAACAGGCAAAGCGCGAACTGTCGGAAGGCAATCTGCGTTTGGTGGTTTCCATTGCCAAGAAATACCGCAATCGGGGCTTAAGTTTTTTGGACTTGATTCAAGAGGGCAATGCGGGGCTGATGCGGGCCGTGGATAAATTCGAGTACCGTCGAGGATTCAAGTTTTGTACCTATGCCACGTGGTGGATTCGCCAAGCGATTACCCGTGCGGTGGCCGACCAAAGCCGGACGATTCGCATTCCCGTTCACATGGTCGAGACCATGTCGCGAGTGCGAAATGTGGCCCGTCAACTTCTCCAGGAGCTGGGTCGCGAGCCCACGATGGAAGAGACGGCCCGCCGCGCACAAACAACCGTCGAAGAAGCCCGCCGAGTGCTGGCCATGAGCCGATACCCCATCAGCTTGGATCGTCCTGTTGGCAACAGCGAGGACAGCCAATTTGGAGACCTGTTACCTGATTCGGGCGCGGAAAGCCCGTCGAGCGGTGCAGCCCAAGAGATGCTGCGGTCGAGAATCGGCCGAGTGCTAAAGACACTCAGCTATCGAGAACGCGAAATCATTAAACTCCGGTACGGCTTGGGTGATGGCTACAGTTACACCTTGGAAGAGGTCGGCCACATTTTCAAGGTGACTCGCGAGAGAATTCGCCAAATCGAGGCGAAGGCGGTGAGAAAACTACAGCAACCGAGCCGTAGTCAGGAGCTGGTCGGATTTCTCGACTAAGTATAGATTGAATCATGCATCTGGGGAGAGCATGTCGACGGCCGGGTTCCTGGGGAGGAACGCGGCCGTCTTTTTTGACCCAGCAACCGTGTGGCGCGCTGACATCCGCTCGCTGGCGGCGCGATCTTGCACCGGCCCATTGCAAATCACCATGATGCAGTCCCCGGATAGTATGATTTCGCGAAGTCGGTAAGGCTCACTCCTATGAGTTATCTGGAACAAAATCGCGGCTTTTACGATCGCTTGGCACGATCGGCGAAACGTTTCGCCAAGCCAGCAACTCGCGAGGAACTACGCGATCCGGTTAAGACCCTCGGCGGTTTGGACTGGTTGGGCGGGACCGTTCACGGCCAACGTGTGTTGTGTTTGGCGGCCGGAGGCGGTCGCCAAGGGCCGCTCTATGCCGCCGCGGGCGGGGACGTAACTGTCGTCGATATAAGTCCTGAGATGTTGGCCCTCGATCGTCGCGTGGCCATGGACAATGACCTTGCAATGTCCACAATCGAGGCTTCCATAGAGGACCTATCCGCGTTGCCGGCCAGCTATTTCGATGTGGTCGTGCAACCGGTCAGCACTTGTTACGTTCCCGATGTCGCAATCGTGTTTCGGCAGGTGGCCCGCGTGATCCGAGAGGATGGGACTTACGTGAGCCAGCACAAACAGCCGATCAGCCTGCAGGGGTCCATCCGCCCTCGAGCCGAGGGTTATTGGGTGCGTGAGCCCTATTATCTAGACCGGGCGCTAGACCCAAGTAGTGAGCCCAGCCGCTTTCGTGAGCAGGGTGCGGTGGAGTATTTACACCGCTGGGAACAGCTGATTGGTTGGATGTGCCGAGCGGGGTTTGTGGTCGAGGACTTGGTGGAACCGAGGCACGCTGATCCGCGGGCTTCCTTCGGCCAATTTGGGCATCGTTGCCAGTTCATTCCTCCCTATGTCCGCATCAAGGCCCGTCGCAAAGGTGGTGCTCGTCAGGCCAACTTGTGGGAGCGCCCAGCATGATGCCGGTTGCGCCCGGCCGCGGAACACCAATAAAAAGGGCCGCTCGGAATGAGATGTTCTGGGCGGCCCGAACGCGTTTACGCAAAATGGCTGCTAGTTCGTAATGATGGTCGGCAGATTGTTGGCGATCTCTTCGAAGATCGTTACTAATTCGGCTTCGTTATCGGCGTGATAGTGGTCGCCGCCGCCAAGTTCGGCGATACCCTCCATCAAACTCTGGTCAGCGCCGTCGGACACGGTTACTGCGTCGAAGGTTGCGTTGTAATCGTCGAGAATGTCTTGGGTAACCGATTCGGGGTTGCTACCGCTGTTGTTGTGGCCGTCGGTCAGAACCAAAACGGTCTTGGCTGCGTAGGGTCGTCCCATCGAGCTGATGAGGGACGGGAATCCAGTGTCGATCCCGTCGCCAATCGCCGTGGCACCCCAAACACGCTTGGCGGAAGAGACGCCGTTGCCGATATCCGCAACTAGGTCCCGGACAGACTGGTAAGTGCTTTGAAGCTCGAGGTCCAGTCGGGCCGAAGAACTGAATGAGGCGACCGAAATGAGTTCCTCTTGATCGGTGTTGTCCAACACGTCCAGGAAAGCGTTAACAGCTGTTTCCAGTGATTTCCAGCGTGACGCGTCTGGCACCGATGCATAGCCCGAGTTGTTTCGCCAGTTATTGTACTGAGAGACATAAGTGTTATAGCTGGCTTCCATTTCCGGTGGATCCAAAACTTGGTCATAGCTATACCATGTATAAATCCACCAACTATGCTGTACCCATTGATAGGTGCGATAGTCGTTAAAATTGATGTCGGATTGGGCCATGGATCCTGAACGGTCGAGGATCATGGCGATGTCACGATCGACCTGCGTGGACACCGATGAAGTGACGGGTTCAAAGGTGGAGAATTCGCCGAGTCCCTTGAAGAGTAAGTCGATTTTCGCGTTTCCACCTGAACCATCCCGTTTGCCCCACACGCGAATCGCATTGGCGTCGGCGGTTTCCGCCTCGACGGCGGCCGTGGAGGCCTCCGTGAATTCGTATCGTCCGTAGCCGTTGTTGCCTCGCTGGGACCAACCAAATTGGATGTCCGAAGAGCTCAGGGTAAGTGCGTCTCCGGCCACTTTATTCTGGGCCGCGGTCTGAGTGGCGAAGGAAATCGCGGAATTCACGTCCTGGTATTCGCTGAACGCTCTGCCGCCGGCGCGGGCGGCCGCATCCGTAGCCACTTTCAGCTCGGTTTTTGTCAGTTGCATGTAGGCGACATTCATCGAGAAGACAGACAGCATGAGCAGGATTGGTAGCAGTATGGCTGTGAGGGCCGTGATCGATCCTCGTCGCATCCGCGATTCGCGCCGTCGGGGGCGTTGAACAGTTGGTTGAATCATTGTTTGCCTCGTTGATGCTAAGGGAGAGAAATCTGCCGAGCTCGGACGTTGATTAACCGCCGTCATAGTGTCCGCTGTATTTCTCGAATGCCAGGGTGGTCGTGGACTCGATATTAAAGTCACCCAGCCACCTCGGGACAAAGAACGTATTACTTGCCATGGGAATGGCGATGTCGATCGTCACCTGGGTGGTTTCGTCGTTAATCTCGGTTTGACTTACTCCGTCGGCCACGGGGCTGACCGTTACCGAGGCGCTGCTGACACCAAGGGAACCCAGCAGGCGATTGGCTTCATCGATGCCCTCTTGTTTGACTGCCCCATGAACCATGCAGAGCCGTGCCGCCTCGTAGGCTGCGTCTTCGGCCAAATGCTGAATCATGCTGACGCGCGTAAATTCGATACAGCTAAAAACGGTCACAAAAAACACCGAACCCACAAGTGCGAATTCGACGACGGCAGCCCCCCGGCGGCTCCGGCGATTGAATCGTGACGTCCTATTTGTTCTCTTAGTTGACTTCATCGTAATCGAATCCTTGTAGTACCAAGCCATATCCCCGCTGCGACCTCAAGTCGAGTTCAATCGTCGCTGAATTCCTTACGCATCACTACCGTTGCCGACACTTCAGGATATCCAAAGAACTGGTAGACACTGGATGGAACGTAAGTGTTGCCGCTGATCGGTGCGGTCGCAGTCACTGTTAGAGCCGTCATGATAGCGGCCGTGGACGGATCCGGGCTGATCGAAATTGGGTCGGTCCCTGTCGAAATGCCGCGGTCGTCCAAGACAGTTTCACCGACGGCTTCAGCCGCGGCGGACGTCGAACGACGCTGGACGGCGACGCGACCGGCTTCATATGCGGCGACGGTCAAAGCTTCCTTGACGAAAATGACCGAGCACAATTCAATGGTGCCAAACATGATCATGAATATGATGGGCAGGACAATCGCGCATTCGCTGGTCGCGAGGCCGCGTCGGTCACGAGTCTTTTCAAAGCGAGGCATCATTGGTCTACTATGTCCAGTTGTGTCGTGGGGCATCCAGGTGGCCACTTATGGTTCAACAATTTAGGCGCTGCTGACCGCTCCTAAGAAAAGCATAGTCTGACATTCCCGGTCATTTTTTTATTTAGCCCGGCAAATGTTGGCCAAACCGAGGCCCCGTGTTCCTCTTGTAACGGAATGGTGTTCATCTTTTGCAACATGGGCACCCAAATGTACCGAGTTGGGGCTGTATTCCTTTCAGTGGCTTTTGGGCGGGTCTGTTGAAGTTTGGCGGTCCACCGATACGATTTAGGCGTTGGTCACGCGACATTACATGCCTGGCCGCGGACAACCATGTACCCGAGACGGGGAGGATTCGTTTGGCGTTGCAAGACATACTCTGCTGCCTAGGCAATCCGGTGGGCAACAAACCGCACCAGTATGTAATGGAAAAATCGCTCCAGGCAGCGGGTTTGGATACTCGCTATGTCACTTTCGAGGTGGCCGAGAAAGACGTCGCCAACGCGTTGCTGGGATTGGAGTCTCTAGGATTTCATGGGGCACAGATTGATAGTCCTTTGCAGCGGCGGGTCGCCGAGCTGCTGGACAACAAGACCCAGCGGGCCACGGACGCGAATTCCGTGGATCTGATTTATCGTGACCACGCTGGCCAATTCATTGGAGATTCGACGACGGGACTCGCTTTGGTAAGCGGCCTCCAGCGTCACGTAGACTTGACCGACAAACAGTTTCTGCTTTTTGGAAACGTTCCGTGGCTCGGCAGCGTGGTCCTCTGTTTGCTGGAACAGGGAGCCGAACGGATCGTGATTGCCAGCGACGATTCGGACCTTCGGTCTCAGTCGCAGCCATGGTGTGACAAGAAACCTATTCGCGTCATTTCGCTGTCTGATCTGGGCCATGGTGGTGAACTTGTTTCAACGGACTGTGTGATCAACACGTTGGATTCCGCTTCGTTGCCCTGGGATTCATGGCTCGTCGATCTGCCTCCGGAAGCGATTCTCGCGGACGTTGGACTCAATCCGAGTTCGTCGGCCTTGGTGAGTTTCGCCAAGTCGATTGGGTGTGACTGTTTTGATGGTCTCGGTTGGATGATGGAGCAATACACCCTAGCCTTCGCTCATTGGACCGGTTTGAAACCCGACCAACGGCTGATGCGAGAGGCATTGGAAGAGTTCCTTATGGTATGACCGCTGAGTCGGGCACCATGACCCGTACGTGGCCCCGCGTCCGATGATTTCAAAACGTGGATGGAAAAATGTCGAGATACCCTCAGCACGGTCTATTTGTGGTTGGCACCGATACAGGGGTTGGCAAAACCTATGTGGCTGGGCAGATCGCCAAGGTTGCCGTGCAACGAGGGAAACGGGTTGGAGTCTATAAGCCGGTTGCCAGCGGATGTTGTTGGAGAGACGATCTGTTGGTGTCCGAGGACGCGGTTCATCTGTGGGAGCAAGCCTCGTGCCCAGCGACTTTGGAAAGAGTCTGCCCTCAGCGGTTTGAGGCACCGTTGGTTCCACATCGCGCCGCGATGGAAGAAGGCAAACAGGTGGACGTTGGGCTGCTCCAACGAGGCCTGACAAGCTGGACCAACCGGTGCGATATGGTGGTTGTTGAGGGAGCCGGTGGTCTATTGTCGCCTCTTTCCGATGACTCCTATGTGGCTGATTTGGCTGTTGAATTCGGGTATCCGCTGATAGTCGTGGCTCCCAATCGACTGGGCGTCATCAATCAAACACTGCAGACATTGATGGCGGCCAGGCATCACGGTCCAGGACTGCGGGTGGCGGCGGTCTTGCTCAATGACGTGGTGCCTAACCCAGTTGATCTCAGTACGACGACCAACTTCTCGGAGTTGAGAGATCGGTGTGACGTTCCTATCGTCTGTAAACTTGGATATGGAGAATCCTGCCCAGGCGATCAAGTCGATTGGTGCGGACTGGCGGAATGCCCGGAGATCTAGCCGTGTGAAGTCAAGTCCAGGACCTCTTAGCGCGAAGGTGTATCGACCTGGGCTGATGAAAAGGCCGGAATATGGACTATTTAGAGCAAATGGTGTGCTTCGTGTTTGTTGCGCTGCAGGGGAATTGAAAAATGCAAAATGAGAACTGCAAAATGCAAAATTTCCAGGAACGATTTTGCATTTTGCAGTTCTCAGTTCTCATTTTTCAATGCTATCGCGCCATAGTAAGACTCTACGAGGTATGAGGTTTTCATCAGCCCAGTATCGACCCGGTGTCGTGCGTGGATTGGATGGACAACGAACAAGCGGATCGAAATGACGGCACGATCAGGGGAGACTTGAAAACAGATTCAAGAGCCCCACGGTGACTTGGTCAGCGGCCACCGTGAGGCTCGATTGCAACGGCTATGCGTTAACCGTTCCCCTCAGTTAACGACGGCTTCCAGCGATAGTTGCAGCCGCTCTCGAGCTTGGCTGGTATCCAATGAAAGCCGCATCGTTACGCTCCAACGACCGTCTTCGTCACCGACGACATACCAGTGCGGTTGGACCACCACGGACTGGTGCACTAGCTCAAACCCGCCCTCGGAATTACTTACCGATTCGATTGGGTAGGTCCAAAGATGAGTCGGTCGATCGGCCAGTAGGTCGGCGCTGAGGCCCAACCACTCATCGACCAACGATATTTCTTCACCGTCGGTTAGGTCCAAACGCGAACCGAGTTGTCCGAGGTTTTGGCGATTCGCGCCTAAGAAATAACGGCCATCGGCTCCAGAAGGAAGTCCAGCGAAGTTGAATTCGACGCTGAAATGCAACGGTTCGTTCCGTGGCAATCCTTCCAACAAGTAGGCGATCTCCAGAGTCGAGCTTCCTGACGCCAATGTCACGCCTTTGGTGACGCGCACGGCATGGCCACCGACTTCTCCATCGCGAAACTGCAAGACCTGAATTCGATCGGGATTGCGTCTCACTCGTGCTTCGTACGGCTGGTCCACGAACGTTCCCAGCTCCTCCGCGGTGCCGTCGGCGATCGTTTGGAGACTGGCATCACCTGAATAAAAATGGTCGACGAGGCTCTTGCGCGGGTGGGTATCGTATTGTAGGCGTTGGTCCAATCCTTCCTGCTTGAAGACGACCAAGTCATGGATGCTGGCGATGTCGCCATCAGCTTGGCTCGGTCCAGCTTCAACCTTGCGGTGATAGGACTCCGGCCGCCGGTTCAAAGTGGCCAACAGATTATGGGCGATCGAACGGATGTCCATCTCGTACACGATTCCACCTCGTGATGGCGCGAACAAGCATTGCAACTGGTCATTCACCAGACTGACCTCGTTGCGGGCATCCAGATCAAAATCGTCCACGTCGGCACTTACCCAACTCTCGGGGCGGCCATCAATCGTGTCGAGGATATTGTCGGCGGCGATCAGGTGATTGTAGACGGCGTTGCGCAGGTGGGGGAGATAGATTCCGCCGAATGCGCCGTGCCAATAACTGCAATTACACTGGGCACGGTACAGCTCTCGTCGGGCTTCTTCGAGTCGGTCCTGATCGCCACTCAATCGGAAGGTATCTTCTAACCGACGGCTGACCATCATCATACGGGCGTACATCTCGCCGGTTTCGGGGTATTTTATCTTGAAATTGCGCCAGTATCCGCCACGCATAAAGGAATGGAGATGCAACCAACGTTCATCATCGTGCCATTCGTGAGATAGGTCTTCGTATTGCAGCTGACGAGGTGTTGGCAGAGACCACTCTGTCATCTCCCGATAGCTTCCGTCGGGTAGATAGATCTTGCCTTGGGCCGGAACGCTCTCGATGGCATCCGCCAACGTCGTCGTCTTGAGCCAGTCGCGGTTTTCGCTGAGAGCGTCGAAGAAACGCCGCAACCAACCGTCGTCATACACGTGCTGCTTGGTTCCCGGCCAGGTGCCGAACTTCTCTCCGTCGTCGGCGAATACCGCCACTGCGTTTTCGTATCGGTCCGCGATGTCACGCAAGTAGCTGACGGTTTCCCGTGGATCCTGGAATGGGATCAGATAACGCAGCCGCTCGCTACCTGGAAACACGTGCAGCAGGTCGCCATTGTCTTCGGTCACGTAATGCCCAAAGAGCGACTCGTCGCTCAGTCCAGCATTGCGGAAATGAAAATCGTCCAAAATGGTGTAGGTGATCCCAGCGTTCGCAATGTCGCTGGTCAGTCCCTGTTCCCAAACGCGCTCTGGCATCCACATGCCGTCGATGGTGGCTCCGAGTCGTGATTCCAGCCATCGCGTGTAGGAGCTGATCTGGCCAACCCTGTCTCGCGAGGGAATCATCGTGAGAATAGGCTCATAAAACGCGCCGCCGATGATCTCGATCCGACCGGCTGACACCAAATTCGCCAAACGATCAAGGTATTCTGGCCGATTGGCATCCAACCATTCCACCAGCGGGCCGCTGATATGTAGTGAAATCTTGAGCTCTTCATATCCCTCGAATGTTTCAAGAAACGGCAGGTAGCTGTCGGCGTAGGACTGTTCGAAAACGTGGTCAAAGTTGCCGACGGGTTGGTGATTGTGTATCGCTAGACAAAGTCGAATGGGATTGGACATAGGTTTAATGTGGGCTGTGGGTTGTTGTTAGGAGTGATCAATTGATAGTACACGACTCCTGGCAACAACCCTGATATCGGCAAAGTCCGCCCCGCTTCACTAGCTTTTCTAAACAAAAAAGTCATCGGACTCGGCAATCTTTAACTCAGTGTTAGGTAAGATATAGTGACGACGATTTGAGCCGCTGTGCGGCTTGTTCGGGTGGAATTGTATTGATGAAACAACCCGTACCCAGTTCGAAGCCCGCCAGCTGAGCGAGCCGAGGAAGCACTTCAATATGCCAGTGATACTGGTCGTTCGGCTTGCTGTCAAAGGGCGCTGAATGAATCAAGTAGTTGTAATTCGCGGGAGATGATAATCCGTGAAGGTGGCGCAGGTTTTGACGGAGAAACCGTGCTGCCGCGGCCAGTGATTCATCGTTCTCGTCTTCAAAGTGTGGTGCATGATGGTTCGGCAGTATCCACAACTCGTAGTTGAAGCGACTGGCCGGAGGGCAAAGTGCCGTGAAATGTTCATTCTGGTCCACGATGCGTGATCGAAGCTGCTTTTCATTGGCCAGCAGGTCGCAGAAAATGCAGGTGCCATTCTGCTGGTGGTAGGCACGGGACGAGTCGAGCTCTACTTGGATGGCTGGCGGCACTTCGGCCAGTCCGATTATCTGGCTGTGGATGTGTTCCATCGACGCGCCGGCCCGTGGGCCGCAATTTTTAAAGACAATGCCGAACCGGAGTTTCGGATTCTGACGAATCGCCTCCAACCGTCGCTGGTACGCAACGAATACCAGTTCCGCTTCGTCGTCGGATAATTCAATGAAGTCGAGGACATGGCGGCGCGATTCGATGATCACTTCGTGTTTGCCGGCCGCTGGGGAGAAGGTCCTCCAACCGGTCGGTGGGGTGGCTGGAGAAGTCCCCTGCAAGGTGGCCGGCGTGCAGGGCCGGTCAACATCAAGAACAGCCGAGTATAGATTCGGCACAACACGTACGGACCACGGACCGCCGGACGTGGATGCGGTCTCCGCTAGGCTCAGCTGGTCGACCGTATCTGGAGTGAGCTCTTCATTTCCGGGGCAGAACGGACAGTGATGAACCTCGGCGTGAGAGGTACGGGCTCTGGCGAAGTCGTTTGGGCGTTGCTGCCGTTCTGGGGCTACCAGCACGGTGTGGTTGGATATCGGGTCCCCACGAATCTCAGGCACAGATCGTTTGCCTAACCTTTTGGATAGTCTGCTTATACAGGTCAGCATACGCCTGTGCGCTGCGCTTCCATGACCAATCTTGTGTCATGCCAGTTTGCACAAGTTGCTGCCAAATCTCACGCCGATTCGAGTACATGTCGGCCACTTCGCCCAATGTGGCTTCGAGGTCTCCGGTGTCGAAGGAGCCGAACGAAAACCCGTTCGCCGTCTTGGCGTCTAGATGGGGTTGGCTGGCGTGCAAAATGGTGTCACTCAAGCCACCCGTGGAATGAACGATCGGCAACGTCCCGTATTTTAGGCTGTACATTTGGTTCAACCCGCACGGTTCATACCGGCTGGGCATGAGAAACGCGTCGGAGCCAGCTTCAATTCGATGTGCCAGAGTTTCGGAAAACTCCAACCGGACCGCAACCCGTTGCGGAAAGCTCTCAGCCAACTCACGAAGGGACTGCTCGTGCTGAGGTTCGCCGGAACCGAGAATCACCCATTGCACTGGCGAATGATGAACCCAGCGTTGCATGGCCTCGACAAGGAGCGACACGCCCTTCTGCTCGACTAAACGTCCGACGAAACCGAGTAACAATGCGTCTGGGTCGGCCGCCAGCCCCAATTCGTGTTGGAGCGACTGTTTGCAGGCCGCTTTTCCGGCTTGCCAACTCTGCAGGTCGTAGTTTTGCGAGATTCTATCGTCGGTTACTGGATTCCAAATGTCATAATCCACACCGTTGATAATTCCACTCAAAGACTCGCTGCGATTTCGCAAGACACCGTCCAATCCACAGCCCAGTCGAGAGTCTTGAATCTCTTCGGCGTACTTGGGGCTGACCGTATTGATCGCATCGGCGGTTGCAATTCCGCCCTTTAACAGGTTCAAATCCCCATAAAACTCCAACTGTTGCCAGTTGAAATATTTCCAATCCAGACCAGTGAGCAACATATCCCAGTGCCAAAAGACCCCTTGGTAGGCAAGATTATGAACGGTTATCAACGTGGCCAAAGACTCGAAGCCGGGGGAATGCCTGTATTCGGCTTCGAGATACACCGGTAGCAACGCGGTTTGCCAATCGTTGCAGTGCAATAGGTCAATCTCTAACTCGAGCAGTCGGATCGCCTCCATCACAGCGCGACAAAAGAAAACGAATCGTTGGCAATTATCTCGGTAATCTCGTCCGTTTTCGGAATAAAGTGCCGCGCGGTCGAAATAGCCGTCCTGTTTCACGAAGTAGATCGGTACATCGCTGTCCGGTAAGCGGCCTTCTAGGAAGCGTCCGGAAATGATTTGATTGCCAATCGGTAATTCGAATTCGATGCCCGTTCCATGAATCGTCACCCCGGCGTCGTGAACACACCGGTAGGCCGGCATGATTACGGAAACTTCGTGGCCCAGTCGAGCCAGTTCGATGGGCAACGTGCCAGCGACATCGGCCAAGCCGCCCGTCTTGGCAAATGGGACGGCTTCGCTAGTGGCTAGAAGAATTTTCGACACGGATCAATGCCTCCCCATGAGCGCGAGAACATGATGTAGAAAGTCCACACGCTGAAACCATAGCTCACTGTACGGTGCGAGTTAACTAGGTCCAAGACGAATTGGGAAAAAAACCAACGTGATCTAACAAATCGGCACTCATTTGGCGCCGCGGCCCGCGCAAGACGACCGAGTGCGGGCGAGAGCCTACAGGACGCTGGCGATGGCCTGGCAGACGACTGGTATGAGGACTTCTTTCAGTCCAGCGACGTTGATCCGTCCACTGCGCACAATGTAGATGGAATGTTTCTCTCGGAGGCGGTCCACCTGTTCGCCATCAAGCCCGGAAAAAGAAAACATGCCATTTTGCTGGTTGATAAACGAAAAATCTCGCTGTTTTTGTAGCTGATTCATGGTGTCCGCGAAGGAGGAGCGAAGCCGCTTAATTCGACCGCGCATCTCGGCCAATTCCTCGATCCAAAGATCGCGCAATTCGGGTTGGTCAAGAATGGTCGCCACGACCGCCGCGCCGTGGGCAGGTGGATTGGAGTAATTGCAGCGGATCACCTGCTTTGCGCGGCTGAGAATGGCCGAGGTTTCCGTCGCGGACTTCGCCATCATGGTCAGCGCACCGGTCCGCTCACGATAAAGCCCAAAATTCTTGGAGAATGAATTGCAGATCAACAGCTCGTCCAACTCACGACACAGGTGACGCAGGCCGGTTGCGTCGTCTTCGATCCCGTCGCTGAATCCTTGATAGGCAAAATCGACCAACGGCATGAGACGCCGCGTCTTGATGATTTCGCCCACAGTCCGCCATTGCCTGGCGTCAAGATCGGCACCGGTTGGATTGTGGCAACAGGCGTGCAAGACGACAATTTCACCGGCTGGAATCTTCTCCAGCGACCGGGTCATGGCCGCGAAATCAACGCCGTTGGACGCGGGATCAAAATAATCGTATTGGCCAGTCTCCAATCCGGCGGCAGAGAAAATGTTGGGGTGATTCGGCCAGGTCGGTTGGCTCAGCCAAACTCGCTTGCCAGGCGCTATCCTGTTGAGAAAATCGGCGGCCACCCGGAGCGCGCCGGTCCCGCCTGGAGTTTGGATCGTGGCGAGCCTTGCCGGCGATAGCCCTTGGAGATCAGCGCCCAAAAGCAGCTGTTGCACTCGTTGACAGTATTCTGGGAGTCCATCAATCGGCAGATAAGCTTTGCTGTTTTCTTTTTCGAGAAGGTGGTGCTCGGCCCGTTTGACGCAATCCAACGCGGGAGTCTCGCCGGCCGCATTCTTATATTGGCCTACCGAGAGATTGACCTTGTTCGGGTTGGGATCGGCACGAAATGTCTCTGTTAAACCGAGTATAGCGTCGGGCGGCGCTGCTTCTATAGTCTGGAACATGGGTCGGCATCTTCTCCTTTTTCTGTTACCAAGTGATCCTCGACACAGCTGCTTGCCAGTAAGTGTTTCCGTTGACGAGTCGTGAATCCGCATGGCACAATCGCCCACGCGGGAGCGTGGTGGACGCGTCGTAATTCCACAACAATTTAACGCTCAACTCAGTCGTCAGACACCCCTTGCGTCCACAGGTTCGTTAGCGGATATGCCGAACAGGCGGATTGGAATTTGGTTCATTGGGGCTCGTGGTCGTGTGGCGGTGACGTCCATCCTCGGTCTGGTCGCCCTGAGGAAAAACTGGCGGACACGACGGAGCTAGCGTGCTTCTTCAAGGCACCCCAGGGAGTTCGCGAAAGTGACTTTGGCCGGCAATTTCAGATGCCGCCCGATGGGAGCCACAAGTCAGCCGTTAAAGGATCTAAGTAGACGACGTCCCTTGTAGATCCAGATCGCCTCCACGGCTGCGATCTCCTGGCTCGCCGCGGCCGGAAACCAGGCGATTTCCGCGTGGTCACACACCGCGAATCCATCCTTCTGTTGGTACTTTGCCGAGGCCACGACAACATCGTCGCCGAAGAATCGGGCCGCCAATTTCGGTAGGACCTCCGTGTAATCCGCGGCCTCCATATCCAGCAGTAAACGATCGAATCGCGGGCGATCTCGTGGCCGCAATGTCGAAAACTCCTGCTCAAAAATCTCCTCGTGTTCCACTTGCCACCCCGCGAAAATTGCGTAAACGTCATCCAAATCCAACGCACATAGGTTGGTACGCAAACAGTGAGCTAACGGTCCGGCGATGCCGATGTTCGTGTAAGCCGAGGTCGTCTCGCCGTCGATGGACTGATAGCTGTAGCGAAATAGGTAACAGTCGCGTGGCTCTTCAAAGCTTGGCCAGTAAAGTGTTCGCGAATCAAGCAACTCACATGATGTGGGTGGCACTCCGAATTGGTTGGGGGAGGCCAAATAGGAAACCAACTCAGCTTGCGCCAACGCCCCTGGCCCCGTGTACTGCTCAGGAAGCTGATCGTAAAGGTCCAGCTCCTCGGCATAGGATACCACCCTGAGCCGAGCGATTGGTTCCTCTGCCAAGGCAATGAGTTGACGGGTTCCGGTCTCATCGCCCAACCGCGCTAAGGCTGCCGCCGCTTCCGTGCGGACTCGTCGGTGCTTTAAATCCAAGGCCGATTGAAGAACTGGAATCGCCGTCGAGTCTCCAATTAATCCCAGTGCGTCACATAATCCAACCACCAGCGGCAACCCGCTGGCGGCGGCGGCCAGATTCTCGCTGCCGGCTACGCCGGCCGCCTCGTTTGAGGCTTGGAGTTTTTCCAATCCGCTCACAATTCCGTCCAAGAGCCGCGTCAACTGGTGAACGCGACCGCGAGCGGGATGTGCCTCCAACCGGTAATGACGGTGGATGTAGTTGACCAAATCCAACGAAAAGCTGGCGACTTTGGGGTTGTCCAGTCCCGTGAGGAGACGAGGTAGAATCCGCTGGATGACCTCCACGGGGGCACGAAGCAAACAGGCGAATATTTGCGCCAAACCGGACTCGTCGAGGGGAGGATCGCCGATGAGAAGATCCATGAGAACATCGAGGTCTTCCGGCCAGTTGGAATTGGCCAAGGGGATCAATAAATGATGCCGCTGCTTCGATTCGGGCCCGAGCAGGTCGTAGAGCTGGCGGTTTTTCTCTACTAATTCGGTATCTTGCCATGTTTCCGCCATTGGTTTCCCCGGTTGAGTCCACCAGGCCACGAAACAGCGGAGCAGCGGGTCCAGTCGAATATTATCGTCGCTTGGATCCGCATCGCGCAGGTATGAACACAGCCCGTCGAGTAGCTGCAACACGTCCTCCAGGTGGGCAGCGCCAAACCACTGTTGAATGATTTGGTCGTCGACGTCACTTCGCAACAACATGTGGATCGGGTCTGTCTGCATTGGAGTACGGAGCCGTGGGTCCAACGGATTTCAAGCAACAACTACGAATTGGATTCTCCAATTACGATTGTGAATCCCCGGCGACGTCTTGTCGCTCCGAACCACCATGGTGAAACCTGGAACGTCAAAAACTATTTGGCGAATTCTGGCAAAGTTGGGCGATACACCTTGACGAATGACTAGCTAAATTGCTTCAATTCGCAAACGTGGGTAAACAATGCAGGTGGCCGACGATAGTCAAACCCCGTGGGTACTGTCGCACTCGTTTGTTTTCTCATTAAATCGTTCAGCTGCCAAGTGACCATGCGATCCGTCGCTTTGACCGAGCTCGGACAAGTAGAGTTGTGGTATTAGGGTGCGTGAGCCTGTGTCGGCGGTTGGCTGAGGATGGAGTGACTTCCCTTTTTTCGGGTACCCAAGGGGAAAATGTCGCAACGAATTAATCTGGTGCCCCCCCCCTCCACAGGAGACACGAAGATGGCCAGAAAAAAAGCAACGAAAAAAAAGGCGACTAAGAAGAAAGCGACTAGAAAGAAAGTGACTAAGAAAAAGGCGGCCAAGAAGTCGACCAAGAAGAAGTCGACCAAGAAGAAGTCGACCAAGAAGAAGTCGACCAAGAAGAAGTCAACCAAGAAAAAGTCGACTAAGAAAAAGGCGTCCAAGAAGAAGTCAACCAAGAAGTCGACTAAGAAGAAGTCGACCAAGAAGAAAGCCACCCGGAAAAAGGCCACCCGGAAGAAGGCCACCACGAAGTAGGACCAGTGACCGAAAACATCGATTGGGTGGGCGACTAGACGTCCTTACCCCGTGTCGAGCCATAGTCAGACGGAGCGAGCTAGCAAGAGTTCGCGCGTCTGGCTTGCTTTTTGCGCGGATTTTCCAAATTCAAGTTGACCCAACTTGCTAGCGTGGGCTACAGTATTCCCCAGGGCCGGCATCCATGGGATTGCCCCGCTTTCCATTCGACTCCGTTACAATCACGGAGATTGCCGTTGAAAGAGAAGCCACGTGTTTGTTCGTCCCTGAGTGGCCGGTCAAACACGTCGCAGAAAAGTTGGTGTAGTGACTGACAGCGAAGAGAGTCAAGAAGTACCGGGATTTGACCAACTGGGCATCAGCCAACATATGTTGGCCGTCTTGCGCGATGTGGGTTATGAGCAACCCACCCCAGTGCAAGTGGGTGTGATTCCGGTTGCCCTCGATGGCAAAGACGTTCTTGGCCAGGCTCGCACGGGGACAGGCAAAACGGCATCGTTCGCCATTCCTATTCTGGAATCGTTTAATCCGGAAGAGCGCGATAAGGGCCTCCTCGCATTGATCTTAGTGCCGACCAGGGAGTTGGCCGTCCAGGTCCGCAATGAAGTCGACAAGCTCGCCAAAGGAAGCCATGCGCAGTCCGTGCCTCTCTACGGTGGACATCCTATTCGACGACAGATTGAAAAACTCAAAAAGGGTGCGGACATCGTCATCGGCACGCCGGGACGAGTTTTGGATCACATCGGACGGGGGACGTTGGATCTGTCCAAAGTCAAGATCGTGGTTCTCGACGAAGCCGATCGGATGCTGGACATTGGGTTCCGTCCGGATATCGAGAAGATTCTCCGTCGATGTCCGCAAGCGCGTCAAACGCTGCTACTCAGTGCGACCGTGCCGCCGCCGATCGAGCGATTGGCCAAGCGCTACATGTACGAAGCGGTCCAGATGAATTTTTCACAGTCGGACGTCGCGGTGGAGACGATCGAACAGTTTTATTTCACGATTCACCCCAAGCTAAAATTCGACTTGCTGGCCAAGCTGATCGCTCGCGAGCAGCCCACACAGGCGATCGTGTTTTGCCGAACCAAGCGAGGCACGGAGCGGATCTACAAGCAGCTCGCGAGAAAGTTCAAGGGTGTGGGTTCGATTCATGGGGACATGTTGCAACGTGACCGTGAGCGGGTCATGTCTCGATTTCGCAGTGCGGACGTGCGCTATCTGGTGGCAACAGACGTCGTCGGACGAGGCATTGATGTTACGAGGATCTCGCACATCATCAATTTTGACATCCCGCAAGATTGTGACGACTATGTTCACCGCGTCGGCCGAACGGGGCGGATGGGTCGGGAAGGAGCGGCCTATACGTTTGTGGCACCCGACGAGGGCAACGAGCTGACACGGATTGAAATGCGGATCGATCGTTTGCTGCTACCCGACACCATGGATGGGCTGGAGGAGCTAGAGAAACCTGCCGGCGAGGCTCCCGAGGTCGTTGACGAGAACCAACCGAAACCACCTCAGCCTCTTTACGGCCGCGGTGGACGGCCTGTCAAACGTTATCGACGCGGGTTATGAGCTAGCCTAGTCGGAGCCAGCCGACTCATGGCGAGTGAAATAACTCGCGTAGCACGTCACTGGCCTCGTCCCAGGCCTCCACGGCGGCCGCAAAGTCGACACTCATTCGTCGTGCAGTATCTGAACCTGGCACGCGCGATTTGACCGTTGCCGACGGATCCAGCGGCATTTGGGCACTCGGACCGCGAGCCAGCCGGGCTTCAGTGTCTGGCGAGATCAGGTACTCGACCAATCGTACGGCGGACGCACGATGGGGAGCACCACGTATGAGGGCCACGGTATTGGGAATGAACAGGGCTCCCATTTGATCGGGTTCCTGGTCGGGGAATACGATGTGGACGGGAAAGCCGGCTTCCAATTGGAGCATGGCATCGTCCGTATCCGTCAGTCCCCAGGCCACTTGTCCTCGCGCGACCGCCACGGCCACGCGTCGGTTTCCCGACATGACCAGGGCGTTCGCTGCCACGTCCGCAAAGAAGGCTTGGGCTTTCTCTCGGCCCCAGTGTGCGAACAATGTGGCTGAATGAGTGGCTGTCGTTCCGAAAAGTGGTTTTGCGATCGCCACTCGTGATTTCCATTTTGGATCCACGAGAGCCAAAATAGATGTAGGTTGCTCATCGGCGGTGACGAGATCGGTATTGACGATCAGAACCCGTGCCCGGGCCGCGAACCCGAACCAATGGCCGTCAGGCGACCTGTAATCGGCGGGCCACCGCGCCGCCACGGTCGAGTCGCACGGCGCCAACAGGCCACGACGATCCAACCTGAGGGTGTGAAGGATTTCGTTGTTCCAAAAGACATCGCAACGAGGTCGGGACGCTTCGGCCAATAACGCGTTGGTCAGATTGACTGTCTTGGTTGATTCGCTGTCGTATTTGGCGCGGACTTTGATTCCGGTCTCGCGATAAAACTCGTCGAATAGAGACTCAGAAAACTCGCGATCGAGTGCCGTGTAGACGACAACATCGTCACTGGAGGACCAGCAACCCATGGTGGCCGCCATAACCAGGGCGGCTGGCACGAGCCGACCCGCGACGCGACAAATGTTTGTGGAAGTGGCGGTATGGAGCATCGATCACCATAGTACAATACGGACGACCGAGAATACAAAGAGGGATAACGAGTGAATGCGTCGTGGTGGACAATACGGCCCGTCCGAAACTTGGCCCAAATGATGAATGCAAAAGAAAGTGTGAACGATCGTGCTTTTTGGCGGGATTGGATGCTTCGCCCCACCACGGCGAGGAGCCTCGGCGTCCGCGTGCTGCTACTGGGCGTCCTGGCGAATGGACAACCTATCACGAGTTGGGCTGGATCTCCCAGTGAAGCTGGCGAGTCTGCCAAAGATGCGGCCTCCTCGCCAACGTTTGCCGAAGTGCTGATTGGCGACTACGCGGGCGAGTTGTTGCAATCGGTCTCACCTCGACGCGACGAGGAATATGACCTGGAAAAACCGGAAGTGGACGATCGCGTCGTCGAGGCCGCTGGTTTGCGAAAGCTCATCGGTCGACATATCACGATCTTCACGGACTTGCCAGAACAGACGGATCTGTCGGAGCTGCCATTGGTGCTCGATCTTTCCGTGACTCAGTGGGCTCGTTATTTTCGGATTCCGGCGGAACAACTCAACGACTGGAATCTGAACGGATTCCTCATGAAGGACGAGTTGCGATTCGTTTCCCACGGACTCCTGCCGCCCCACATTCCCAAATTCAAAAACGGGTACCAGCGGGGATACGAGTTTTGGATGCGAGAGCAACCCAGCGATTACTACCGTAGACATCTTTTGTTACACGAATCCGCCCACGCGTTCATGCAGACGATGTTGGGCGGTTTGGGCCCGCCCTGGTACGCCGAAGGGATGGCTGAGTTTTTGGCGACGCATCGTTGGAAGAATCGAAGACTTACGACGCGCTACATGCCGCGCGATCGTGACGCCGTCCCGTATTGGGGTAGAGTCAAGGTAATACGCGATGAATTTGCCGCTGGTCGTGCGCTCCTCTTAAATGAGGTGATGCGGAATGCCGTCCCTGCCCACGATGATGTGGTTCGTTATGCTTGGTCTTGGGCAGCCACGGCTTTTCTCGATGGCAATCCCATGTTTCGTAGTCGATTCCGAGCGCTGCGCGGGGTCGTGGCGGGCCCTCCCGCTCGTGTCACATTTACCTTCAAGGAATCGGTGATCCAGCAACTTCGGGAATTGGATGAGCAGTGGAGATTGTTTATATCCGAGATCGACTACGGTTACGACTTTGCGAAAACGGCGATCGAGTACGGAGATGGCCAACCCCTTCCGGAGGCTGGCAAGACCGTCTCGATCGACTCCCGTCGCGGATGGCAAACGACAAAAATTCACATGGAGGCCGGCAAATCGTATCGTCTTGCCTGCTCTGGTCGATACGTGATCGCCCGCGAGGAGGGGGATTGGTGGTGCGAGCCCGGCGGCGTCACGATCCGGTATCACAGCGGATTGCCGCTGGGCATGGCCATCGGAACTATCCGACCAGACGTTTGGACCGAAAAGCAGCCTGGGATGGGGCGGCCTTTTACTTTGGGGCGCGGTCGCCAATTTGTGGCACCTAGCGACGGCACTTTGTACGTCAGGGTGAACGATTCGCCCAGCGAATTGGCCGACAACGAAGGAGAACTATCCCTGGAAGTTTCTCAAATTGTGCCTCCGGAGAAGTGATCTAGGGCGAATTCGGCGTTTTTACCGACTGTTTTTCGACAAACGTTGCCGAAGGTTGGCTTCTGAGATTGACGAAACCGAATTTCTCCTCAAAATTCTCATGACATCCGATTTTCTGCTTGGCCGCGCGAAGTGGAACATTGCGGGTGAATGACTCTGAAAGGCGGACCATGAGGTCCGTCCCATTTAACGATCCACGCGAGAACGGTCTAAGCAGCGAAGCAACCGTTGAGCGGAATCAACACAGGTGATTATGACTGATTTGCAACATGGTGATCCCGAGGTTTGGGCGGCCATTCAGGAGGAAGAAAAACGACAACAGTACGGCCTGGAGATGATCGCCAGCGAGAACTACACCAGCGGCGCGGTAATGGAAGCGGCCGGTAGCGTCCTAACGAACAAATATGCCGAGGGCTATCCGGGCAAGCGCTATTACGGTGGCTGCGAAAATGTCGATGTAATCGAGGATCTAGCTCGCGACCGTGCCAAACAGCTTTTTGGAGCCGAGCATGCCAACGTTCAGCCTCATTCCGGTTCGCAGGCCAACATGGGAGTGTATCTCACCGTGTTGAATCCGGGTGACCGTGTGCTTGGCTTGGATTTGGCCCACGGTGGACATCTCACACACGGAATGCGGCTCAATATATCAGGGAAGCTGTACGAATTCCACAGTTACGGCGTCACGCGAGACACGCATCGGATCGATTTCGACCAGGTTGGTCGATTGGCTCGTGAACATAAACCATCCTTGATTGTGGCCGGTGCGAGTGCCTATCCGCGTGAAATCCAACATGATCGTTTCGCCGAGATCGCCCAGGAAGTCGGTGCTCTTTTGATGGTTGACATGGCCCACTATGCGGGGTTGGTCGCTGCGGGACTTCACAACAGCCCCGTGGGATGTGCTGACTTCGTAACGACCACAACCCACAAAACACTTCGCGGTCCTCGAGCGGGTTTGATTCTTTGTCGGAATGAATATGCCAAAGGAATCGACCGCAGCGTGTTTCCCGGCACGCAAGGGGGTCCGTTGATGCACGTGGTTGCCGGTAAGGCGGTTTGCTTCGGTGAGGCGCTGAAACCAGACTTTAAGGCGTATGCCCAATCGATTATTGATAACGCTCGAACCTTGGCCGAAGCCCTGGCCGAAGGTGGGCTGGAGTTGGTCAGCGGCGGTACGGAGAATCATCTTGTGCTGGTCGACGTCACGCCGCTGGGCATCGGCGGAAAGCTAGCCGAGTCGGCGTTGGAAGAGTGTGGAATTACGGTCAACATGAACATGATTCCGTTTGATGAGCGCAAGCCCGTCGATCCTTCTGGGATTCGGATTGGAACGCCAGCCCTAACGACGCGGGGCATGGGTGTCGACGAAATGAAGACGATCGGGGGTTGGATGCTGCAGGCTCTCAAGTCACCCGAGGATGCGTCCGTTCTGGGACCGATACGATCGCAAGTCGAGCAACTTTGCACAAATTTCCCGGTACCCACGGCCAGTCCATCACCCGTGTGAAGCAAGCGGCCGAAGAGAATCGATTTCTGAAAAAAGGACTATGGAATTGCATCCACAGCTGACGCAAACGGTGTCGCCACGATCGACACTCAAACTTCCACTTGCGGGCATCCACATTCGTACTGCAATCCATTCGGGATTCCCTCGGGCGGGCGTGCCTTCCAATCCATCCCAGACGATTCCCAGGTGAATTGTCCCACATCCTGAAAGGACCATCGCATGTCCGACAAACCCCGAGTGCTGATCGCTGATGACAACCAGGCCAACGTCGAATTGTTGGAGGCTTACCTGGTTGAGCTCGACTGCGACATCGCCGTGGCGTCCGACGGCCAGGAGACGTTGGATCAAGTCGCGGAGTTTCGTCCCGACGTTCTGCTGTTGGATGTCATGATGCCTAAATTCAGCGGATTTGAAGTCTGTCGCCAACTCAAGGACGATCCGCAAACGAGCAGGATCATGATCCTGATGGTGACCGCTCTCAATGAGTTTGGCGATATCGAACGGGCCGTGAATGTGGGGACGGACGATTTTCTCTCCAAACCGGTCCAGAAATTGGAGTTGGTCAAGCGAGTGCAGAACATGATTCGCCTCAAGGACGTCACCGATGAGGTCGAACGATTGCAGCGTTACATTTGTGATATGGAAGACGCCCAGGGTCCCCAGGCTTAGCCCGCTTTTCTCACACGCCTTCTGCTATACAGTGGCCAAGACCATGTCTGGCCGCGTCAGGCTTCCCATTTCGATCGTCAACGTAGAGACAATACGCTTCCGGTCAAATGGCTTGCCTTCCTTACCAGGCAAGGATTTACCACCCCTCGCGACGGGGTGTGTGAGAAATGCGGCTCGCTTCAAGTCCTCACCGCTAAGATTTAGCGGGCTGATTCGACTCATTTACCGATTGGCGCCTTGATTTGTCTTGCCAATCTTCGGAGCCTACGATTATCCTCTAAGCGGTGGGTCGTTTGCACCAGGCCGAAAATGGTATCCGTCGTATCGAGAATTGGACGTGAATGTAAGAATGCATACTCCCCAAGTCGCCCGCGAGAACTGGCCATTCCGCCTGGGAACGGTGGTAGCGATATTCGTGTGGGGGTTGGGTCTTGGGTCTGCTCGGCTAGCGGTCGCGGCGCTGGACCAAGAAAACGATGCCAACCAACTGTCCACATCCTCTTTGGCGGCGACCGAGCCAGCCGAAGAGATCCGCGACGAAACGTTGCGAATTCCTCAGCTGATCTCTCAATTGGGAGCCGAACAGTTCACGCTGCGTGAGCAGGCCGAATCCGAGTTGTTCGAATTGGGAACGATCGCCTACGACGCGATTGAAGCGGCCATCGAGCATGAGGACATCGAGATCCGGTTGCGCGCCCAGCGAATCGCTCGGTCCATGCGAGCTCGCTGGATCATGGATGAGAATTTCCCGGACGTCCGTAAGATTTTGCGCGGATATGACCAACTTGATGAACTCCAGCGTGGCAAACGAATTCAGTTACTTTGGGAACTGCCAGAGTATCGCGGGATCCCGGCGATTTGTAAGATCGCCAAGTTTGAGGAACGTGAGGCCGTGGCGGAATATGCCGCCTCGATCATTTTTAGTCAAGATATCCCCAATGCGACGGCTGACGCGGCACGTTTCATGGACGTCATCGAGACCGGTGTTGGGACCAGTGAACGTGAGCCCGCGCGATGGCTGCGCAGCTATGCCGCGACGGTTCGAAACTATCTTGCGGCCATTTCTCGGCGCGACGTCGGCGATGGGTTTTCTGATCAGATTGCCGCGGCGAAACAGGAGCTAACCGATGGACCGCTGTCGCCTGAGCTGCACTACGCGCTGGGTCAGTGGTTGAAAGATATGGGAATGTTCGAGAGTGCGGACTTTGAATTCAATGAGACGATGCGAATTGCATCGCCTGGTGACAGGTACAAGCACGCGGCCGTTTTCGCCATATCTGAGATGCGTCATGACATACAACAGCACTCAGAAGCCGCCGAGATACTTGAAATCGAGGTCAAGCTGCTCAACGAGGATCCGAGCTCCGTGCAGTTGATCAAGTCGCCGTTCTTCGAGAGGACCGTCGATTCCATCAAATCGCGCATGCATTTTTTCCATGCCTGTGGCCACTTGGCTCGAGGAGACCCGGCAGCGCAATTCGAGGAACTGAAAAAGGGAATGGCCAGTGATCCCACGGACGCGGATGTGCTCATCGCGGCCTACTTGGCGGCCCCCAATGACGAAGAGAAAATGCAGGTGGCACGAATGGTGGATCGTGCCAGTGACCACTTTCGAGTTCGGATTGCTACGGTCGAAAGCCAACTGGAGCAAACAGTCGATCCACGGGACGTGGAATCCATTGAGGGGGCTTTGGCAATGGAGCTAAACCAGTTCGCTTGGCTGGTGGCCAATACACACGGATGTTATCAGGAGGCATTGGCGTCCATCCAAAGATCGATCTCGCTGCGGCCTGGTCGAGCGGGCTATCTCGATACGTTAAGTCATTGTTACTATGCTTTGGGTGATCTCGAAAATGCCGTTGAGACACAAAAACGAGCCGTCGAATTGGAGCCCTACTCAGGTCAAATCGCAAGAGCACTCGCGTTATTCGAGAATGCACTGGCCGATTCAGAGCAAAGTTTCAACGGTGCCGCAACCGAATGACGGCTCGCAATGGCAAACATTCAATTATCCGATCTGGAAATGTTCTGCCAGGACGTCGGGCGGGGCCAGCCACTCTTACTGGTTCACGGTTTTCCGCTGGATCATCGGATGTGGCGCCATCAAATCGCTTCCTTTCGGAACTCTCATCGCGTGCTGGCTCCCGACTTACGCGGTTTCGGCCGCACGTCGGTCACCGCTGGGACCGTGACCATGGCGCGGATGGCTGATGATCTAGACGCGTTGCTCGCGGCAATGGATATCAGCGAGCCAATCACGTTTTGCGGGCTGTCGATGGGAGGTTATGTCGGTTTGGAGATGGTTACGCGCCATCGTTCGCGATTAAGCCGGCTCGTGTTGTCTGATACACGTGCGGCCAACGATTTGCCCGAGGTGGCGAAAGGACGCGGCATCATGGCCCATCGACTGGAAACAGAAGGCATCGGTTTCGTGGCCGAATCGATGCCGACAAAGTTGTTCGCGCCCGAAACCCAGCAACAGCGTGGCGAGCTGGTTGCGGAAACGGTGGACGTGATGAACGGCACGTTGGCGCGGGGTGCCGCGTCCGCCGCACGTGGGATGGCCATTCGAAAGGACTTCAGCGACCGACTCGATGAGTTGGATCTACCTACACTGGTGCTGTGCGGTGAGTATGATGAAGTTACGCCACCCAGCGAAATGCGGGAAATGGCCAAGCGAGCCCCCCAGGCCGTCTATGTCGAAATCCCCCGCGCCGGGCACATGTCGCCGCTGGAAAACCCTGACGATTTCAACCTCGCCTTGGCAGGTTTTCTCAACGGCCCAGTCGATTGACGCGAAACCAGTCGATTGAAATGAAACGCGAGACTTGTGCCCACCAATCCGTCCATCTCTATCGCCGTCGCGGATCGACTTAGGTTTAGGGCGACTCTAGGGCAGCCGGAAGACAGACTGAACCTTAACGATCGCGCAATCGTCTGGAAACGTGTGGAAAGCTTGGACACGCAGGCTGCGGTCGCGCGATTCCAGATTGATATAACTCAAAGCCCCCAACGCCATTCGGCCGCTCGACTGAAAGCGGTGAACCATGCCTTGATGACGTCCGTCCTTGGCCAATTCCTGCTGGAACGTCCAAAACACCTCGGGTGCGACTGGTTCTAGCTGAAAACAGACTTCGTAATTCACGCCGCCCCGACACTCGACGCGCTCGGTGCGTTCGCCAGCCAATTTGTAACGTAAAAGGCGCCGACGTTCAGGCAGAGGATGATTGGCCGATGCCGCGACTTCGGTCAATGTGAGCCCGTCATATTTCCAGGTCACGACGTGCCCGGCACTAGTAATATTAATGCTAGCCGTGTACCCGCCCCGTTCAACGGTCCTCGTCTGATGGACGTCAAACAATTCCGGATGCAAAACGCGCCCGTACAGGTGGAACCGGAGTTCGGCGACTTTAGGGCGAACCGTTAGCACTAAAACATCCTTTATGTGACTTGGTTTCTCAGCTACTTATTCCGTGGCGTCGGCAGTCTCTCTCGCGTTGCCAAAACCTGATTATAGTCGGAGGTTGCGAAGTCAACAAACAGGCATTTTTTGTTGTTCGTGTTTGGCAATTTAGGTATTGACAAAAATAGAACCCGTGCGCTTCGCCAGACGCTCGCGCCCAAAAAAACAATGCAGCGCTCCCCTGGACTACGTGGAGATCATGCCCGCGTAGATGTCGTACAGCGTGTGCACGCCAACCGCCACGCCAAAACCACGATAGACGAAAAGCAAACAGAAAAAGATACCAGCGGAGCATCGAAATGCAAAGCTGGTCAACTCCAACGGTTCACCGTATCCGATGAAGGACTCATAGTGGGCCGCGGAAAACAACAGACTCGAAGTGAAGATCGCCGTAATCATGCTGACGCGAGACGATTCACCGAAAAAACGCAGTGCCCCAGCGATGACTGGCAACATCATCAAGCGAAACAATAGTTCTTCATAGATGCCGGCGCCAAGGAAACCGATGACACCCGTTGAGGTCGCCATGGTCGGAGGTGTCGGCAGTGCCGTGATTGCGATGGAGCCCAATACACGAAACTGGAGGCGCGCCAGCGACAACAGAATGAAGGCCAGGAAGGCACACTCCACGATCATCAACGCGAACGTCCGATGATGGACCGTGCCCTCGCGCCGTGACAAATGGTGCCACGCGTACAGCGTGAAGCACGTGATCACCGGTAGGATGAAGTACTGCCCAAAGCCGAGGTGGTCCAACAGCAACCGCAACCAGGCGTCGGCACCGTTGCGCATCGCATGTGGTCCCAAAACAATGACGCCCAACTCATAGGTGACCAACAGCGGCAGCACGAAAATCAGACTGGTCAATGGACGAGCTGACTCGTGCCAGTAGTCTGCTGCCGCGGTGTCGGTAGGCGCGGGCGGTTTTATCCAAGCGGCAAAATCGTACATAATGATTGGTTCGGGACCTGAGGATTCGGCTCTTGAATCTGTCCTACGGGTCGGTGCCATCCGGTGATTGACTGCTGAGGATTATGACAGTTATGAAAGTCCTTCACGATGTCTTCCAACGATTATTGGAGGCTTATGGACCTCAACAGTGGTGGCCAGGTGACTCGCCATTGGAGGTCATGGTCGGCGCGGTACTGACACAGAACACGTCGTGGAAGAACGTGGAGCGAGCCATCGCGAATCTAAAACAGGCCCGTGCATTGACCCTCGATACGTTGCATGCGATGTCCCACGAAGAACTGGCCGAGCTGATTCGCCCCGCCGGCTACTATCAACTCAAGGCCAAGCGGCTCAAGAATTTGCTGGCCTTGATCGCGGACCGATTCGATGGTGAGGTCGACGAATTGCTGAGCTTGAACAGAACCCAACTGCGCGACGCGCTGCTGTCCGTCAATGGAATTGGTCCCGAAACGGCTGACTCCATGGTGCTCTATGCGGCCCACCAGCCAATCTTCGTGGTCGATACCTACACTTCACGAGTGCTTAAACGGCATGGGTGGATTCAATTCGACGCCGATTATCGCGAGATTCAGGAGCTGTTTCACATGGGATTGGCGGAGGACACCGAACTCTTTAATGAGTACCATGCACTGCTGGTCCGAGTGGGGAATCAGCACTGCCGCAAGACGCCGAAGTGCGATGCGTGCCCGTTGCGTGCCATGCTTCCAGATGGCGGGCCACTTGAGGAATGAGATGAATCAACCGAAACCGAGCATCGTCGGCAGGGCGTCCGCGGAGAACCCACCGAATCGATACGAGCGTATCCATTTGGAGACGGAACTCGTGGCCGACCGCGTCGAGGGCACTCAGGAGGATCCTCACCGAAAAGTGCCCACGGAGTTCTTCGACGACGCGGCACGTTCGATTATCCGAGAGAACGACAGCCCCGACATTCCATTCCGCTATAGCATCAATCCTTATCGTGGTTGTGAGCATGGGTGCGCGTATTGCTACGCCCGTACCGGTCATGAAACGCTCGGCTGGGGCGCCGGTCTGGATTTCGAAACCAAAATCCTCGTCAAACGCAACGCCGCCGATCTGCTTCGACACGAACTCGGTCGGCCGAAATGGCGAGGCGAGGTTATCGCGATCTCTGGGTACACCGATTGTTATCAGCCAGCGGAACGCGAATTGCGCGTGACGCGAAGTTGCTTGGAGGTTTTGCATGAAGCCAATCAAGCGATCGGCATAGTGACCAAGAATGGACTGGTCACACGCGATATCGAACTGCTGGCATCCATGGCCGAAAAGCAGTTGGTCCATGTCAATATTACGGTGACATCCTTGGACCAGGAACTCACGCGTACGATGGAGCCGCGGACGGCCAGCCCCCAGGCGCGGCTGCGAGCCATGCGTACTCTGGTCGACGCCGGCGTCCCTGTACGGGTGATGGTCGCCCCAGTGATACCCGGTTTGACGGATCACGAAATGCCCAATATCCTTCGTGAGTCGCGAGACGCAGGGGCCACCGGTGCCAGCTACCAAATGTTGAGATTGCCACTGAGCGTGGAACCGGTGTTCTTGGAATGGGTCCGCCAGAACTACCCCCAGTACTATGATCGGATTGAGAACCGGATTCGCCAATTGCACGGTGGGCAGATCTACCGAGGCCAATTTGGGCAACGGATGCGTGGCAGCGGTGCCCTCGCCGAGAGTATTCATGCCACATTCCATGCGTTTGCCAAGAAGTTCGGGTTGGACAACCAGCTGACGCTTGACACATCCCGTTTTCGTCCTCCAGTCGACGTGACGGGCCAACAATACCTGTTCTAGTCGTTCTCGGCGAGAATGACCCACGGAGAACCAAATGCCCGACCGGGACTTGTTCGCACAGTCAGAACAGAAACAGCTCGATCAAGTGATGCCGCTGGCAGCTCGGATGCGTCCTCGAAACATCGACGAGTTCGTGGGGCAACGTCATTTCCTCGGACCCGGAAAACTCTTGCGGCGGTTGATGGATGCCGACCGATTGGGCTCGGTGTTGTTTTACGGCCCTCCCGGTACGGGAAAAACGACACTGGCCAGGCTCTTGGCAGGTGAAACCCGCAGTCGTTATGAACAGATCAGCGCTGTGACCAGCGGCGTCAAGGATTTACGGGACCTGTTGTCCGCGGCCCAGGAGAATGTGCGGACCGGCGGCGTGCGAACCCTCTTGTTCGTCGACGAGATTCACCGCTTCAACAAATCACAACAGGACGTACTCTTGCACGATGTCGAAGAGGGTGTGGTGATCTTGGTGGGGGCAACCACCTCGAACCCTTTCTTCGCGGTCAACAGCGCATTGGTCAGTCGTAGTCAGGTGTTCGAGTTCCAATCGCTCGACGAGGAAGACGTGATTGTGTTACTCCGACGCGCGATCCAGGATGCGAAACGTGGGTTGGGTGACCGCGACATTCAAGCCGAAGACGAGGCGCTCCAGTTAATCGCGCGGCTTTGTGATGGGGATGCGCGGCGTGCTCTGACTACCTTGGAAATCGCGGTCTTGTCCAGTGGCGAAGGGCCGGTCGAATTGACGGGCGAGTTGATCGCCGATTCGGCGCAGCGCAAAGCCATTGACTACGATGCCACCGGTGACGGGCACTACGATACGGCCAGTGCCTTAATCAAAAGCATTCGCGGCAGTGATCCGGATGCCGCCCTGTATTGGTTGGCCGTGATGCTGGAGGCGGGGGAAGACATCCGCTTTGTCACGCGGCGACTGGTGATTTTGGCCAGTGAAGACGTGGGCAATGCCGATCCTCAGGCTTTGCCGCTGGCCGTGGCCGCCATGCAGGCCTGTGAGTTCGTTGGACTACCCGAGTGCCAGTGGTCTCTTTCCCAGGCGGTCACGTACTTGGCCTGCGCTCCCAAGTCAAACGCCTCGACGGTTGGCATTAGTGAGGCACGTCAAGATATTCGAGAAGGCCGAACCCGCCCCGTTCCCGTGCACCTGCGCGACGGGCACTACGCTGGTTCCAAGCGATTAGGACACGGTGAAGGGTACGACTACTCTCATGAACATGAAGATGGCATCGCGGCTCAAGAATATCTCGGTGTGGAACGGGTTTACTATCGACCCGTGGACCGAGGCCATGAATCTGAGTTGATGGAACGACTTAAACATATCCGCGCCCGATTACGCGGTGGCGAAGTCTGAAGACCAGTTCGCATTGGGCTGAAGGGCAGGTGCCCTGCTAGCAACGATTTTCGGCACAACACCCCTGACGATTGCACGGGATGAGCCAACGACTGCTCGCGGGTTATTCGGGTGGTTTCAACAATCGGGGTTATCTATCATTCGCACCCAAGTTGTGTGAGGGAAGATCGCTTCGAGTCCCATGCGCCATGAGGGCGCCCTAAGTGTAGATCGCGGAGTTTCACGGATGAATACCTTCAAGACGGTTGTTGTCATGTCCACGCTGGCGGGACTTGGCTATGGTGCCCACGTCATCTTGAACAAACCGATAAACGAATTTGGGGAAACCGGTGCACTGCCAAACGGATGGTCCGCGCCACACGTTCAAATGGATGACCCATCCATGCCCACTTTTCCTTCCAACGCGGGAGCGAACCCACCGATTGCGTCGTCTTCCCAACCGACGAACGAAGTGACCGATCCGTTCGCGGATCCCCAGGTGGTCGTCGCGCCGCCGACCCGCGATGCACCAAACGTCCCTCCGGTTGCCTGGCCAACCCCCGATTCCACTCCAGTCGCGCGGCAGTCTGGCACGGCGATGCCCGGTGGAGCAGCGCCAGCCGTTCTCACTCCGGAGGCTGTGGAGATGAACCAACCCATGGCACCGCCGGCGACCCTTGCAGCCGTGCCCAACGCACCTGGAGATCTGGCTCATTCTCTGCGCCAAGTCCCCGAGCCGACGGCGCCCGGCTTTCCGACAAACCAGACCGGTGGCCCCCACGAAACCGCCCTGGCCTCCGCGGCGGTGCCCGCTCCAAACTTATTGGACGCGCAGTCTCCGCGCCCCCCCGCGCCCGGGACGCTTCCCAATGAACCGAGTTTTCCCAATTCCAACACAACGGCGGCAACCGTTCAGCCGCCGATTGGGCTTGACCCGGTGTCTCCGATTCGCAGCGCCGCGTTTGATGAGATGTGGGCCAATTCGCAATCCAAACTGTCACGTGACGAGCTCACCGACGCGCTCTTTGCGCTTTCGCTTTGGTACAACGATCCGCAGTTGACCAGCGATCAACGGGATGTCGTGGTGCCTCTCTTGGACCAATTGGCGGGTACGGTGATCTACTCTCGCGAGCACAGATTAGAAGCGCCTCACATCGCAACCGAAGGTGAGACGCTCCAGCAGATTGCCGACGCGTACCAAGTATCGCCAGATTTTTTGGCCCGGGTCAACGGGTTGGACATGACTCAACCGGTCCTGCCAGGTACCGAACTCAAAGTGGCCCGTGGGCCTTTTCGTGCGGAGCTGAGTCTAGGCAGACGAGAGTTAACGGTGTTTCTGGGTCGCTACTATGCCGGCCGATTCTCCGTCGGCGTCGGTCGCGACTTTCCGGCCCAAACCATGACGCTACGGGTCACGGAGAAGGACGGTCCGCGACCGTATCAGGACGCCAAAACCGGCCAACAGGTGATGGCCGGCGCGGCGGACAATCCATTCGGAAATCATTGGATCGGTCTAGAAGATACCAACAACCCTGGATTGGCGGGAATCGGCATCCATGGCAGTGGTGATCAGATCGACGCCTCGGATACGCGCGGATATGTCAGCCTCAGCCGGCGCGATGCAGATGATCTTGCTGCGCTGCTCGTCATCGGATCCGCCGTCGTCGTGCAGTGACACTTGCGAAGTTCGGCAGCTCTGTCACTCGGATCTCAACTGCGAGCGAGGTAAATTCTTCAACGCATTCTCGACACGCAGGTAGCACCCAATACTGTTCGGCACGAAATGTGCTTGGGTCCGCCCCCACCGAGCAAGCTCGGAGGAGGTCGTTCCGCGTGCGGTGAGGTTTAGTGAAGAATCACCGCTCCACCGAGCAAGCTCGGAGGTGGTCGTTCCACGTGCGGTGAGGTTTAGTGAAGAATCACCGCTCCAGCGAATAAACTCGGTGGGGAGTCGGCATAGCAAAAACAGTGCCGAACAGTATTGGGTAGCACCCCCGATTTCCTCACAGTAGTCGTCGAACCAAGGCGGTTTCAATCGTCCTTGTTCTTACCGCGATCGAGACATCTCTTATCGCGTTTCGCATCAGCATCCTTGAGCGAATCGGTTGCTTCGGTCGCGGATTCCGCGAGCCGGTCAGAGTCCGTCTATTGAATGGCGGTAAACGCCGAGCTTCCTAGCGTCCGTGCCCATTAGGTTGCAAGATTCACGTCAAACGGCACAATGCCAGAGACCGTTTGGCCGTTGCGGTGAAAGGATGACGGTTTGTCTGCCAAAATCATCGTCTCAACCCATGGCAGCCAAGGCTGTCAAGTGAATCTCATTGAAAACCTAGAACATCCCCAGGAGGTTTCACGATGCATTTTCTCTCTCGACGAAATTTTCTCAGTGGTACGGCGGCTGCCGCCGGTGCCACGGCGCTCTCTCCCTGGGCCCGCGCGGAGGGTGCCAACGACGCGGTGCGGATGGCGGTCGTCGGGTTTCGCTGGCGTGGGGAACACCTGATTGAGGCGTTCCGAAATATACCTGGTGTACGGGTTGGCGCCCTGTGCGACATCGACCAAGAGCTCCTGGAAAAGCAGGTCGAATCATTTAAAGAACGTGGCGAGCTGGTCGATGCGTACACCGATGTCCGCAAACTTCTGGACGACAATAATATCGATGCGGTGGCCATCGCCACGCCGAATCATTGGCATTCGCTGATAGGTATTTGGGCCTGCCAGGCCGGCAAGGACGTCTACGTCGAAAAGCCCGTGTCACACAATGTCTGGGAAGGTGGGCAACTGGTCGCGGCCGCTCGCAAGTACGATAGAATCGTCCAGGCGGGCACCACTCAAAGTGGTCCGCGGGTTCTGTTACAACCGCCGTCCGAGTATTGGCAAGGTGGACGGCCCGCAGCCGATCCCTGAGCACGTCGATTACGATCTGTGGTCTGGCCCAGCTCCCATCAAGCCGCTTCTTCGCCAGCAATTTCATTATGACTGGCACTGGGACTACACCTACGGCAATGGCGACCTTGGCAATCAGGGCATCCACGAGATGGATCTGTGCCGTTGGGCGCTGGGTTCGGACAAGCTGCCGCCGCGCGTAGTGAGCGTCGGCGGGCGTCTTGGATACGACGACGATGGGAACTCGGCCAATACGCAAATCGCCCTGCTCGGCTACGATCCCGTCCCTATCTTATTTGAAGTACGCGGGTTGCCTGCTCAAGCGGGTCAGGGAAACGAAACGATGGACCGGTACCGTGGTGTAGGGGTGGGAGTCGTCGTGGAATGCGAGCAGGGTTATTTCACAGGCGGTCGCGGCGGCGGGACGGTCCGCGATCACGACGGCAATGTGTTGGAGGAATTCCCCGGTGACAGCGGCGGCGGCCATCAGGCGAATTTTATCGCCGCCGTTCGCAGCCGTGACGTAAGTGGTCTGCGGGCGGACGTAAAGGAGGGTCATCTATCCAGCGCTTTGTGCCATATGGCCAACATGTCGTATCAGCTGGGCCGATCGGCCGACGTCGACGAGATAGCCGCCCAATTGGCGAGCAACACACTGGCTGCGGACGGGCTGAGTCGTATGCTCGATCATCTCAGCGCCAACGAGATTGATCTGTCCAAAACGCCGCTCACGTTGGGTGCGGAGCTCAACTGGGATGACCACGCGCGGCAATTCGCCAAATCCGACCAGGCCAATCGATTGCTCACGCGCGAGTATCGAAGTCCCTACCAGGTTCCGAAAAATGTCCGATGGCTTCATGTTTTTGGACGAAAGCACCGACTCTCAGACGCCAGAAGGTTGACTCGGCCCTACGGGGGTCTGCGGGAACCCACGGATCATGTCCCAGCCGTATCGCTTCCCTCCGTCGGATCCGGCAGGCGAAGGTACCAGGTAAAGTAGGGTGCAAATGAACATTTATCCAGTACGACGCCGGAGATGACGACCGAAGACCATTGGTGCGTGACTGCATAGGTCGAGATGAGGAATAGTGCCTGCAAACCCACGGCCGTGAATACTGCCGAGATGGCGTCCCAGGCAAAGTCCGTGTTGGCACCGCGGGTCGCCACGTCAGGGGCCGCCTTACGTACAATTCCCCAGATTCCGTATGGACGCACACGTCGATGGAAGTTGTCGAGAGTGGCTGAGTCGGTTGGTGGCGTCAACAAGGTGGCCAGAATACTCGAAAGCAAGCTGATCGCCAGTAGCACGGGAAATCGGACGTAGTCAGGCACGGCTGGGAAAAAAGCGGCACAGCCAATCGCCGCTGATACACCGACGAGTGTGCCGATCGCAAAGCCTGGACCGTTGAACCGCCACCAAAACCATCGCAGTACGTTCGGAATGAGAACGCCGGTCCCCAACACCATCATGATCCAGTCGAAAATGTCATTGATGTTTCGGGCAGCCATTCCGACCAACACACCCCCGACCACCACCATCAAACTACAGACGCGACTGGCACGAACCAGGTGTCTTTCGCTCGCTTCGGGCTTCAAGTACTTGGCATACAGGTCAAATGTGAGATAGGACGCACCCGCGTTGACCGTGGCGGAAAAAGTCGACATGAAGGCGGACAACAGGCCGGCCAACACGAGACCTTTCAAACCGACCGGTAGCATGGTTCCAATGACCAAGGGATACAAGACCGCTGGGTTGTCCACGCTGCCGCCCCACGTGACCAGGCCGATGACACCTACGGCCGCTGACACCATAAACATCGGGACCAGGCCCACACCCCAGATCATCCCAGCCATGCTCGCTTCACGAGGATTGCGAGCGGCGAGAAAGCGCTGCAGGTCGTACAGCTGCTGGGGACCACCCACGCCCAACGCGAGACCCTTGATGACCCAGGTGAGCGCGACTGGCACCAAGAGGACCCAAGCAGAAGTGTCGGACCATTCGCCCAGTCGTGGCCACTGCCAGGCAGGCCAGATTCGAAACCATTCGATCGGCACCTGCTGGCTGATCGCTTCCCGGGAACTCATGCCGATCGCCTTAACAATCAACACGGTTGAACCGATCAGCACAATGAAGAATTGGATGAAGCCCGTCACACCTACGCCGATCATCCCGGCCGCAATCGTGTAAATCGACGTGACGCGATCAGCCCAATCGCCAGCACGTGCTGCCAATTGGCCGTCGGCCATCCGGAGGTGAGACTCTCGGGACGTGGTATGAAAGTACTCAAGAAGGTGCCGCAGCCATACTCCGCAAAGCCAATGAACGCGACCGCAATGACCACCGCCATGACGGCGTACGCCGAACGAGCGAACTCGCCTCCGCAGCCGTGCCCAAAACGAAAAACCATCCACTCCGCGCCGGTCAAAACGTGGCTGCGTCGCAGCCACTTACCCATAAACGTCGCGAAGCAGGCTAGCATGGCCACATGGCCCCACATAAATTGAGGCCACAAGAACTGTTGACCCATCACGTAGAACAGCGTGATCGTCCACATCACGCCCGCCACGTCGAAATAACAAGCCGTGCCGGACAGACCCAGTAAGGGTAAAAGCGTACAAATGTTCCGAAAGTTGCGTGGGAATAGTCACTAGAGGGGCTAAGAACGGATTCGCATTCCGACGCTAGGTGCTGAAGCCATCATCTTTCCCGAAAACGATACTTGGCGATGCTCACGCACCACGCAAAAACGCCGAGGAATAGAGCACTCGGCGTGTGTAACTTTCCCGAAAACAGCCAGAAGCGGGAAAGTCCGAAAGTGCGTTGACGATGAATCCGACGCAGTTTCAGAGGTTCCGCTTCTGCCCAAGGAGTGTCACGCCTTACGCACGTTCGAGGAATTTTCAATTGGCACATGACGGTTCGTCCTTGGGCACGAACGCAGCCCTTCGCAGGCCGCCAAGCGTTGCCAAGCGCCATTAATTTGACTGCACTTTTGGCTGCCCCGAACTGCCATCGGTGAGTTTCACCGCTGCGAGTTGGCACCGACACAAACCCGCAGCGGTCGATGCAACCTCTGTAAGTTTGGCGGTCACCGAGCTGAAGGAAGTTTTTCACACTTCGGGGACTTAGTGACTTCCGTAATCTGCCGAGGTTGTTCAGACCTCGGAGCTTGGCAGCCCACGATGACGGAGCATCCACTTCCGAAAGTAGGCGGCAAACTGCGTCGGCGACCAGTTTGATGGTATCCGCCCCAGACTTTGCCTGTCGGACTGCTACGGCATCACGATGTTCTCGTTGGAAACAAGAATCGTGGACCGTGTCCAATCGATAAAGTTCTGCTCGTCCTTGAAGAAGATTTCGAGGTACTCTTTGGCTTTTTCAGTTGACCAGTCGCGTTCAAGTGCCTCGATATTTTCGACCCATAGTTCGGCGACGCCATCAAATGGTTCGACCTGCCCAGCGCGAGGGCCAATCACGAGTTTGCGAGCGTCCGTTTCCATCGGAAGAACTTGCACGTATCGTTTTACGCCGAGCGTCGAAAACGCGTCTTCGGGAGCGGCTTGCGGGTGCTTCTGGCTCCAATAGGATTGAAACTCTTCCAAGCTCAAATGAGGCAGACGTCGCATCAAATAGCTGATTTTTACCATTACCTTTCCTCCAGCTCAGCGGGTCATCAAAACCAAAGGGCAACGTTACCGGTGCAGACGAATTCCGTCAATCGTGAAGCTGCAGAGGTGATAGTCATCAATTTCAGTTCGCGGCTCTTCTCCTGCTCAGGCGACTCCGCGGTGTGGGTAAAGCGTTCCAAGACGGATTTGCGAAGGTCTTCGTTGTTCTCAGGCATGGCGATATTCTCCTCGCTCAGTTTAGCAAAGCCACATCACGGCGAAATCTCACGCGCAGAGGTGCCCCTCTGGAAATCCCACCGCCTGCAGTTTGCAGAATTCCTTGGCCCCACTGGTCGATGCAACCGACGCACATTTGAGCGACGCCGAAATGTGGTCGGTGTTCGTCACCGCCGTTGGCCGCAAAATGAATTGACGTTCAGCCAAACGAGCCGTGAGCGCCCTTCTGAGGAAGGGCTTCATGATCTTCTCCATCCTTCAATTGTTCAATCCACAATTAGCGGCAAGTGCATGTGGGCCGAACCAACCGCTCCGCTCCTTGATCCGGCTTGCTCTACTCAACTCCAATTGAGGTTCGCGCGATGTTGATGGCGAGGGTGTTTCGTGTCCAGGGTCTGCAGTTCCATTCCGGCTCCGCCGTCTTTCAGTTGCATTCGTATCCAGCCAACTGGTTCTTTGGCATCGAATGTGTAGCCAACCGACGGTAGAGAGACGAAGTAGACTTTGCGCCACTTGAAGATTCGAAACTGGTGCATGTGGCCGGTCACGACTGCCTTGACATGCGGTTTCGTCCGAAGCAACTCGAGGAATTGGTCCGAATCCTCCAGGCCGCCCACCAGCCCTTTGAAGGGGCCCGCGCTTTCCACAACGAGATCCTTGCGATCGGAGCGTTTCTGATATTCGTCGCTCGGGTCGATGTTGTGATGAAACACCACGATGGCTGGTTTGTCTGATGCGGAATCGAGGACGGATTCAAGCCACTCCAACTGTTTCTTGCCAAGGATTCCCGGCCCCTTCACGGGGCGATCGGGGTTTTTCATCGTGAGTGAGTCCAACAGCACGAGGTTCGCGTGTCGGGATTTCAAGACTGAGACATGGCGATTCTCCAGCAGCACGCGATCGCCGCGCCGCGTTCGTTCCCGGAACGCGTTGGCGAAGTCGTCGCGATGATCATGGTTGCCCATCGTCACATGAATCGGAATCGTATCGAGCAGGGCAAACTTGCTGGCGAGCAAGGCATGTTCTTCCTTGCCGCCCACGTGCACGCAGTCCCCGTTCAAGATCAGCCCTGCGGGTTTTTCTCTCAACGCGCTCACCTGCCGGGCAGCACGATTGAAATTCTCTGCCACCGCCGTCGCCCGCTTGTCCATGGCGGCCTTGTTCCCGGCATAATGCCGCCCAATGGAGTTCGCTGACAAAAGGTGCGTGTCAGACAGCAACGCCCAGGAATCCGGGTTTGGTTTGGACTCATCGCCAAGCAGTTTTGTCTGTCCTAGGGCCGCCATGGTTGCGGCTGATCCAGTAAGAAACTTACGACGGGATATTGGCAACAGATGCGCGGGCATGGTTTGGTTCCTTGAAGACGACTACGGACCTTTGACAAACGTACAGTATACGTTGTCCGGACCGACGCAGCGCCGGTCCGGCAGCGTTAGTATAAGCCAGCCTCGCCATTCAGCAATTCCCGGCGACGCAAAAAACTATCAAAACTCCGAGGAAAACATAAGCTTGAATTGCTGGCAGTTCGTGGATTTTTGGGGCATTTGTTAGTGGAAAGATGAGTTGCATGGACTTCATTTGACGCCTTGGTTCGCGTAATAAACTCGTGCTAGCAAACCTTTTGTATTCGACATCGCTTCACCGGGAATTGCTGCTCGCCATTCATCCCATTGCCGGAGCAGCGTCGCTCCGCTCCTTGATCGGTCTTCCCAACAACATCCAACGGAAGTTCGTCAACCTGCAGCGGTCACGACGACCGACCTCCGTTCGTGACATCCCAAACTGACCGAAGTTGGACAAACCAACGCGAGTTCGGTTCGACACGAACTCGCAGAGGTGTCCGCCACCTATGCGGCAGTGTGATCATTTTGACGACAGTCGGATTCTGCTAGGGGAGGCCCCGCGTTTTCCCAGCACTCGCGACACAGGAGGGCGTGTTCCTGGGTCACTTTGGCGGAACGCTTTGCGCGCGCCAAGGACACATCATCCTGGGCTCTCTATGGCGTCGGTCTAACGTGCGTCGGCGTGAAACACCGACACGAGTTCGGCCGAGCTTTCGTACGCTCCAGATTGACCCGCTGACATGCGTTAAGATGCACTAGACGGTCGGTTGTGCCATAAAACGACCGTGCTGAGACAGGCCGACGATGGGTAGAACCTGGTTTCTGGCGGGCGTGCTTCGGCATGGCGTTTAAAACGTGGAATCGACAGTTCGCCGTGTTAGTCTGCAACCGAAGGGACACCGAAACGTGTACAGCGAATTGAGACCGCAACCAGCCGCGCTATTGGTAGCGTGCTAAGGGCGATAAACATCGTGACCGACAACACCATTGCCCATTTGGTCTGCAAGCCGTAACTGATGTCCGACTGGAAAACATCTTCACCTCCGGTAATGGTCATCATTGCTCTCAATGTATCGACGTCTTGCCCGTTGAACAGCGGTCCAACATGAGCATCCACGAATGCTACACAACACGCACGACCAAATGAAAAACGTCGATCGACGAAGTGAGGGAAGAATGACTCTTCGTGATGCCCCGTGAACATGTCAACGAAATCCGATGACGATAAATCGGTTGGCTGGGTCCACGGGACGTGAGTGGGACTCTCCACCAAGAGTAGCGTTCCACCTAAATCGTCCGCAATGTCCTCGCGCAACGTCGGTGTACTACCCTGCCAGGCCGTTTCTGGGCCGATGACAGCCATATACCCAGTGTGGCCTTCTGGTGAGGAACTACTTGGACAGGTGTAGGTCTGCAAAGATACGTTTGCCAATTTGGAATTGTTCGGGCCATCCCATGGTTCGCTAAAATCATAGTCTTGATAAAGAAGAGGTATTGTTGAAAGTTGTGTTCTTTGAGGGATGAAAAGAGCGGCGTATCCTGCTGATGTCAACAACAACTTCAGCGGCCCACCATGGGCACAAGGACACGCCATGAACAAGACTAAGACAGATGGGCTCTCAATTCCAGTGGACCAGCAGCTCGATCCGGAGGTAATCGCCTTTCGGGAACGGTTCGATGAACGAAGCCCTTTGGATGAGCTAATTCATGAAGGAGCCAGGCGAATGCTTCAATCAGCGATCGACGCCGAAGTAGAGTTATTTATCTCCCAGCACGAAGCAAAGACGCAGCGCATAGACTTCCACCAGCCGACGCAGCGGGATGAGGAATTCGTGGATCCAGTCCGGCGCATGTCGGGCCACTCGCGCTCCTCGGTTGGGGATCGACTCGACAAGCCCCTCATGCTCCAGCTGAATCAGCGCTTCTCTAACCGGAGTGCGGCTCACCTTGTAGCGAGTGACAATATCTTCCTGACGGAGCGGAGCGCCTTCCTCATATAACCCACTGAGCACATCATTCCTCAGACTGGTAACGAGCTGTTCGCGAATACCGGGTGTTTCTACACAAAGGTACGTAAACCGTAATAGGAATAGCTATTCGGGTGGCTAACTCGCTTCAAGGCAGAAAACCCTGGATTCATGGTCTACAGGCAGGGGTTCGCACAACGGAACGAATAGCCCGACGCCGGTCGCAGCGTCACGGGCAAAGTTTGGATTAAGGTATGGTATCAGAGTTCTCGCGGTTTGCACGACATCGAAGGTGTCCGCCGTCTTCGGCGGCTCTGCGGGCATTCGGTGTTAGCGGCTCGGGTTTACAGTTTGAGCGCCACAAAGTAAATGATTCCACCTACGGCAGCCGATATCCAGGCAAACCACCAACGGCCCTTCATAAACATAATAGCTGAAACGAACCATGCGATTCCGGCGAAGATGCCAAAATCGCAGCCTATGGCTAGACCTCTCGGTGTGGACAGGACGAACCGCCAAACGTTCTGAACCAGTGCTACTGAAGCGACTCCAGTTAACAAGATGCCAAATATTCCCAGCGGCACTGATGGGACAATGCGCCACCGAAACCGGAGAACGTGTGAGGCTTTGGGCGTCACTGTGGCGCGGCCAATTTGATGTCCAGTCGGTCGTAATGAAGTCGATCGCCTAACGGATAGCGTGGTGGTCGCCGCGCTCAAACGAAGGAGTCGGCGTCGAACCACCAATCATTGTACCAATGTCGAATGCTATTAAATTACCAACGCGGCGATCGCGAAGCGACACAGCCACCACGCGATGTTGGCGGCGCATGACACACCAATCTGCTTTAGCAAGCCTGTCTCATTTTGAAGCCATAAATCGCAATGGGTGTCGTAAACAGGAGCGCCCAGCCGATGACCCGAAGCAGGCACCCCGGTGTGGGCTTATCGATGTAGTGCCCACGCCACCATCCAGTGTATGATCCAATCTCGTCACCAAACCAAATGAAGGCTAGTGGAAGGGCGAGGAACATAGCGGTCTGCAGCGCCATTTTGTCGGGAGGGCCAATGCAAGCCGCAGCGATGACAAACAGCAGGGCCAAAATCGCCGAAACTATTCTAGGTCGATCGACAGTCAAATCCACACATGTTCTAGCCACGCCAACGGATGGCCTGGGGGTCGCCGCACCCTCCAAGCGAGCACGGGTTAAACAACGAAGTATTGTAACCAAACGTGCTGGGTCAGCACGACCAATGCGGCGATTCACACTGCCCCCAGGCACTGTTGGCGACTATTCGTGCCTGAAGACACCAAGCCTCAGATGCCTCAGCTTTGTCCCTGGCGCCACCACGATCTTGTTGGCGCCATCCATGTCGAGCGGGCCGTCGACCGTTACGGTCTCTTCGCCAAACGAAAAGGTAATAGCATCCCAATTTGCTGTAACCTTGAACGGAATCCAGCGGCCCAGGCGTTTCTCGTCGAAACGGGCTACATTGGCAATTTGCGATTGCCTCTCGCCGCTATACAGTCGACGCTTCACGCGAGTTCCTCTTGATGTGAGTCCGTATCTCTGCTTACCACCCCATTCACGCAAAAAAAGTGCAAACCCATCGGGGAGATCCTTCGGATGTAGAAGCGTGTCGGACCTTCCGCCGAGCCAAACTTCTCCGCTAAGTCGGAACGGCTTATTCTCGGTGTAGTACAACATGATCCAGGCCGGTTTTGAACTACTAATGACACCGTTTGGGTCGACCGAAAAAGCCTCCAATTGATCTCCCACGTATCGTTCACCGGCAGCGGACAGTAGGTCGACGGTACCCGATTGACCGCGTGCGCTAGTCCTGGTCAACGACCGTGACTCAGCTGTTTCTATGATTAAGTTTGACCGCACGTCCGAAGCGGTCGGGCGTTCTGGTTCGCCGACGTGATTATTGGGAACGACCTCAACCACACCCCATCGTCCGGACGACGATTTGAAGCTGAGACCATCTCTGTCATTCCAACGGGGACCTCTGAAGCGGGGCGACCCGATGTGGGCAAAGTCTTCTTCTCCCGGTGAGTTGTTTGGTTCTCCTGTCGCCCAATTGGTGTAGGTCACTGGTTCTCCGGAAACCCAAACAAAGTTGCCCTCTGACATGACATCATTTAGTCCGATCCATAACCCCCGAGCGACTCCTTCGTAATTGGCAAATGTGGAATAGACCCACTCGTTTTCAGCCTCGTTGTTGATTGTTACCAAATTCCCGCCAAGGACACTTGCCTCTCCCTGCGAGGCGAACCAAGCATTTCGCGAAAGCAAATAGTATTCGTGCCCGTTTGCAGGGTTTACTATGGGGCCGGCAATAACGTCACACGATGCGGCGTGCGCGAGATACGTGAAAAGCAGTACAATTGACAGCAAGTACATTAGCAAGAATCGGAACATGGCACTTTCCTATCCAGCAGAATTGCGCGTATGCGTCGTCGCGCGATGCCAACGGAACGCACGGCGGTCGCCGAACGCTGCGACACCAGACCGCCACACAACACGATTCAATTTACCAAATCTAGGGCCGCAGCCTGCTCGTCAAGGCGATTCGGCATGGATGCCGAACCCTGCGGCTGTGCGTTGTTGGCGGACAAGAACGGCCGCAGAGGCATCAATCACCATATGCCACCAGATCATATTTTACGTTTTCTGGAGCAATGATTTCACGCTCTGTTTCAACAACGTCAGCGACGGAAAACGACGTCTGACTGATTTTTAATGAATTGGTCAAGGCTGACTTTTTCTAGATTTCCAAAATTCAGTCAGACGTCATTATCTTAGGTGGGAGCCAAGGAACGAGACGGATGATCTCGCCTCTTACCGAATGCGACTGACTTTATTAATTGGTTTCTGCTGTCTGACTTCCTGCTGATGATCACCCGGCGGCTGTATAGCGACAACTGTTTCTCCCCTTGGCGACAATTAGAATTCCCGTTTTTTGAAGGGTCAGATTTTCCCAACGACAATTAGAACTACCGGTTAGGTCATAATCGTAAGCCTCACAACCAAGGAG
>Ga0310121_10000237_pt1 | contig 60032 bp, 57 predicted proteins | sample CB27_Tmax_986_MG_FD_203504 | JGI IMG/M metagenome (GOLD analysis project Ga0310121, IMG submission 203504) | Marine microbial communities from Western Arctic Ocean, Canada - CB27_Tmax_986 | ecosystem: Environmental > Aquatic > Marine > Oceanic | place: Canada: Western Arctic Ocean | collected... | reverse complement strand
AGCGATCACTCCCTTGATGAACGATCGACGCGATACCGTTCGCTCCCCGATTACGATGTCCTGGATCTCCATCGAGTGGTCCTCCTCCCATGTGGCGTTAGGGCGCCGATTTTCGTCACCGGACTGCTCCCGTATCGAAGAGTAGTAATCCGGGTTGAGGAAGCATACTAGGGAAACTACACAGTAGTCAAATTATGAATGGTATTTTCCGAGTATCAACCTCCCAAAAGCCGTTAAAATAAGGACAATACTCGAAATCTGAAGCTGCCTCACACCAGGGGTGTCCCCGAACCGCTGGACCGGGGCCGCCGACTCCCGTCGGGGTGAACATCCTCCTTCCAGATTGGGACCTCCCTCTTGACTCGCTCAATCCCTTCGCGAGCTGCTTCGAAGGCCTCCGGACGGTGCCGTCCTCTCACGACGATATACACACTCGACTCCCCCGCCGGCACGTACCCGATCCGATGAACGATTCGGCAAGAGAGAACCCCATCTAGCTTGACGATTTCGTCTTCGATACGCCGGATCACCTGTTCGGCCATCGGACGATGGACGTCATAGTCAAGCGCGGCGACTTCAACGCCCCCGTCTACCGCTCGCACGTTCCCACTAAAGACTACGAGGGCCCCGTCGTCGACCCCTTCGGTCTCCTGGACAAGCGTCTCTAGGGAAAGAGGCCCCTCCTGGATTCGATTTCCCACAGATCAGCCTCCGCTCACAGGTGGAAGAAGAGAGATCTCGGCGTCAGGCCGAAGCAGGGCATCGTCTGAAAGGAGCTCGGTTCCCATCCCAACCGCCGCTTGTCGAAGGTGAGGTGCGATCTCGGGGATCTCGCGGGCAATGGCGGCCCGGAGGTCGGATACCCTGGGAGCACTCTCTTCGACCCGAACAGTTCTTACTCGGCCACCCGCTAGATGGATAAGATTCCCGTAGAAATAAACCTCCACTTTCATGCTTCGCAGCCCCCTGCCAGGGAACTCCCCCTGTTCGACGTGGTGTACGCTCTCCACACCAGACGATAACATTAACATTATAGCTACCCTGATCGAGAGCCCCGGTAGAACCAAGGTGCCCGACACAGATGGCAACCACATCGGATTCCCTAGAGGACCACACGCCCACTACCTGAGGGAGAGATACGTTCTCCGATGAGAAGCCAGACCCTTACTGATACCATGGGTCGCCCCCTCCGGGACCTGCGAATCTCCGTGACGGATCGCTGCAACTTCCGGTGCGGCTACTGTATGCCTCGTGAGGTGTTCGGGCCCCACTTCCAGTTCTTATCCCGACAAGAGGTGCTGAGTTTCGAGGAGATCCATCGCCTAGCCGGACTCTTCGTAGCAGCAGGAGTAAATAAGATTCGCCTCACGGGAGGGGAGCCATTACTTCGCCGTGAGGTGGAAAAGCTTGTCGCGATGTTGGCAGGACTGGACGGCCTGAGAGACCTTACTATGACAACGAATGCCTCGCTTCTACCCGGGAAGGCGGCAGCGCTCAAGGAAGCGGGACTGGCCCGGGTCACAGTCAGCATGGATGCCCTCGATGATGAGGTGTTCAGAGCGATGAGTGATGTTCAGATTCCGGTCGACACGGTCTTGGAGGGGATCGCCGCAGCCCAGTCGGTCGGTCTCAGCCCCGTCAAGGTGAACATGGTGGTGATGCGAGACGTCAACGAAGATCAAATCCTGAAGATGTCTGAACACTTCCGGGGCACAGGCCACATCCTCAGGTTCATAGAGTTTATGGATGTTGGGAACTCGAACAGTTGGAGGCTTGAGGACGTCGTACCGGCCCGAGAGATCCGTGACAGGATCCACTCGCGCTGGCCACTGGAGCCACTAGAGCCCAACTACCGGGGAGAGGTGGCGAACCGATACCGCTACCAGGACGGTGGGGGTGAGATCGGGATCATCGCCTCGGTCAGTCAGCCGTTCTGTTCCAGCTGCAACAGGGCTCGTCTCACAGCGGATGGTGAATTCTATACCTGTCTGTTCGCCCGACAGGGGCACGATTTGAAGTCCCTCCTTCGTGGGGAAGCATCGGATACGGAAATCGCCGCACAACTCGAAGTCATTTGGGGCGCACGCACGGACCGTTACTCAGAGCTGCGAAGTCTGGCCACTATCGATCTTCCCAGGGTCGAGATGTCCAGGATCGGCGGATGAAGGACATTCTCCCTACACTCGAGGCCTGGCACGCTGACGGGGAGGAGATCGCCCTTGCAACCGTAGTGAGAACTGTGGGCTCCTCACCCAGGCCAGTCGGGGCAAAAATGGCCATCACCGCCAGCCATAAGATGGTGGGTTCAGTGAGTGGCGGCTGCGTTGAGGGGGCCGTTTCCGAGGAGGCTCTGGAGGTACTCCGAACTGGAGAGCCGCGTCTTCTCACCTTCGGGATTGCCGATGAGGAAGCATGGGCTGTAGGGCTGTCGTGTGGGGGCACGATCGAGGTCTTCGTGGAGCCCCTGGTCTGGTGAGTTCTGGCGCGATCCTCCAGGGCTTCCTGGCGCGAGTCCAAGGGGATCTCCCGGTGGCTCTTGCGACGTTGATCGAAGGGGCTGGCAACGTTGGATCGAAGATGCTCCTAGACCCTTCGGGGGTCGTTGAGGGAAGTTTCGGAGACCCCGAGGTCGATGCTGCGATCCTACTATTCACGAATGAGTTGTTCCCCTCCCGGAAGTCCGCGTCCCTCGAAGTGAACGGAGCCAGGATCTTCGTAGCGGTGCACATACCCCCTCCGAGACTCGTTATCGTGGGGGCTGTCCACATAGCAATCACCCTGGGCCAGCTAGCGAAAAAACTAGGTTTCAGAGTCATCGTATGTGACGCACGGGAGCGGTTCGCTACGCCAGAGCGGTTCCCGGATGTCGACGAACTCATCCTCGGGTGGCCCAACGAAATCCTGCCGCAGCTAAGACTGGACGAGTTCAGCTTTGTGGTCGTAGTTACCCATGACGCAAAGCTAGACAATCCTGCCCTCCAGGCAGCGCTCCAGAGTCCTGCACCATATGTCGGGGCGCTCGGGTCCAAGAAAACACATGCTCGCCGTCTGAAGGCGCTCCGCAAGGCAGGTGTCAGCGAGGCCGACCTCATGAGAATTCACTCTCCCATAGGGCTCAAGATCGGCGCCAGCTCTCCGCAGGAGATCGCCCTCGCGACTCTTGCGGAGATGGTCGCCGTCCGAAATCGAGTAAGGTCTCTCCCAGAATGAGATTCGGCCCCGTATCCTTGGAGGAATCCGAGGGACAGATCCTCGCCCAGAACGTGAGTGACAAGAATGGCCGTAGAATCCTTCGCAAAGGTCGACCGCTGGACCCTCCTGCCCTCAAGCTGTTAAAGGAAATCGGTTATGAAACCGTTTTCGTGGCTCACCTCGACGAAGGTGATGCCCATGAAAACGAAGCGGCGGAACGGATCGCCCGGACCGCCGCCGGTAAGGGCGTTGAACGGTCGGCAGCCCATATGGGACGAGTAAACGTCACGGCTACGGAACTTGGCGTGGTTCGGGTCGACGTTGAATCGCTGCTTCACCTGAATGAGACCGAGGGTGTTACGGTCGCGACCCTTCCCACCCACAGGGTGGTACGTCCCGGAGAGCGGGTAGCTACCGTAAAGGTCATCCCCTATGCCATCCCTCAAGAATCCGTTGCGAGTGCCGAGGCTCTGTCCGTTAGTGAGGGAATCGTTTCGGTGCTAGCGATCGACCGACAGGCAGTTGCCATCGTTCTCGTAGGTGGACCCGGCGCGTGGGCTGTCCTCGGGGAAGGACTTGGCGATGCGATTCGCAAGCGGATTGAGGCCCTCGGATGCTTCATCTCGGAGGTGACGTTCACTCACACAGACGAAGAGTCACTCTCGGATGCCCTCCAGCGCCAAGTAACCAAAGAAGTTGGGATGATCGTTGTAGCGGGAGAAACTGCCATCATGGACCTCAATGATGTGATCCCCCGCGGACTTCGTCTGGCTGGGGGTCGAATCGAACAGCTGGGCCTCCCCATGGATCCCGGGCAACTCCTCCTCCTCGGCTATCTTCACGAGACCCCGGTGGTGGGTGCCCCGGGGTGCGTCCGTGGCACTTCTCCAGACGGTTTCGACTTGGTCGTCCCCCGGCTCCTGGCCGGCGAGCGACTGTCCGGAATCGATCTCCGCGAGCTAGGGCATGGTGGCCTGTTGTCTGATCCGCGACGCGGATGAGGAGATAGGGCGATGATTTCTGGGATCGTTCTGGCGGCAGGGACATCATCCCGGATGGGTAGCCCGAAGCAGCTCTTGTCCTACCGCGGTCGCCCCCTACTTCAGCATGTCATTGATCGGGCCGGGACGGCAGGGTTGAACGAGCTTCTGGTGGTGCTGGGATATTCCGCCCCCGAGATCACGGAAGCGATTGAGCTTCCTGGTCACGCACGCATCGTTGTGAATACGTCGTATGAATCTGGCCACGCATCATCACTTCGCCTGGGGCTCGACTCCGCGTCACCCAAGACCCGAGCAGCGATGATCTTCTTGGGGGATCAGCCTGATCTGCGCACTGAAGTGATCGTGGCCGTGTTCAGTCTATACGCCGAGACCGGTGGTCCGGTTGTGCGAGCCGAGTATAGGGGGGACCCCGGTCACCCGGTCATGCTCGACCGGTCCATCTGGGGGAAGATCTCCAGCTCATCTGGCGACCGAGGGGCAGGTCCAGTCTTAGCCCGCCACCCGGAGTGGGTTGTTCCGGCCGCGGTCGATCTTCCCCCGCCGTTGGAAGTCGATACCCCGGAGGACTTCCAAGCACTCATCGCGGGTGACCCTGAGACTACCTAGCTCCTATCCGATCAGGTCAGATCAACAAAACAGTTGGCCAGTGATGAATTAGTGGCCAGGTGACTCCTGCAACGATTTCCAAAAACGCCTATATTGTGAGCGCGAAAAAGCCGAACCGGAACCCGAACTTCCACTCTTGGAGACAATCGTGACGATGCATCTCAGCAAAGCTTTCGCGCTGACCGCACTTCCAGTTTTTATCGTCGCCTCGTGCGGAGGAGACACCACCTCAGGATCCGGGGCCGGTGGGGAAGGAACGGACAGTTCCGCCGAAGCCTCTGAGATCAGGGTAGAACTCGCTGCGGTTGGAGGGTCGGCCACTGAGGGAGCCGTCTCTCTAACACTGAACGAAGGATCCTACTCTACTGTCGTGTCAATAGATACTCACCGGGGCCCCGGAGACTATCCTGTCCATATCCATGCCGGATCCTGCGCCGAGGGCGGCACCGTAGTGGTGCCGCTCACCTCTGTTGAGGGACAGGAGGGCGGTGAGGGTCAGTCAAGGACAACCTTCTCAGCGTTGGATCTTCCTGCTGAGGGCTCCTACTTCGTCCAACTCCACGACGCGCAGGATCAGAGTGCGATCGGGTGCGCTGATCTCCCGCCCCTCTGATTGCGCTCAGCGGTCGCTATGGCAAGCACGTCAATGTCTACCTCAACAGTCCCAAATACTCTCGTGAAGAACATCGAGAGTGAACGACTGCTCATCTGAGTTTATGATGTGACAGGGAGGTACCCCTACAGCGGATGATACGCGAGTCCTCCACGGGTTGGAAAAGCCTGTAGAGCGACCAACCAAGCGTTCACTCGGGCGATAATTTAACTTCGAACATCGAAGGCCAGAGTTTTCCCGTCAGATAGAAGGTGCCGGCTTCGGGATTGAAGGCGATCCCGTTCAGAACTGCGCGAACATTCTGCGGTCGTCCACCCACTGGCTCAAGAACCGATCCGTCGAACTCCGTCAGAACGTGTCCATTGATCTTGTTGATCTGCAGAATGCGGTCGGTCTGATACACGTTGGCGTAAACCGCTTCTCCCACGCATTCCAGTTCGTTCAGGTTCCGCACAGGGGACCCATTGAGCGTAACCTCCAAACTCTCGAGGATCTCGAAGGAATTCGGATCTCGGCGATGCAGGATCGCGCTCCCGTTCGACATGAAGAGTGACTCCCCATCGTAGCACAGACCCCACCCCTCCCCCTCGTATTCAATCTCTCGGACCAGGTCGAAGCTCTCCAGGTCGTAAGCGAAGGCGACATTCTCCTGCCAGGTGAGCTGGATCAGTTCATTCCCAACAAGCGCGAGGCCTTCTCCGAAATACTCCTGTGAGATCTCGAGCATCCGCAGGACCTCCCCGGTCTCGACATCCACTGCACGGAGAGTCGACTCACCATACTGACCTGTACTCTCATAGAATGTGCCATCGTGAAGCAGCAGCCCCTGAGTGGATGCCCCAAAGTCGTGCGGGAGTACCCGAACGACCTCGGGAATCTGACTCCCAGCGGCCTGTCCACACGCTGCAAGGCCCACCAGGGAAGCGATACTCAGGTACCGGGACACCTTCACCTCACACCTCCTCCTCGTCACTGCACTGACAACTGATATAGGGTTGGATTCGTGCAACTTCGGATATCTCGAATCGCATATTCGACCTGAAATTCAAGCACTTTCACGCGTACGCACTCAATGGTGCTACATACCAGTTTTCAAGGCTGCACTGTGCCTTGATAGTCGCGAGGACTAATTGACCGCCCCCATTTTCCATCAGGTGAGTTCCCGCTTCAGCCACTTGCGCCACGCGTCCTTAACCCTCCCAAATTAGATATGGCTACCACGCCTCAATAAGGCGAGTCCAAAGCGGGCGAGCACTCGGCTAAGTCCTCGTCTAAAGCTAAATGACATGGCTTCTTCCCTGTGATCGTCGATCACACAACGGCGGGAACAAGACTGCATCACTAGTGGCAGCGTTCCGCTTAGTGTCAGCGTCACACAGCGCAGCCGCATAGTCAAGGCAGAGGCGAGTCACGGCCAGCCACCGTACGCTTTCGCCCCATCTTGGAAGCCGCTACCCTCCTCGCCGTATGGATAGTCTGCGGCTGATAGTCAACAAAATCCTAGGCCGAGAGACGGTTCTCGAGGTCGACCTTCTCGGGACTCCCCTTCGCCTTGCGATAGAAGCACGGCGCGAGATCCGCAGGGTACGCTCCATCTCAAAGGAAGCCGCTCTCGTCGAGAGGATGTTCAAGTTTCTTTCCAACGAAGACGTGGTTTATGATATCGGGGCAAATATCGGACTGATTGGCCTCCTTCTCGCCCGACATTCCGAGGGTCGGGCATCGCACGTGCACTGCTTCGAGCCGGAGCCCAGGAACTTCGACCAACTCCAGAGAAACATCGTAGAGAACGGACTCACGGAGCGCATTTCTGCACACCAGGTAGCACTGGCCGAGAGGGCGGGTGAGCTGGAGCTCTTTATCCGTGGGGGCCCGGGCGAGGGACGGCACTCAACAGTAGTGCCCGAGGGCTCAACTGGCTCGATCCGGGTTCGCGCCGAAACGGCGTCCGCCTTCGCGGCTTCGGTGGGGAAGCCGCCGGACCTCGTGAAGATCGACGTCGAAGGCGCCGAGGGCCGCGTCCTTGCAGGAATGACATCACTTCTGCGAGACCATGGGCACGGGCCAAGAGAGATCTTCATGGAATTACATGACAAAGGGGACCGGGACTTGATGCCCGACGGTACCCCGATCAGGGAATGGCTCGCGAAGCATGGATACGCGCTGGCCTGGGAGTTCGAGCGGGGACAAAGCCGACACTGTCATTATCGCTAGCGTCCAGCTTTCCGTCCCTTGCTGCGATGCCGAATCCGGTAGATTCCAGGGATCTCCACGGGGTTACCCTGCGTACCCAGGAGCCATCGGAATACCCGATCGTCGTGAGTCCGCCTCCACCGGGGGACCGGACGCTGGTAGAAGTCGATCGTCCCACAGTAACCGGCGGCTCGCGCCACATCTCCCCTGGTAATCTGTAGTGCCCCGACTGCACGCTCACGGGTATCGGTACTGAAACCGCTGGTCGGGTCGATGTCCAAGAGTCGGGGCCCTTTCCGCCCCTCCTGAAGATAAGAATCTGCGGGCTTCAGAAGCTCGGTGATCTGATGACGTCGGGGGAACACCAGGAAGTCGTCCCGACCCAAGAGCGCCTTTCCCGCCGCATCGATCGCGCCCTCGTGAAACACGAGGTCACAATCAGCAAACCATATCCAATCCGCCTCGGTAACGCGGGCGGCCAGATTCCTTCCGAGTGACCGGCGAAAGAGTTCCTTCTTCTCTAGGGGCTGCCAGTTCCAACGCACACGGGGTACATCTTTACTCCCGAAGAACTCCAGGAGCGCTTTCGTGGACTCGTCTTCGAGAGTGTAGAAAACCGTCATCGTGACCGAGGTCTTCGCCGGGGGATGAAGGACAAGCGAGGACAGCTGGTAAGTGAGCAGGTAGGCATACTGCCAGCAGTGGCTCACAATCTCAAGCTTGAGTGACCGGCCGACTGGGAGCGGAGGCGGCGTTGCGGGCAGGTCGGGCGCAAACAGGCTGCGGGGGACAAATCCGCTTGCAGCCAACCGAAAAAAGGTCTCCCTCATATGGTCAAGAGGATGGGGGTCGACGTACACTTTCGACAACGGTACGAACAGGGTGAAGGGCCCAACAAAGTGGAAGGGTAAGCCGTAGCCCTCGCATGTGTCCATGGGGTACGGGCAAGAGCACGGTTTCGGTGGGGCTGCAGAGCCCTCCCTGCTGTGCCTCACTCGTCTTACCTTGGTAAGGTCGTGACCCCAGGCCAGGTGAGGATCCATGATCCTTATCCTTTTACTGAACTCGTCACAACTGGATACGGTGATGATGCCCAGGCCCCGGACCCCAATTCTCATCCTTCTCATGGGTCTTACGGGCGCCGCCCACCCGGACCTTTCAGCGCCCTCCAGCACCGCATGTGAAGTTCCGATTCGATGGTGGATCGCGGAGGTCGACCCCCGGTTTGGGATCACGGAAGACGACGCTGCCCGGGCCGTTCGTCAAGCCGGAATGCTGTGGGAATTGGCACTCGGGCGCGTTCTGATATTCCAGGAGTCCGCCGAAGGGATTCCCGTTCGCTTCGTCTACGATGAACGGCAGCAGGCGACCCAGGAACGGCAGGCTCGTGAGGTATTGATCGGAGAACGTTTAGAGGCGATGGCCGAAACAGAGGCCGCCGTGGAAACCGCCCAATCGAGACTAGTAAACCGGAGAATCGTCCATGAGGCCCGCCTTATGAGCTTCGAGGCCCGTGTGGCAAGCCACGAGGATATGGTGGAGTACTGGAACCAAAGAGGTGGTGCCCCCCCCGCCGAGCTTCAGCGGCTTCGGCTAGTTGAAGAGGAAATCGAAACCGCGCGCCTCTACGCGAACGAGGCCTCGGACGAGGTAAATGCCCTGGTTGAGCAGATGAACCAGGCAACGGACCAGCTCAATAGGGAAGTCACGGATACGAATCAGGCTAGAGTAGAGCTTGAGGAGCAGTTCCCTATCATGAGATTTCAGTCCGGGCAATTCATCGAATCCAGGAGCGGTATCGGGCGATTCACCTTCTCCCGAGAGGTCGAGATCCGGATTTTCCAGTTCGAGAACCGGAACCACCTGCGACTCGTGATCGCTCACGAACTAGGACATGCGCTTGGCCTGGACCATACGGGAGTGGAGGGAGCCCTCATGGCCGAGGCGGTGGTCGCCAACCCGGAGCAGGGACAGCCGCAGATTCAAGCCCCTGACGTCGAGAGCCTCAGGAACCTCTGCCCAGAGCTATAGAGAGTCTACAAGTCGAACCTGTAAATCGGGAAGAAAGTGCGAAGTCGCCCAGCCTCTGGTCCCCGACACCATTCCAGGTAGGTAGTACACGATGTAGGTGCGGAGATAGACCATGTCGTCTGCATCTCTGAGGAGATTCGCGACAATCCCAAGCATCTCCTCATCCACCTTTCGACTGAGTTCAACGTCGAGAATCCGAAACTGACCGGGAATCACATCCTCACGTATCACCACAATGCCGAGATCGTCCGGAACAGGCGCCCACTCAGGTGGTGTGAAAGGCCGGCGAGGCTGGGGGGGCAGTTCCAGCAGCTCCTGTTGCTGTTGAGCATGGACTCCGGAAACTGCCAGACCAGCCAAAAGAAGGGCCAGCGCGAAGCTCTGAGCCCATACCGAACCCCGACTCCCGGCAAACATATCCCTTGGATCTCCCCTCGAAGCGGAAGCGAAACCGCACAATCAGTCACAGCAGGAACGAATGATACTTGAATTGCCGCATGATGCACATTATCGACGTCGGGAAGCGAGCACTCAAAACCGGTAAGAGTAGTTGACCTTCACTGCCGCTCCACGCGAGAGAGTGACAAGCTCTCGGTCATCCAGAAGTCCGAGGCTCGCATTCTGCCAGTTGTGCGTGTACACGAAGAAAATGTCGCTTCCCGGAGTCACGATCCAGCGGAGACGAACGAAGAGTCCCACGATCTTGCTGACATCATCGTATTGCAACTGCGTCGTGGCACTGACCCAAGGGCTCGGATTCCAATCACTCTCAAGCTGGTAGACATCGGTGGAAAAGTCCCCCTGAGGCAGATCGACGTCATTGTGCTCCACATCGAGAGAAAAGGCGATCCCAGGGTTAGGACGAAGAGTGACTCCGGTCGATATTCCCCGAAGACTCCCGTTCCAGAACTCGCCAATTGTCAAGTCACCGAACACGGATACTGACCGCCGGCCCGTAGTGCTTGCTTGGACGGTGGATCTCCAGGCGGGATAAGCTCCTGGTTCGATCTCAATCCCATCGCTGATCTCAAAAGGCCGATCAAGCCACTCGAACGACCGGACGACATTGATCTCCACATTATCGCCGCTTTCAAACTCTGCCCCCAAGACATTGAAAACCCACTCGCGCTCCTCAAGTTCACCGGTTCCCATCTCTATGAGATTCCTGAACTGAACGCCAAAGGCAAGCTGACGAATCCACGGTATACTTTCCGGGCGAGGGGACCAGTTGATCCTTGGCTCAAGCCGACGGAAGTCGTTCCTCGTCACAAACCCCACCGCTGGATCGTAGTATTCGCCGAACTCCCGGTACGAGACATGCCCAGACCAGATGTCATTGGGGAAGTTCAGCCGAATCCCACGGGCCGAGCGATCTGAGAACAATCGGCCAAGGTTGGGATCGGGGTCTGAGTTCCAGACCAGGAACGCGTTCAACTCAGCATTGTTTTCACCCAGGAAACTCCGCGTGGACAGCTGCAGGTCGACGCCGGCAGTATGCAGTGCGTCCGGCGTGAATCCTGTTCGGTCCTTCGAGGCTGCCCGGCGCGTGTAGATCACTCCGACACTCGACTGCTCTAGGATCTGTCTCCTGACACGGGCGACTGTAAAGTCCTCTTGGGGGACGAACGTGTCCGATCCAGTCCCGTTCAAGGACGGAAGAAGCGCCGAGCCTGTGCGGATCTGGTAAAAGGCCAGTTCGTATAGACTCACCTGGCCATTGACCCGAGCCCCAAAATCGATGGGAATCTGTCGTCTCTGCTCCATCCCGATCCGACGAGAGAAAAAGGGCCTCGGCCCACTCCGAGGAGCGAAGGTGAACACACCGGACCCCTCAAGGAAGAAGTCGCGGCGCTCAGGAAAGAAGAGTGGAAACCGAGTCAAGTTCACGCGTCGCTGATCACTCTCCACCTCCGCGAAGTCCGTGTTCACGGAAACAGACGCTCTAAGATTTTCAGTAACGCTATAGTTCAGGTCGAGGCTCAGGTTACGAGGGAACGTCGTGTCGTCCGCCTCATCGACCACATTCTGCCAGCTGAGACTCGCAGACGGGACGGCCTCCAGTCCCAGGCCCTGACTCATCCCTTCAAGGCCGGAGACACGGCCGGCATGGACCGGGCGAAAGAGACCCTCGTTGCGACGCCACCCCCGCCAAAGGATCTCTTCATTCCGGCGGCGGATGGTCCTCTGAAAGTTGATTCCCCAGGTCGTGAGTTCTGGATCAAAGTTGAGCGTCCTGAATGGAATCTCAATCTCTGCAGACCAGCCGTTGTCGAGCCTGTAGGTACGGGCCTCCCAAATCCCGTCCCATGACTTGTTGATGCCGCCCCCGCCCGTCAGGAGACCATCGCCCATCAGACCGGCCGGATTAATCTCGAAGAAGTAGCCGGTGCGACCATCCAGGAACGTATCCAGAATCCACATGAAACGATCGTCTGTCCCGAGGCCCGCATCCCGTTCCCGCTGGTGGGCGAGAATCCCTTCGGGGTCATCGTACAAGATCGCACCGATGTACAGCCGATCCTGGTCGTACACGACCCGGATCTCCATCCCCTCCGAAGCAGCCGCACCCTGGACCGGCTCCTGCTGAGTGAATTCCGTGATCGGGATGGCCGAGGCCCAAACCGATTCTTCAATCCTTCCATCTAGCTCGATCAAAGCTTCGTCGGGCAGCGGATATGCCTGGAGGGTCACCCCTGGGTCACTAAAGGGGGGGTCGCTCACGACCTGTGCAGGAAGTGTCACAGGCAATACGAGGAATGCCGCTGCTACTGTGCACACAACTACCAACCGCAGTGCGGTGACCCCGAAAGTAATCACAGGCAGACGCGAGTAGGGCTTCCCAGCACCAGCTACGATCAACCGGGATCCGGCGCCAGACCCTCCGGAGGCGTCGGGTTGCGTCGGAAGGCCGACTCCGGCCGCAAAGTGGGTTTAGCCGGGCGGCTCGACTCCAAATCCCGAGAGGGGCCCGCGGAGATTCCGTCCTTCGGAAGGTCCACCGCCCCTGCCACGAATTGTCCGCGGAAGAAGCCCGACAGGTCATCGACCAGGGAGTACATCACAGGAACAACGACAAGAGTCAGGAAGGTGGCGAATATGATACCCACGATGACCACGATCGCCATGTTTCTCCACCAAGCAGCCTGTTCCCCGCCCCAATAGAATTCCGGGCTCAGACTCGCATAGAGACCGAAGAAGTTGAAGTTCAGCCCGATTGCCAGAGGTACTAACCCCAGCGCCGTGGTGACCGCGGTTAGAATTACCGGACGAAAGCGAGTGATGCCCCCCTGGACGAGAGCTTCTCGTATGTTCATCCCATCGCGACTTCGGAGAACGTCGATGTAGTCAATGAGAACGATCGCGTTGTTCACAACAATTCCCGCCAGCGAAATGATCCCCACGCCCGTCATGATAATCACAAAGGGCAAATTGAAGACGAGGAGCCCGATCAATACGCCCACGGTCGACATGATCACCGAGGTCAGGATGATTAGGGGCTTCACGACGGAGTTGAACTGGCTGATCAGGATGAATGCGATCAGCATGAGCGCGATGCCGAAGGCCCGAGTCAAAAATTCTTGCGCCTCGATCTGCTCCTCGAGCTGTCCCGTATACCGGATCTGGTACCCAGGTGGTACTTCCATCGCTACGAAGTCAGACAGAGTCTCCTGGACTTCCGCTAATACAGCGTTCTGATTGAATCCCGCCCGCACCTCAGCGGAGATGGTGGCCAGCCGATCCATGTCCTTACGGCGGATCGAGCCTAGACCCTCACCCACCTCCCACGTCGCCACAGAGACCAACGGAATCGGATCTCCCTCCGAGAATACGACAAAGTCTTCCAGTGAGGAAAGTTCGTCTCGGTACGGCTCCGCCAGCCGGACGACAATGTCATACTCGTCGTTACCCGCGCGGTATGTTGCTGCCTCTACACCCTGAATCGCACCGCGGACTGCACTACCTACCTCACGGGTCGAGAGACCGTAGATCGCGGCGAGTTCACGGTTCACTCTCACCGACACCTCTGGGCGCGCCTCGTCCAAATCACTCTCCAGTCCCACAAGACGGGCCATAACCGAGGCATTGCGAAGGATCTCGAGGATACGATCTGACAGACGCTTCAACTCCTCGGGATTACTCCCTACCACTTCGACGTTTACCGGAGGGCCCCCAGGGGGACCCTGCGCGGGCATGGCCGCGGTGATCTCAGCACCCGGAATGTCCGCTCCGATTCGCTCCTGCAGGAAGGTCAGAGTCTCAAACACATCTGAGATCCTGTCCTCGAAGTCAATCAAAGACAATGTGATACGAGATTGGTTTTCTCCAGATGGTCCACCCCCACCCCCCATGGTGGCCGCTCCCGGACCACCGCCGCCACCCCCTCCGGCAGTCGTTACAATCGACTCCACATCCTCCATCCCTGGAAAGTCGTGGAGTTCTTCCTCTAAGGTGCGAGCAACAGATTCAGTAAACGAAACGCCGGTACCTACGGAGGCTTCCGCATCCACGATCAACTGTGGGGGCGGAATGTCCTCCGGGAAAAATTCGACACCATGGTTGAACAGGTAGAAGAAGCTGAGAGTCACTGCGAAGACTCCAGCGCAGCCAGATAGGACAACAGAGCGGTGATCCAGCGCCCAGCAGATGGTCGCCTCGTACGTACGAAGAAGGGCTGGTACCCAGTTCGTCTGAAACGCTCGGGCCATTCGATCAAGTAGGTAGTGGTGGAGAGCCCAAAGGCCGACCACCGTGACTGCAGCGAGAACTGCGGTGATGACATTGAAGAACCCGATGGCCACAAGCGCTGCGATCGACCCCACGAGAATCGTCCGGTGTGCAATCCCCGTGAGCGGCTTGCTCGGATTCCCCTCGGATTTCAGGAAGATCGCGCACAGAGTCGGCACGATGACGAGGGCCACGAAAAGCGAACTTGAAAGGGTGATGATCAAAGTCAATGGGAGATACCCCATGAACTCTCCCACTATACCGGGCCAGAAGGTGAGCGGAGCGAATGCTGCGAGTGTCGTCGCTGTCGCTGCGATCACAGGTGCGGCCACTTCACCAGTCGCCTTCTTCGCTGCGACTGCAGGGCTCCACCCATCTCCGACGAAGCGGTAGATGTTCTCCACGACCACAATCGCGTTGTCGACCAGCATCCCGAGAGCAAGGATCAAGCTGAAAAGCACGATCATGTTCATCGTGATCCCGAGGAGCGAGAGGATCACAAACGAGAGCAACATCGAGGTAGGAATCGCAAACGCGACAAACGAGGCCGTCCGTAGACCCAAGAAAAACAACAGAACAGCCAAGATCAAAAGCAGGCCCGAGATGATGTTGTTCTCAAGGCTGCTGACCATCATGTCAATCTGGCGCGACTGATCCCCCGTGATCGATACCTGCGTGGTTGGGGGAAACAGGGGACTTATATCGGTCAGGATCTGCTTCACCCGGTCCGAAGCTTCGATAATGTTCGTGCCTGACCGCTTTATGATGTCAAGAGTCACTACGGGATCACCATCCAGGCGGGCGTAGCTCGTTCGATCGGTGAAGCCAAACTCGACATCGGCTACGTCACGAACGTAGACAGCGCGTCCATCGAAAGTGTCTACGACAAGGTCCTCGATGATCGTCGGGTCCACGAACTCACCGTCAACCCGAACGAGATAGTTCACGTCGCCGACCTCGATCGAGCCACCAGGGATGTTCACGTTTTCCGTCTGAATCGCCTCGACCACGTCGTCCATTGCGAGGCCATAGAACTTGAGCTTTCCGAGGTCTACTTTGACCTTGACCTCGCGTTCCAGACCACCTCTGACATCGACCCGCAGGACCTCAGGGATCTGCTCAAAGAGGTCCTGGATCTCCTCACCCAACTCCTTGAGACGTACGAGCCCATATTCCCCTGCTAGATTCACCTGCATGATGGGAAACTCGGACACGTTGAACTCCAAGATACTCGGAGCTTCCACGTCGCTCGGGAGTTCGGGGGTCGCCAAGTCGACCTTCTCACGGACCTGCTGTAGGGCCTCATTAAGATCTGTGTCGACCGAAAATTCGACGGTGATCGACGAATATCCCTCGACCGAGGTTGAGGTCATCTCCTCCACCTCGGAGATCGTGTTCAGCTCCTCCTCCAGGGGCCGAGTAACGAGAGTTTCAATATCCGCGGGAGATACCCCCGGATAGATCGTGTTCACCACGATCATGGGCAGTTCGATCTCGGGCGAAGCCTCCTTGGGGAGGCCCAGATATGAAAGAAAACCGGCGAGCGAAATGATGATCAAGAGCATGACCACGCTGGTCTTGTGCTCGACAGCGAAGCTTGTGAGCCTGAACTCCTTGAACCGGTCTGCGAACATCGGATCAGACTTTGGGACGTTCTGGGGTCCTCTGTCCGGATGCTCGTAGCCTCGCCCGGTCACCATGTGTCTCGGGTCCAGTTCCCCTCACGAGTTCGGACCACCTCGACCCGGTCCCTATCTGTGACGAGAGTCTGACCCACCACGATGAGTCGGTCTCCTGGCGCAAGGCCCTCCTCCACGACCACCTCGTCACGCTGAGCCGGACCAATAGCAACCGAACGCACCTCGGCCACCTCTTCACCCGCTTCGCCCACACCGACGACAAACGCCACGAATCCTTCCTCTACCCGGACCAGTGCCTCCTGAGGAATCACGATGGTGCTCGGGATCGTCCGCTGAAGAATCTCGATATTGGCGACCATCTCCGGCTTTATGACGAAGCTGGGATTGGGGAGAACGAGCTCGGCTGCGAACGTCCGGTTCCGCGGGTTCACCGTGGCCCCGACATATCCAATTCGGCCAGCGTACTCTTCATCCGCGAGAACATCGAAGCTCACCAACGCTCGAGAGCCAGTCTTCACGTCAGCCGCGTATCGCTCCGGAACCCCACCGGTCACCTTCACCGGATTGATTTGGACAATTCGAGCTACGGGAACCCCTGGGGACACCATCGTTCCCAACTCCACCTCAAGTCTCTCTAAAATCCCGTCTATTGGTGCGCGAATCACGGTCCGATCCAGCCTCTCGTTCAGCGTTCTCAATACAGCCGCAGCCTGATCGGCTTGATACTGGGCCTCTAGGTAGGCAAGTTCAGATCCCACTCTGTCCTCTTCGAACAGCCGTCGACGCCTCTCCCAAGTCTCCTCGGCGAGTCCCGCACGGGCCTCGGCCTCGGCGAACTGAGCGCGGAGAATGCTGTCATCGATACGAAGAAGGGGCTGTCCTTCGGTCACCGAGGATCCATCGTTGGTCAGGATCTCGCGGATCACTCCCACTTCCTCTGCGGAGATCGTTACGTCCCGGTTAGCCTGAACGGTTCCAATCAGTTGGATGCGCTGCTCGAAATCCACCGCCAGCAGTGGCAGGACTTCCACATTGATGACCCGCTGGAAGGAGGTGTCCTCCTCCCTCCCGGCACCCGCCTCTACCGTGTCGCCGCAGCCCGACACCGCTAGAGTTAGCACTAAGGTCAGGGCCCTCTCATCTATTATCATCGAGATCCTTCCTCTTCTCTCTCTATCAAAGTCGTTCTTCTAGTGGACGTATAAGTTTGGGGTAAAGACCCTTACATGCATCATGGTCACTACGAACCTTCGGGGAGCGGAACCTCCCCGACGACCTGGTCAATTCGAGCCCGAGTGGACAGGTAGTCGAACACGGCCTCTGCGTAGTTGAACTCACTCTGTCGAAGGGCAACCTCGGCGTCTGTCAGCTCAAGCTGGCTTCCCAACCCCTCCCGGTACTGCGCGCTCGCGATTTCGAAGCCTCGCAGGGCCTGCCGAACTGCGAGGCCCTGGCTGCGGGATCGAAGTCTCGCCTCTTCCGCCTGTTCGATGAGACTTCGGAGCTGATTTCGGAGTTGGTCTCCCGCCAGATCCAGTTCAACCTCGGCTGTGCGGAGGGATGACCGCATCTGATCAATCCGCGCATTACGACGGAACCCCGAAAAAACGGGTAACGACACGCGCAGACCCACGTTACGACCGTATCCCCGCTGTCCCGACCTCCCGAAAAAGCTTGGACTCCCATCCTGCTGGGCTTGGATGTCATACATAGCAAAAAGGGAAACCTCGGGAAGGTACTCTGCTCGTTCGAGCTGTAGCTCCGTCCCTCGAAGCTCCGTGTTCAGGCCTGCCTGTTGGATCAGTGAGTTGGTCACCCGTGCTCGCCGGAGCAACGCCTCTGAGCGAGCGTCGTCAATCTCTTCCCCCAGATCCACCCCCATCAGGGTCAGGAGCCGGATATTCGCCTCACCATTTGCTCCGAGATCATCCAGGTTCAGTGTGGCCAGAGAACCCACGACTTCCAAGGATGTCCCTTCTTCGAGGTCCAACTCCGTAACGAGATCCCGTTGCATCCGGCGGAACTCGTTCTCCGCCCTCCTCAGGTTCGGCTCCAGGTTCGCCAGCTCTACCTCCAGCCGGAGCACGTCGTAGTCCGAGGAAAGCCCCGCCCGATTCAGAGCTCGGGTCTCTTCGAGGGACTGGATCACCCTCGCAACTGACCGCTCGATGAGCCTCGCCTCCTCCTGTGCCAAGAGCAGTTCGTAGTAGAGAAGGCGGATCCGGGTGATGATCTCATGCTCCGCGCCCCTCACTATCTCCAGTTGGAGCTTCTCGAACCGCACCGCAGCCCCTACACCAATGAATGTCTGGGCGCGAAAGAGTGGCTGCTCGAGGGCAATGTTTCCGCTCCATACGTTTTCCGCTCCAAACTGGATCTGTTGCAGCTCACCCTCCCGCGCGTTCGGATTAAAGATGATCGCTGGAAGAAAGGAGACGGCCGGAGAGAGGTTCCGTGTGTAGGAGGTACTCAGATCCAGACTGGGATAGACGCTGGACCAGGCCTCGGCTACCTGACCTTCGGCCAGCGCTAGCGCCAAGTTGGCTCGCTCCAGATCCCGGTTTCCCCCGAGCCCCAGGCGCAAAGCCTCGTCCAGTGTTAGAGAAACGGTGCCAGCCTGGTCCCGCGCACTCCTCCCCGACAGGTCGCCCGAGACCGACTGAGAATGAAGCGCACCCGGAATCCCGGCGAGCACGGCAAGCGCCACTGTCAAGGTCCGTCCGAAGGCGTTCATCCATTTCACTCCGTCCATTGGTTGAACTCGCGCCCCTCTACGGAACGCAAAAAGGAAGTTTCAGTCTCCTGCTCCGACCGGGTCGGATGACCTCCCGGTGCGGCCCCCATCGGCACATCCTCATGGGTGATCAGGGCGGAAAACTTCTCCGTGCTGACGCCCAACAGGACCCTTCGGAACGATGCCCTGAACTCTACTCGAAACGTGTCTTCTGGAATGCTCAAAAGACGCCTCGAGTACAACGACAGCAGCCCATACGCGTGTGACCAAAGCGTTAGCGAGATCCCCGCAGGGTCCTCCGGCCTCAAAATCCCAGCTTCGACACATTCCCTCACCCTGTCATCCCAGAACTGCTGGATGGCATAGTGGCACCTAGCAACCTCGTCCGGGACCTCCTCCAGACCCATGAACTCCCTGAACGCATGGACCATCTGGAAGTAGCGCGGATTCTTGAGCGAGAAATCCATGTAGGCCTCACCGGCAATCTCAAATCGCTCCAACGGGGTGGTACCTGATAGAGCCCGTGACAAAGTCCGGAAGAGCTCGTCGTGAGCCTCACCGAGGACATCGAAAAGCACCTCTTCTCGGTTTTCGAAGTGGCGATAGAGCGCTGGCGCGGTTACCCCAACATCACGAGCTAACTTCCGCATGGAGAACCCTTCGAAGCCCACGCGCAGGTACAGGTCGCAGGCATGGGTCAGAATCCGCTCACGTGCCTTGCTCATAGTGAACACTGTAAACTAATGCGGATTCTGATTCAACTTCTATCTTGATAATAATACGATAACATCGTTAACAGTATTCGCTGTGAGTGCACCTCTGGGAGGATGGGATGCTGGATGTCGAACCGAGCCTCGGACAGTTCGTCAGTCTTCGACGGTCATGCGGATCACTTGGTCACCCTGTTGGATTCGGTCGAGTACATCAGCTCCCTGCTCGACCCACCCGAAGGCGGCGTAGCCACCATCCAGGTTGGGCTGGATCGAGTGAGTGAGGTAGAACTGAGACCCTTCAGTATCCTTGCCCGCTGACGCCAGTCCCAGCACGCCCCTCTGAAACGGAAGTTGGGTGAATTCGCTCCGGATCTGATAGCCCGCTACACCGCCGCCGTCCCCCATCCCGAAATCACCACCCTGTGCGACAAAATTAGAGACAACGCGATGGAACCGAGCACCGTCATGTGCGCCCCGGCGAACGTCGTTCACAAACGCTTGTACCGAAAGCGGCGCCTGCTCGGCGAAGAGCCGCACAAACATCTCGCCTCGATCCGTCTCGATTTTTACCCTTGGCGCCGGACCGAGTTCGGAAAGGGCCGCCCAATCGATTGTAGGTGGAGGCATGGTTGCGTCAGCTCCTCCTAAGGGCACCTGCTCTCCCGTGAGCCGCTCAAGGGCCCGCGCAGCAGCTCCGCGAAGCATCAACTGCTCGCCTTCGACAACCTCCCGAAGAAGAGGCAGGGAGGACGAGCCCATCGATTCGAGGATGGGTACCAAGATGTTCGCATCTCCCCCGGCACGGCGTGCGGCAAAGGCCTCTTCCAGAACCGCCTCCGCCCCTAGTGGGCCAAAGCTCGGCTGAGAAAGCGAGATGGCTGCACGGGCCGCGGGAAGATTCTCGGGGTCGCCCAATCGGGAAACGAAGAGGGTATAGAAGCGCTCTGCTGGCTCGTCTCCCACAGCCCCGCGGGTCCAGCGTTGCGCAAGAGCCCTAACGGCCGCCGCTCTAACGAGCGGATCGGGGTGTTCACCCAGTTCGAAGAGAAGGCCCATAACTGTTGGTGCCGGAAGACCACCAAGGTTCTCGATCCCCCGAACCGTGGCCACCGGATGGTAGTTGGCCATCCTGAGAGTCCAATCGACGACGGTATCCCCTTCGCCTTGGGCCGCGAGTGGAGCAGCAAAGGACACCTGCTTTCGCCAATCCTCAGCCGGTCCGCGGATCCACTCTTTTCCTCGTCCGAGGTACTCCTCGGAGGTCCACATGAGGAGGGTGATCGATCCGGCAGCCGCGATGCGGACGTGTTCCGACTGATCTTCGAGGGCCAGGACAAGAGCATCCCGGACCTCTGAGCTCTCGAGCCATAGGGGACTCATCACGGCTCTAGCAGTGTTCGTCCTCGTTCTCCAGTCAGTGGCGAAATTCATCCACCGAGCCATCCGACCCTCGTCCTCTTCTACATCTCTGAGCCGACCCAGGGCCTGAACCAAATCCATGGCCGCCGGTTCTTCTGGCGGATAACCATCGAGAGCTTCTCGGAGGCGAGGCGCAAACTCACCCCAGGTAGTCACGCTTGCCGCACGACCGAAGTAATAGGCACTCCGTGATCGGACATCGTGGTCCGGGTGGGTCAGGCGAGTCATGAGAAATTCGAGCGCGGCCGGTGGTCTCACTTCCCGGAGAGCTGCGCGAGCAACCGCCAGCGTCCGATCAACCTCTTCGTCCGGATTGGAAACGCCTTCAATGAGTTTAGCGACCGCGTCCAACCCCCCCCTCTTCCCCAGCGCCTCAATCAGGCGCGCCCGTACCTCCCGATTCTCCTCCTCCACAAGGGACACGAGGAGAACCAATCCACCGTCAGAGAGCGGCAACTGGCCGAGGGCGAATGCGGCATTACGTCGCACCTCGGGGGAGATATCGGAGAGCCGACTTGCAAGCTCCTCGGACGCCGTTGGATCCTGAACCGATGCCAAGGCCAAGGCAGCTCGAGCTCGAACTGACGCCTCCGTGCTGGCTAGTAGCTCCTGCAGGGCCGCTCCGTCCCGCTTGACCTGAAGATCCACAATAGCCTGGAGCTCTGGGTTTCCGAGCAGTCCGTCCGACGCGGGTAGATCGGGAACCGGGACGGCGATGGAGTCCCCGTCCATGGTACCGCTGCATCCCCATGTTCCAAGGAGCATCAGAACCAGCGAAATGATCGAACGTGTTGTGGAGATCATCGCGGGAGTCTTCCTTATTTTCTGAGAGGTTGGCAGACCATCGAACCGAGGATATTCTCGGTCAACCCTGGGCCAAGAACTAAGGACGAGCATTTGAAGCAGACAGACTGGATGAAGCCGACCCCACCCCAGGCTCACCTCGGGTTTCAGGGCTCTCCCTTCCATCCGACGCGATGGCTCCCCAACGCGCATCTTCAGACGCTTGCCGGGAAACTATTGAGACCAAAGGAGGAGCTGAATCTTGAGCGACTTCGCATCGAAACTCCAGACGGTGATTTCCTGGATCTAGACTTGGGCCCCGACCCAGGAGCTGAAGCACCATTCGTTGTGGTCCTCCATGGACTGGAGGGCTCTACGAGTCGTGCCTACGTTCGAACGGCGATGGCCGCGCTGGCACGTGCAAAAATGAGGCCGATCGGAATGAACTTCCGCTCGTGCTCAGGAGTCCCGAATCGCCGAGCGCGCTTCTATCACTCCGGAGAAACCAGGGATTTATCTTTCGTCGTCGACGTTCTCCGTAAGAAGTTTCCGGACCGAACGTTTGGTGCTCTGGGCTTCTCCCTCGGAGGCAACGTCCTCCTTCGATACCTTGGCGAGAAGGGTGACTCCACACCCCCACGCTTCCTCGGGGCCGCCGTGATCTCAGTACCATACGATCTCACGGCGGGATCCCGGATGCTGGAAGTTGGGTGGATGGGCAAAATCTACACGCGCTACTTCCTCCGGTCGCTGCAGGAGAAGGCTCGTGCCAAGCGGCACTTGCTCAACGGAGTCGTTGACCTCGAGCGGATTCTCAAAGCGCGGAGCCTTCGCGAGTTCGACGAGGTAGCAACAGCTCCCCTCCATGGATTCCGGAATGCTGGGGAATATTACCGGGAGGCGTCGTCCGGGCCAATCCTTAAGTCCATCAGGGTGCCCACATACCTCCTCCACGCCATGGACGACCCCTTTCTCCCTGAACACGCTGTGCCGCGCGAAGCGGTTAACGAGAACCCTTGGCTGGCAGCTTCCTTTCCTCGACGGGGTGGTCACGTAGGGTTCGTTGGGGGAAAGCCTCCCTGGCGCCCGACCTTTTGGGCCGAGACCGAGGCGATCCGTTACCTTACGACGATCCTCAGGGCACCCTCGATTCTCAACTGAAGTACTTCTGATGCCAGCTCTGCTGTGCAGAGGACTCCCATCTGCCCGCGCGAAGCTCACCGACTCGAGTCAGCGAAAGATCGAATACAATCGTATCTCCTGATACGAGGCCGTTTTCCGCCAGCCCCTTAAACGCCGAGCGAGAAATCTTCCGGATCTCTCCTTCGGGTCCATTGTGGCGGTACCAGACTGACGCGCCACCTATGATCTCCATCCCTAAATCTTCTTCGAGCACACGGAGACTGCTCACCAGCGCATCGATCGAGCAACCGGACGGCGGTGTGACCTGATCATCGATTCCTACCAGTAGAAAGCGGTGGTATAGCCATTCGCGCGCCGCGACCAAGGGGTGCCCGTGAGCCTTCCACCCTTCGAGAAAACCATCGACGCTCAAGAGAAGTATCGACTCCTCTTCCGGGGAGAGCGGGCGACCTGCACCAAAGACCCAGAGCCGCGACGAATCAGGCAAATGCGAAAAGAGATCGGCCTCTACTGCGGTCATCACATAGCCTCGTCAGTGTGGGTGGCCGGAGGGCTAGCCCCAGCCGGCTGAGGAGCCGATTTGTCAAGTAGGACAGCAACCCAGCGGAGGTCCTGGGTGTTCTCAAGCATGATCTTCACGACCATGGTCATCGGGACAGCGAGCAGAGCACCGACCGGCCCCCAAGCCCAGGCCCAGAAGATAAGCGAGAGGATGACGACCAAAGTGGACAGTCCTAGCCGTCGACCCAGCAGGTGGGGCTCGATCAGGTTGCCAAACACTAAATTGATGATGACATATCCCAAAATCACGAGCAGTGGGTCTTCGAACCCACCAAACTGGATCAACGAGAGCAATACGGCCGGAATTGCCGCAATGATTGACCCGATGTTGGGGACGTAGTTCAGCAGGAACCCGATCAGCCCGAGGAGGATCGGGAAATCTACGCGCATGATCCAAGCCCAGGTCCCGATACAGATGCCCGTGGCAAGACTCACCAGCGTCTTGATCGCGAGATATTCGAGTACCTCCCCCGTGATCTTGGCAAAACGCCCCATGTCTCCCTCCGCCCCACCCAAGATGGCCTGGAACTTCTTCGGGAAGATCGTGGCCTCTGCCAGGATGAAGATCATGACGAGGACCACAATAAACGTGGTGGAGAGAAATACGGCGACCCGACCAAGCAGATTGCCCACGAAGTCCATAATCGCGTTCGCGCTCACGATCTCGTCCAAAAGATACTCATCGGCGGGAACGCCGCGGGCCTGCAGTGCCTCAATCCACGAATCGAAGAGTGTCTGGAGACGGCTAGCGTATTGAGGCAGGCGGACCTGAAAATCCGCTACCGATTGGCTCACAAGAAGGACAATGACACCCAAAACGGCCACGTTAATCAGCACCGAAATCAGGATCGCGATCGCAGAGGGGATCCCTCTCCGCTGTAGCCCAAGCATAATAGGCAGAGAGAGAATTGCCAGGAAAAATGCTAGAAAGAAGGGGAGCAGGATGGGCGCACCGGCACGGAGTCCGGCCACAACCACGACCACGCTCGCAAGCACAACCAGAAACCGCGCTCCTGGACCCCAGTCCGCCGAACCAAACCGGTTCTTGGGCATCGCTCTTCCGCCTTCTCTATACATGGTCATCATGCCATGGGAGTTTAATCACCGCACCCGGATGGAGCCACCTCCACCAGTAAGGATGTTCCTTCCCAACCCACGTTCTTCACTCCTATCTTTCGAAAGTGCCATGGCCAGCGTCCTCGAACCCCTTGGAAGCCACCATGCCCTCAAACGACGACCTCCTCGCGCAATGCCGAGTTGACACCTTCCGATCCGGAGGCAAGGGAGGGCAACACCAGAACACAACTGAGTCCGGCATTCGGTTGACCCACGAGCCCAGTGGAGTCGTCGTTACCGCACGAAGAGAGCGCAGTCAGCATCGCAACAAAATCATCGCCCTAGACCGGCTCAGGGAGCGACTGCGCCAGTTCGAAGAGAGTGAACCGGAGCGCGTCCCGACCCGGGTTCCCGACAGACAAAAGCGGGCCCGCCTCGAAGCGAAGCGGAGGAGGTCGCAGAGTAAGAAGCTGCGGAAGCCTCCGAGTCCGGACGACGCGTAATCCCCCATTCCTACCCAACCACAAACCGCTCCATGAAGGCCCTCTCCTGAACAGTCAGCGAAGTCAGGCCGTCCTTCCTCGCCTTCTGGAGGACGCGATCGTACTCGTCGCGGTTGATGGGGTGGAGCCCCGCCAGATCGACTCCTGCCCAACGCTGTAAATCGCGGCCACTCGGTTTGCCTTGGGTCGTCGCGTCTAGCTTCATCTTGAACTTGCGGGCCGGGGAATTGCGCTCTAGGAGCTTCAGGTAGATCCAGCCCCCAATGAACCCTCCAAGATGCGCGAAGTGCGCGATGTTTCCACCTCCTCTGATCCCACTCCAGAGCGAGAGTATAGCCAGGAAGATCACAAGTATTCGCGCTTCAACAGGGATCAGGGCATATATGTAGATCCGCTCGCGAGGCCAGTATCGGGCAAAACCCAACAGCACACCGAACACGGCGCCTGAAGCCCCCACGATGAAGGCTCCTGGCGTAAAAATAGACAGTACGGCTCCCCCCACCCCACTCAGGAGATAAAGCAGGACGAAGTGTTTGCTTCCTATCCGCACCTCTAGCCTCGGACCGAAGAAGTAGAGCCCAACCATATTGAACAGCAGGTGTAAAAAGCCCGCGTGGAGGAACTGGTAGGTAATCACCGTCCAAGGCCGGACGGGCAGTAGCGCTGGAACCAACACGAGTTGGTTTACTACTCCACCAGGCAGGATAAGCGTGGTGGCGAAGAAGGCCACCACATTGGTCAGCAGAATCCGACGTACCCAAGGAGTCATATGGTGTGTTTCGGGAGGATCGGTGGGTGAAGGAGTTGGTTGGGGGCTGAGATCAGAGGACTCCATAAGCTAACCTGTTAGCCCAAGTTGGGTTTCAGAGGCCCAACGAACAAGCCGGCACCCTTGAACTCGCCCCATCCTTGGGCTCACTCTTACCCTTGACACCTGATCGGTAAGGGGCGATAAATGTCACTTATGACAATACTAAGCGGCAGATTCGACAGTACGGGTATGACAGCCCGTCCCGCTGCCTCCACGGTCCGGAGGCAAGGGCAGGAAGGCGGGTGAGTGTAACCTGACGTTTCAAGAATCAACCCAGAACACCACGCCCGCCCCGGCCCCTCTAAAGGTCGGGGTTGTTTTTTTTCAAGCCCCCCGCTCAAGACTGGGCCCGGGGCCGGTGTGAAAGAGGGTGCTAGCCCGAGAGGAATCACGTGGAACCCAAGGCACCTCCTCTGCCCGTGAATCAAGCAAGCTCCCTTCCAGTGGATCCCGGGATAAAGAGCAGAAACATCCGGATCCTCAAATTCGGCGGGAGTTCCATTGGAAATCTGGACCGGATTCGGCGCGTAGCGGAAATAGTGACACAGGCACAGAGTAGTGATGTGGCCCTGATCACTGTCGTCTCAGCAGTCGGCGTAACCACAAATGCGATCCTAGAAGCAGCTGAGCTGGCTAGCCGCGGAGACGAAGGCTATGTAGAACCTCTTTCACGCATTGACGAGAAGCACCGCGGTATTCTTGAGGAATTAGCGCCGGACGAAGAACTGGCACAGTTAAGCAGGCGACTTGAGGACGCAATCAAAGAGTTACGGGAGCTCGCGCGTGGTTCCCAGCTCCTAGGAGAGTGTACCCTCCGGATCCGGGATCGGATGCTTGCATTCGGAGAACTGCAGTCCGCGATGCTTCTAGCCGCGTGTCTCCGATCCGAAGGAGTTTCTGCCACGGACGTCGACGCTCGGGAGATTATCCGGACCGACGATCGGTTCGGCGCTGCCAAAGTAGATCAACGCGTCTCGCGGGAACTGATCCGCGAGCGACTTCCGGGGAGAGACGGAGTTCCGGTGGTTACTGGGTTCATAGGCTCAACGGCTAGCGGCGAAACGACGACTCTGGGTCGAGGAGCTTCGGACTACACTGCCACCCTTATCGGGGCCATGCTAAACGCTGAGTCCGTAGAGATTTGGACCGATGTGGACGGAGTACTCACCGCCGATCCCCGAGTGGTCCCCGACGCGATCCCAATCCGTGAAATTGGGTATGAGGAGCTCCTCGAGCTAGCCCAATTCGGTGCGAAGGTGATGTGCCCACCGGCTGTTGAGCCAGCGCGAAAGGCAGGCATCCCACTCCGGATCCGAAGTACACTCGACCCATCCCTGCCGGGAACGCTCGTCCTCGGAACGCTCCCACCCGATCCATCCCGGCCCGTACGGGGCATCTCCGCCATCCGGGATGTAGCGCTGATTAGAGTTGAAGGCGTGGAAGCTGTCGGTATCACCGAAACTTCCCAGCGGATCTTCAGGGCCCTGGGGAACGCAGACGTAGAATCGCTACTCTTCACACAGGATTCAAGTGCGCACTCCGTCTCGTTTGCAGTCGAAGGAGCAGAAGCAGAAAGAGCCCTTTTTGCCCTCCAGGCCGAGTTCCAACGCGACCGGGATGCCGGACTGCTCAGAGACCCGGTGAGCGAGCAGGGTTTCGCTATCCTCGCGATCGTGGGAGAAGGGATGCGGGACACCCCGGGGATCTCGGGCAGACTGTTTTCGACTCTCGGGGCGGCAAGAGTAAATGTCCACGCCGTGGCCCAGGGCTCTTCGGAGAGGAACATCTCGTGGGTGGTGACATCGGATCAGGAGGGCCTCGCTCTCAGGACGGTGCACCGGGCCTTCTTCAGTCCTCCCGGTGAGCTTCAACCCGTTCGGATGCTGGTGCTGGGCGTGGGCAGCGTGGGTGGTGCTTTCCTGGATCAGTTGGCTGACCATGGGGAAGAGGCCCTCGCCCCACACAGGCTACGACCGTTACTTGTGGGAATATCACAGAGCCAGAAGGCTGTGGTAGACCAGGAGGGGCTTGACCCCGGCCGGTGGCGAGAACTCCTAGAGGGTGGGGACCACACGCCGGAGAACGTGTTCACCTCAGTGTTCACCGGGGATCCTCTTGTGATCGTGGATTGCACCGCAAGCGCCGAGGTCGCCAGTCGGTACCCGGACTACCTCGGATCGGGCGCGGCCATCGTTACCGCTAATAAGATTCCGCTTTCGGTGTCGCTCGATGAGTATCGGTCTCTCCAGCACATTGCTCAGGCCGGGGGGGGACTCCATCATGAGACGACGGTCGGGGCAGGGCTGCCAATGGTTCGAACGGTCTCAGAGTTGCGCCGCAGCGGAGATCACATCGTACGAATGGAGGGAGTCTTGTCGGGTACGCTGACCTTCCTTTTCGACGAAGTGAACCGAGGGCGACCATTCAGCGAAGTGGTCAAAGAAGCGAGAGACCGGGGAATCTCGGAACCTGACCCGAGAGATGATTTGGGTTTCAGGGATGTCGTGCGGAAGCTCGTGATTCTGGGCCATGCCGCTGGTTTCGACATTGAACCCGATGCCGTCCGGGCAAAACCCATCCTTCCCGAGGATCTCCTCAGGGCCCCATCGGTCGATGCGTTCATGGCTGCCCTCCCCGGACTAGACGCAGAAATTGCCGACCGCAGCGCTAAGGCTCGTGAGAGCGGTTGCCGTTTGGCATGTGTGGCCAGAATCGATCAGTCAGGGGCTACCGTGAGCCTGGACGTTGTGCCTGCCGACCGACCAACTGCGCGGATAGGTGGGACAGAGAATATCCTAGAGATCTGGTCGCAGCGGTACTCAGAGCACCCGATCCTCATTCAGGGCCCAGGTGCTGGGCCCAAAGTAACCGCTGCAGGATTGATGACCGACCTAGTCGCCGCTGGAGAGCGGGTGACCCACGGACTTCGGAATCCCGCCAATGAGCCCTGACCAGTCGGTCACGGCCTTCGCCCCCGCGACCATCGGCAACGTCATCTGTGGATTCGATGTCTTCGGACTTGCGCTCGAATCTCCAGGAGACCGCGTCACCGTACGACTCACACCCAATTCCGGCCTGAGGATTTCGAGGATTATCGGAGATGGTGGGCGACTTCCGACCGACCCAGGATTGAACTCCGCAACAGTAGGAATCTCAGCTCTGCTGAGGGAAACGGATCGGTCGGAGGGAATGGAGGTCATCGTGGAAAAGGGCCTCCCACTCTCTGGGGGAATGGGGGGGAGTGCCGCCAGCGCGGTCGCCGCTGTCGTAGCAGCTGATAGTCTTCTTGCCACCGACCTATCTGAGGAGGAACTCCTGTCTTGCGCGCTTGCGGGAGAACAAGTGGCTGCGGGAGGTGCTCATTTAGACAACATCGCACCCGCGCTCCTCGGCGGCCTTCTCCTGGTCCGACCCTCCAAGACCTTGCCTGTGGTACGTCTTCCTGTCCCCGAGGGTCTAGCCGTAGCGCTACTCAACCCAGCAGTAGAACTGAGTACTCGAGAGGGAAGGCAGGCGATCGGCGAGATGGTCCCCCTGGGAGAAGCTGTGTTCCAGTGGGGGAACACCGCGGCCTTCGTTCACGCCTTACACGCACAGGACTGGGGACTCCTCGCCGACGCTTTGGAGGACCGCATCGCCGAGCCGCACCGCCGTGCCTCCATCCCCGCTTTTGATACTGTGCGTCAGGCGGCCCTCGCGACGGGAGCTGTCGCATGCGGCATCTCTGGCGCGGGTCCCTCAATGTTCTCTCTCTGTCGCGACGCCGAGAGCGCTGAAAGAGTTGGAGAGGAGATGCTCTCAGCGTACAATGCCAATGCTGAGCCTGATGCTACGATCTATCGCTCGCCAGTAGCCCTGGCTGGAGCCAGGGTCATCTCTCCCACCGAGGCCCGCGTCTGGTGAGGCTGATCTCTACCCGACCGCCCCATCACGAGGTAAGCCTACGTCAGGCTGTTTTGGAAGACCCCTCGCCAGACGGGGGACTATACCTGCCCATCTCCCTTCCCCGACTCTCCGCTGATGACCTGGAGGTCCTCAAGGGGGTTCCCTTCCCAGTCCTCGCTGAGCGACTAGCACTCCGTCTGTTTGGGCCGAGCGTGGGCAGGGAGACTATTCAGCGCATCGTAACGACAGCGTTCGATTTCCCGGCTCCCCTCGTCCCTATCGATGGGAACACCTGGATCCTGGAGCTCTTCCATGGACCGACGGGATCGTTCAAGGACTTTGGCGCACGCTTTCTCGCTTGCTTGCTTTCGGTGCTCCGGGACTCGGACGAGGGTCCAGTCATCATCCTCGTGGCAACTTCGGGAGATACGGGCGGAGCAGTCGCACACGCGGTTCGTGGTTTGGAAGGGGTGAAGGCAATGGTCCTTTTCCCTAGAGACTGGCTGAGTCCAGTTCAACTCCAACAGATCGAGGAGCCCGCTGCTGGAAACGGATCAGACCACGAGGGCGTCATCCCGGTCGAGGTAGACGGCACCTTTGACGATTGTCAGCGCATGGTGAGAGAGGTGCTAGCAGGGCCAGGACCAGGGATTCGCGCAATCCTGACCTCAGCGAACTCCGTCAATATTGGCCGCCTTCTCCCTCAGGCCTTCTATTACGCACAGGGATGGAACTCGCTCCCGACAGAGGCACGCAAGGACCCGGCTGTGAGCGTTCCGACAGGGAACCTCGGCAACCTAACAGCGGGGGTGATCGCTCGTCGGATGGGAATCCCCTTGGGCAACTTGATCGCGGCTAGTAACGCGAATGCAGCGATGACGCGATTTCTCGAGGCGGGTACGCTTCCGAGTGGCCCTTCACTGAAGACGGTGGCAAGCGCAATGGACGTAGCCCGTCCGAGCAATCTCGAGCGCCTGATTGCCATCTTCGAGGGAGATGTCGACGCACTCCAACGGTGGATTTCACCGACGTGGCACAACGACAAAGAGGTGCTCGAGGTGATGGCACGGGTGCGTCACGAGTCCGGCTATCTCTTGGACCCTCATAGCGCCGTAGGATACCTAGGGCTCGAGTGGTATCGGAAAGATCGACCGAAGGCCCCGGGAATGATACTCGCGACGGCTGATCCTGCAAAGTTTCCAGATACCGTCCAACGGGCCACGGGCCAGCCTCCTCCCCCACGAGAGGACTGGGTAAAAAGCGGCGATGAGGAGTCAAGCGTCTCTCCAGAAACGGTCCGACTAGGCCCCGACCCCGAGGGTTTGAGGGAACTCCTGCGAGACAGCTAACCCTCACTGGTCAGTCATCCATCAAGAAATTAGGACCTGTGGTCCTAGATCCATCCTGAGCTGAGTGCATACTGATCGAGTGGGAATCTTGCCGTGCAGTTGCTTACATCTTGGTCAGGGGTAGCCCCGCCTAGAGTCGGAGTAGATCGGGATTTTCAATCAGCCGTGAACCCTAGCTGGAAATCGTTGCGAAGCCCAACCCCCCAAACCTTAGCTCGTCCCCACCGAACGTGGATGTCCAGATCTTCCTCCATTTCGGACCCGGGCCGGTGCACAGCTAGACATTAGCCACCCCCCAAACACACCCCAAACGTACACAGACGCCGGTTCTGGCGCGCTGTCACCAAACTGATCTCGCGATTCCTTGTGTGCGACTCTCAAGAGAATCTGCGATGGATGGTGGGCCAGCCCGAAGTCTGACCTCTTACAAAGTGGTCCCGCTGGGACTCGAACCCAGGACCATCCGATTATGAGTCGGGCGCTCTAACCAACTGAGCTACGGGACCGATGGGGCCCACATATCGTGTGGCCTCACGAAAAGCTAGGGGCACCGCTCAAGCTCTGCCACCCCTGCACATCGCTCTGCCGGTCACTTCCTCTCTCCGACAGTCCTGGCTAGAGGGCTGTTAACGAGTAGAGCGGGTCCCATTACAAGCGCCATGACACCAGCTCCAACGCAGCGCTCACGGTAAAGTCCCACGATCCTTCGTAGTTCAGCATGGGTGCTTTTATCGAATTTCTGTAAGGAGCGCTGCCCCTGTCTCGCACAAACCAGCTCGGGCCCCACAGCTGCGACCCACCAGAACCCCGCCGCTGAAGGCGGAATGTGACGGCCAGAAACGACGACGATGAGCCAGGGGCAGGTTTCCCTCTGAGCGGGTGGCTCAAGCCATTAGCCACCCCCAAAATGGCCAACAAGGCGATGGGTAACATCCCCGGGAGCGATTCATTCGTCACGCGACATGCCAACCCATCAGGGATCCTTACGCCGACTGCACACGGCCTATCGGGCGCGGTCAGACTTTGTCCCAACCGTATATGGTTGCCGCAATGACACAGGCGCTGCAGATCCCAAAAGGAGCGAGGGTGTGGACGGTAGAACGCGATCCCGTTCTAGCGAGTGAGGCTAAGGAGCGTATTGATGATCTAGGGCTCAAACATGTGCGGCTCCGAGTAGGCGACGGAAGCCTCGGGTGGAAAGAAGGGAGCCCCTACCAAGGAATTCTAATCACCGCTGGAGCTCCCCAGATTCCGCCGTCACTCATAGAGCAACTGGCGCCCAGAGGCTGCCTCGTTATCCCAATCGGACCCCACGACCAGCAGCGACTAGTGCGAGTCACTCTCAACCCCGATGGCACGAGCTCAGCTCCGGAGACACTCATGGAATGCCGATTCGTCCCGTTAATCGGTCATGAGGGGTGGCGGGGTGCGGAGAGCGGGCTGCCCGATGTAGCGCCCTGATTTCTTCAGGACGAAGTTCCCGCCACTCCCCTGGCGAAACTCCTTCGAGTGAGACCGACCCGAATCGGATTCGACGCAGTCGCCGGACCGAGTGACCAACCGCTGTCAAAAGGCGCCGGACCTCCCTCTTTCTCCCTTCCCTTAGAACGAGTGAAATCACCACCCCATGACCACCGTCCCGTACTCCAATGAGGCGGACCTGCTCAGCCTGAGCAGGCCCATCCTCCAGATCGACGCCCCTCTCTAGGGCCCGCAATGTCTTCGCGTTGGGAATCCCCTCGACAGTCGCATGGTACTGTCTCGGAATGCCTGTCGATGGATGTAGAAGGGCGTGTTGAAGGTCCCCCTCGTTGGTGAAGAGGAGAAGCCCTTCGGTATCCCGATCGAGCCGGCCCACATAGGGCAGGTTCCTGTCGGCAGGAGCGAGCAGGGAGTAAACCGTACGCCGATTAGCCGGATCCTTTCGGCTCGTCAGCACGCCGCGTGGTTTGTTCAACATGATCCACCGCGGAGGTCCGAGAAGGACAAGCCTTCTATCCACCTCAATCCGATCCGAGAAAGGATCAACTCTAGAGCCGAGTTCAGCAACGACCTCTCCGTTTACGCGCACTCGTCCCTGAGCCATGAGCTTTTCGGCTTCCCTCCGGGACGCAATACCAGCTCGTGAGAGGAACTTCTGAAGGCGCATCTCTTCCCTGTTCATTCCCCCACTGAGCCTGACTCCAGTTCGCTATCTCCCGGCTGATCCTCAGCACCAACCGGCCGGGATTCCCCTTCAGCGGGCAGAATAGCCACCGACGGGTCCCGAAGTATCACCGGCAACTCCTCGGGCCGAGGCAGGTCTTCGATCGATTGGAACCCGAAGTGCTCTAGGAACCGAAGAGTCACCCCATAGAGAAGAGGACGCCCGATCCCCTCGCCCCGTCCAACTACCTCAACGAGCCCACGGTCCTGAAGCGTGCGAATGACGGCAGTCGATCCCACACCGCGCACATATTCGATCTCCAAGCGTCCAATTGGCTGACGGTACGCGATAATCGCCAGTGTCTCCAGTGCCGGACCGGACAGGCGAGAGGGCTTGGGAACAGTGTCGAATCGATCAAGATAGGAAGCGTATTCTGTACGGGTTAGAATTTGATATCCTTCGGCGACCTCGACCACATCAAAAGCCCGATCACTCTCTAAGTAGTCCGCCCGCAGCTGTCGGACCGCTCCCTCGATTTCATCCTCATCCAATGATTCATCCGCCCTCGCGATCTCCTCCGCTCTGAGAGGGGCGTCGCTCGCAAACAGGACTGCCTCTACAATCTGCGCCGGCTTCATGCCGGAACCTTGGGAGCCCCAGTTCCGCCTTCGGAGGGGTGGAAGCGAGCCTCCTCCGCCATTTCCTCCTTTCCCTCCCTGCGGCACACCCATAGCTCGTGAAAAGGACGGCTTTGGCGCAGGCGGACCTCTCGCCGTCGCGTCAACTCCAGTCCAGCAAGCAAAGTCATCACCCCGTGCATCCTCTCGTAGAATGGCTGAACAAGCCGTCGGAATTCGATGCTCGTCACTTCCTCGAGCGCAGCCAGTATCAGTTCCACCTTTTCATCGATCGAGATGGTTCTCGTGGTCACTCTATGCTCCAATCCCCTCTGGTCGGACGGCCTTATCTCACAAGCCGCTGAGAACACATCCTCCCAGACCACCTCTAGGGGCACATCTTCCGCCATCGTGATCGGTCGAAGTGGAATGAAGCCCTTCTTGAACTTCCTCGCCCGATCAGCTTCAGTGCGCTGCAGGCGTTGGCTAATCTCCCTTATCTGTTCGTATTCCAGTAGACGTCGCACGAGTTCTGCCCTGGGATCCTCCTCACTTTCGTCAACGGGCGTTGGGAGAAGCAACTGCGCCTTGATCCTGATGAGCGTGGCCGCCATCTCGAGAAATTCACCCGCAGAATCGAGGTCCAGCGCCTGAACCCCCTCCACCGCCGCCAGAAACTGACGCGTGATTCGAGCTATTGGAATGTCCAGAACATCGATGTCTTGTTGCCGGATCAGGTGAAGCAACAGGTCCAGAGGGCCATGGAACCTCTCGATCTCCACGACAAAGGGACCATCCTCTCTATGGATCCGGATAGCCATCAAGCGCTCCTAAATCCGCCCCGACAACCCGAAGGTGGAAAAGAGGAGGTCGAGCAAAAACTCCACGGGCCGCATGACCAGCGAGAAGCCCTCGGGAACGAAGATCATCACCAACAAAAGCACGACAACACCGTAGGGGGCGATGGCCCTGTATGGGGATCGAAGCCCTCGGGGCAGCATGTGATACAGAACGTGCGAGCCATCCAGCGGCGGAATGGGAACGAGATTGAACACCGCCAGAACAAGATTGATGAGCACCCCGTAGTAACCCACAAGGAGCAAGGCCCGGGCGGGACCCGTAGGGTCGACCAATCTTACGAGAGGCACCATGGCCACGGCAAAGCACACCGCAAGCAGAAGATTCACCGTGATCCCCGCCAGCGACACCCGGATATCTCCCCAAACTCCTGTCCGGATGTTCGCACGGTTCACGGGAACGGGGCGAGCCCACCCGAAGATGAATCCGCCTGGGAGTATGGAGAGGATGATCGGAACGAGGAGCGATCCAATCGGATCTAAATGTGGGATGGGGTTCAACGTGATGCGGCCCAATCGCTCCGCGGTATCGTCTCCCTCCCGTCTAGCCACCCACGCGTGAGCCACTTCGTGGAGCACGATCGAGAAGAGAAGCACAGGTAGGAGGAGGAGCCATTGCATGGGATCTTGCTCGGCAAGGTACCCCAACCGCACTGCTCAGACCAGCCTGTAGATTACTCTCGAATTCGCGCACTGGACGGCGGGCAGGCCTGTTCCTGCTATTTTTCCCCATGGAAGAGAGTTGGAAGGCACAGGCATGAGCCAGTTCGAGCTTGCCGTCGCTACTATCCTTTTCTTTCTGGTCTTCCTCCGCTTGGCTCTGATCACAGTCGTTGGATTGCTCATCATCCGTCCAGTTCGAGATTGTCCCGCCTGTTTTCGCCCCATCGTGCCCATCAGGGTAAGATGGCTCGTCCGATTCAACTCTGCGTTCGAGTGGCGCTGGTGCGCAGAATGCCGGTGGGAGGGACCTGCCAGGAAAGCTCTCTACGGGGATGACCGGACCTCAGATTCGTTCCTTTGTTCGGAGTGACCTGACGATGAACGCGCGTCCAAATCACGTGGTGGTGCGACTGTTCGGGGACCATCCACCTCCCCTCGAAGGAGCTTGCGCCGACCTGTGACCGGTATGGACGAAGAACCCCCCACGATAGGGGATGAACGGCCCCTCCTATTCTCGGCCCTGTTGATCCTACATGCCACCGCGTGTATCTTTTCGCGCTCCGTAAAGCAAGTTGAGAGGTCCTGAGGTTCAAATGCCAAACATCAAGAGCGCGAAAAAGCGGATGGTCTTGTCTCAGAAGTGGGCAGCGAGAAATCGCACCACTCGAGCACGTGTCCGTACGGTCGTGAAGAAGGTACGTCAGGCAGACAACCCCGAAACGGCTAGTGCCCTGCTTTCGGAGGCCATCTCGCTACTTGACCAAGCCAGTCGCAAGCGGCTCTTTCATCCGAACCGAGTGGCCCGTATCAAGAGCCAGCTTCAGACTCAGGTCAATCAGCTCAGCGCCGACTGACCTTGGGAGTTGGGCTCAGTCCGCTTCGTGGATTACACAACCGTCCACGAGCGTCAGGATCGCTCTTCCCCGCAATACCTCGCCCTCGAACGGCGTATTCCGTGCACGAGAACAGAATTTCGTAGGGTCAACGGTCCACTCTAATAAAGGATCGACCAAGGTCACATCGGCAGGGGAGCCTTCCTTTAGGGTGCCCCCTGGGAGCCGGAACGCTCGTGCTGGCTGCAAGCTCATGCGCTCCACCAAGGTCGGAAGGTCCATCTTCCCTCCTTCGACGAACCGGGTCAGCATGAGACCCAGAGCGGTTTCCAGGCCCACGATCCCGAAGGGGGCATCGTCAAAGGCCTGCTCCTTCTCGTCGTAGTGATGGGGCGCATGATCCGTTACCAGTGTGTCCAACGTACCGTCCAAGAACCCCTGCTCTACTGCTTCGCGATCCGCCTCAGTCCGTAACGGAGGATTCATCTTCGCCTGGGTTTGGTACCCGTCAACGGCGTCATCAGTGAGTAAAAGATGATGAGGTGTGGCCTCCGCAGTGACTCGGACTCCCCGCGCTTTCGCTCTACGGATCAGGTCCACACCCTGACAGGTGGAGACATGCTGGAGATGGATGTGGCCCCCCGTGAGTTCCGCTACCAGGAGGTCTCTCGCGATGTGGATGTCCTCGGAGGCATTCGGCTTCCCTTGCAGGCCCAAACGAGCCGAGACCAGCCCCTCGTTCATCACTCCGTTCCGGGAAAGCCCGATGTCTTCCGGGTGGTCGGCCACAGGAATCTCAAACGCCTGCGAATATTCGAGTGCCATCCGTAGCAAGCCGGAGTCCATCACCGGCTGGCCATCGTCGCTTATCGCGACTGCTCCCGCTTCGACCAACTCCCCGATCGCGGTCAGTCGTTCGCCCTTCTGCCCGACAGAAATGGCTCCGACTGGATAGACCTTGGAAAGTCGAGCAGCCCGTCCCGCTGCCTCCACAAATCCAACCATCGCGGGCGAATCGATCACCGGGTCCGTATTAGGCATCGCACAGATTGAGGTAAAACCTCCTGCCGCGGCCGCCCGCGTTCCCGTCTCGATCGTTTCCTTGTGCTCTCCCCCAGGCTCTCTCAGGTGCACGTGAACATCAATGAGGCCCGGGGTGATAATCAGCCCTGTGCACGATTCGATCCTCGCGTCCTCAGGCCCCTCTATATCAGACCCAACGCAGGCAACCTTCCCCTCTGCGAGGAGGAGGTCAAGCACCTTATCGATCCTCTGGCTGGGATCCACCACTCGAGCCCCTCTGAACAGGATTGGCTGTGTATTCATCCTACCCCCTCCTCCTTCGCAGCCTCGGCCTGCTCCGGCGCTCCACCCGCAAGGAGATAGAGAACAGCCATCCTAGTCGCCACGCCATTCGTCACCTGTTCCAGAATTACGGAGTGCGGCCCGTCCGCCACATCAGAGTCAATCTCTACCCCGCGGTTCATCGGCCCAGGGTGAAGGATCAGGAGCTCATGATCCACACGCTCCAGTCGCTGAGTCGAGATCCCGTAGAACCGGTTGTACTCCCTGAGGGAGGGAACGAAGCCGGCTTTCATCCGCTCGAATTGAAGTCGTAGGACGTTCAGCACCTCCGCCCATTCGATCGCCTCCTCGACTCGCCTGAATACGCGCACGCCGAGTGCGTCGATCCCGGACGGGAGGAGAGTCATCGGCCCGCACACCCCCACTTCCGCTCCCAGCTTGAGAAGACCGAAGATATTCGAGCGAGCCACCCTCGAGTGAAGAATGTCCCCCACAATACATACTTTCAGCCCATTGATCTCCCCCAAGTGATCTCGAATAGTGAGAAGATCAAGAAGAGCCTGGGTGGGGTGCTCATGGGCCCCATCGCCCGCATTCACAACGTTCGAAGGGATACGTTCCGCCAAGAACCGAGCAGCGCCAGATGAGCCGTGCCGGATCACCACCATGTCGATCCGCATTGCTTCGAGGTTCCGCGCCGTATCCACGAGGGTCTCCCCTTTAACCACTGAGGATCCTGACGCCGTGATGTTGACCGTATCGGCGCTGAGACGCTTTTCGGCGAATTCGAAGGAAATTCGAGTGCGGGTTGACGGCTCCATGAACAGATTCACGATCGTCTTCCCTCGAAGCACTGGGACTTTCCTGATTCTTCGTTCGGAGATTTCCTTGAACGGCTCGGCCGTATCCAGGATTGATAGAATCTGGTTGGCCGACAGGTCTTCAAGCCCGACCAGATCCTTCCCGAAAGCCGAAACCGTCGGGTTCAAGTCTCCTTCTCCCCCGAAAGCGAGATTTCGATGGTAAGGCGACCATCGATCTCCGGCACTCGTACGTCTACCTTCTCACGCGGACGCACCATGACTCGTCGACCCACGATATCCGCCTGGATCGGAAGCTCTCGACCACCCCGATCGACGAGCACGCAAAGCAGGATCCGGGACGGCCGACCCCAGTCCATTACTTCATTCAGAGCGGCGCGGACCGTTCGACCAGTGAAGAGGACATCGTCCACGATTACCACGGTCTGGTCGTCAATCCCCTCCATCGGAAGAGTAGACTCCCCGACCACCGGGCGAGGTCCGATCTGTGCCAGATCGTCTCGATACAAAGTGATGTCGATTGCCCCTGACGAAATCTCGATCCCTTCCTCACCCTTGATGAAACTTCGAATTCGCTCCGACAGCTCGACCCCTCGACGCCTGATGCCAAGGAGAACCAGGTCACGGGTCCCTTCATTGTGTTCCAAGATCTCCTGCGCCATCCGAACGAGGGCTCGCTCGACTGCACTTTGGTCAAGAAGTGTAACAGGCGCATCGTCCGTCATGGACAAGGGCTCCGATCGTCATCAGGTGAACCACCGGCGAAACGTAGACCGGGCTTCGAGCGAGTGTCAACGGATCCTTCAAACACTTCCCCAATCACCTATCGTCCCATCTTTACATTCCCCGAACTCTAGTTCATCATGAACCGCCCTCGCTCGGGATATATCCACCTCCCCTCCCGGACCCATAAGACCTGAGACCCCCGATGACCCGAGTCAGCTCCAGCACGCGTACTGGGCGACTAAAACTGCTCGCAGTGCTAGCCGGACTGATCGTACTTGGTCCATTTTCGACTCAAACTCTAGCGCAAGAAGTCGAGGGGACACCGCGAGTATTCGTCGGTGGAGCCCCTTTCGATCTCATGGTGGTCGGTTCAGAGGGAGAGTCGGTCCTCTTCCGGATTGAGACTGCGCAGGGCCGGGTGATGGCTCAGGGAACGATCGGGCCAGGCGGCTCGGAAGAGCTAGCTGGCCTGGTAATCGAGCGAAGAGCCGAGCTCCCCATCCGAGCCGTATTCGAGCAAACTCAGAGTGAGATCTCGGCCCCATTCGTTCCGGGATGGTTCTCCCTTTTCCCTCCACTTCTGGCAATCGCGCTAGCGCTCATCTTCCGGGAGGTCGTGATCTCTCTCTTCGCCGGTGTCTGGCTGGGAGCCCTTCCGTTGGTAGGGTTCAACCCCATAACAGCTCTTTGGAGGGTAATCGACGAATTCGCCGTACCAGCCCTCGGAGATACGAGTGGGCAGACCCAGATCGTCGTTTTTTCGCTCCTCCTAGGGGGCATGGTCGGTGTAATCACACGAAATGGTGGAACGCGAGGGGTCGTCGGCACAGTCGTGAACTGGGCGACAACCCGTCGGCGCGGGAAGCTGGCCACCTGGAGTGCGGGTCTTGCGATTTTCTTCGATGACTACGCGAACACCCTCATCGTGGGAAATACGATGCGACCAATCACCGATCGCCTCAAGATCTCACGAGAGAAGCTCGCGTACCTCGTTGATTCGACGGCCGCTCCGGTAGCTGCGATTGTACCGATCTCGACCTGGGTGGGCTATGAAATCTCTCTCATCAGTGACGGGCTTCGAATCGCGGCCGAGCAGCAGACCACCTCCCCCGAATTGGCTGGGGCTTTGCTCGCAGCCTCGCCTCTGAGTGTGTTCGTACAGACAATTCCATATCGCTTTTATCCACTGATGGCCCTCTATCTAGTGTTCCTTACCTCGTGGACGAATCGGGACTTTGGGCCAATGGCCTCGGCGGAAGCCCGCGCCGCTTCTGGAGAAGGATTATTCCGGCCAGGAGCACTCCTTTCTACCGACGCATCTGGAGAAGCAATGCAGCCACCGCCAGGCGTAGCGGAACGGTGGTGGAATGCCGCGGTCCCGGTGATGACCGTCATTGCTGTAGTCCTTGGGGGTCTGTACACAACCGGAAGCGCGGTGGCAGGCCCAGGCGCCTCACTGATGAGCGTGTTCGGAGAGGCAGACCCCTTCGCAACTTTGCTCTGGGGATCTCTAGCGGGCTGCATCGTTGCTCTTCTGTTGTCCGTCGGACAGAGAATACTCTCGATCCAGGAGACCATTGGAGCCCTCGTTGCGGGAATGCGGGCGATGGTCGTTGCGGTGATCATTCTCGTCCTGGCCTGGTCGCTCGGATCCGTCACCGAAGTGCTCGGGACCGCTCAATACTTGTCACAGATCCTGAGCGAGAGGCTTCCACTCGAGCTTATTCCTGCCCTGGTATTTCTCACTGCTGCTGCGATCTCGTTCGCGACGGGCACCTCGTGGGGGGCAATGGCAATCCTCCTCCCCCTCGTGATTCCCCTCACCGTAAGCCTGGGCGGCGGGGCGGGCTTCGAGGCAGGGGCCCAATACTCGATTCTTTTGGGCGCAATCTCGTCGGTACTCGCGGGCTCTATCTTCGGAGACCACTGCTCCCCGATCTCCGATACTACCGTTCTATCGTCGATGGCAAGCTCATGTGATCACGTCGACCATGTCCGAACACAGCTCCCTTATGCCATGGTGGTCGCGGCGATCACGGTACCTCTCGGGGACATTGGAACAGCATTCGGTCTCCCGGTTTGGGTTGCGCTAGCCGGAGGAGCCCTGACCCTATACCTCGTCCTCCGTTGGCGAGGCCGGGAGGTCACTGAAGGGCACGGCGGCGGTTCTCGGTCTTCTTTCTCGGAAGAACTCTCTCAGCAGCCCCGCTGAGGCTTCGGAAAGTACGCCTGTGGTCACTTTCGCACGGTGATTCAGTCGCGGATCCTGAACGAGATTCCCCAGGCTTCCCACCATGCCACTCTTAGGGTCGGCCGTTGCGTAAACGAGCCGTGAGATCCGAGCTAGAATGATCGCTCCAGCACACTGTGCGCATGGCTCCAGAGTCACGTACAGGGTCGTATCCTGAAGCCGCCAATCTCCCACCCCACTCGCCGCCTTACGAATAGCCACGACTTCTGCATGAGCGGTTGGATCGGACCAACGAATCGTATTGTTGAATGCCTCCGAAAGAATCGCACCGTCCCTGACAAGAACGGCACCGACGGGCACTTCCCCCTGGTCCCAAGCCTCCCGTGCTCGCTCAAGCGCGCGAGCCATCCAAGCACGATCTCCGACGCTGGGAGGCTGGAAGTCTACCTTGAGGGGCCCGGATACGGGCCGGGCCATCAGCGAGCCGTGGTCCTCACGGGGACAGCAGTCTGCTCGAGGCTTCGGAAGAATCCAGTGACTCGCCCGGTGACATCGAGATCTTCGGTCAAACCCACGGCGAAGGGCTCCGCACCCGCTCGAGCAGGGCTCAGAAAGTGATGGCTCCCGTTGCCACTGTACCGATAGAGTCCCACCCCCTTGGACCTCCCTATCACGAGCAGATCTCCTTCCTTAACCACATCAGCCGAAGCAGGGTCGACCAGTAGGAAGTCTCCGTGCTCGATCCCCAGACCTTCGAACTCTTCCCCCTGCGCTCGGACGAAGTAGCACCCCTTCTTACCCGCCATCCGGCGGTCAACCGAGTAGTGGGCCTCGACTTCGCCCAACGCGAAGCCGTGAAGGCCATCAGGAATCGCAACATAACAGGGAACAGATACCGTCTGAGGGTTGAGGTCCACACCCAGGATCCGAACTCCCCGAGATCGTGAGGAATCACGCTCGACGTACCCCTTGTCAGCAAGCGCGCTCAGGTGTTCAGACACTGTCTTCGTACTCCTTATGTCGAACTCCTCACCGATCTCTCGAATAGAAGGCTGATAGGTATTAGTGCGAAGATACTGAACTAGGTAGTCCAGTATCTGCCGTTCCAGATCGGTGAGAACAGTGGGCATTTACGCTCTCCGGGACTCGGCCCAGTGAGTAAGCGGGTGAACAGCTTAACCCACCGTTTAAAACAGTGTCAAGCGCGCTACGTCTACATTTCATTAAGGCAACTGACAGCGGCCCTAATTCGAACCAACGCAAGGTCTCGACCAAGAAAGCGGAGTACCTCGAAAATTCCGGGGCTCACAGCCTGACCGGTCAACGCAACACGCAGTGGGTGGATCAGTCTACCGGCTCCGAGTCCATGCTCATCAGCAAGCCCGCGAAGAGCTGCCTCCAACTCATCTTCCTCCCAGGGCACCCCGGCAAACCGTTCTTCGAGCGCAGCAAGCAAGCCACAGATCATTCTAGGATCTTTGCTCCAGTACTGCCGCACCGCCTCAGCTTCTAGCTGCACCGAGTCCTCGAAAAATACTTTCGCCTGGGCAGCGATGTCCCCGGCGGTTCGGGCCCGGGGCTTCAGGAGGTCGATGAGTCTGAGGAACCAGGCCCGATCCTCCACCAGTCGCTTCTCGGCCTCCTCTCGGGAGGATCCCATCTCACTCAGCACCTGATCGACTACATCCTCCGCTGGGATATGGCACAGGTACTTCCCATTCAGCCATTCGAGTTTCGCCATATCGAAGATCGCGCTCTTCTTGAGAACCCGGTTTAGGGAGAACTTTTGGATCAACTCCTCCCTGTCCATCAACTCTTCATCGGCGCCGGGAGACCAACCCAACAGTGCAAGAAAATTGAGCATCGCTTCGGGCAGGATCCCCCGCGCCTCGTAGTCGCCGACCGCAGTGGCCCCGTGCCTCTTCGACAACCTCCTGCCGTCAGGCCCTAAGATCATGGGCACATGTGAAAAGATTGGCACAGGTCTTCCGAGAGCCTGCAGGATAAGAATCTGCTTGGGAGTGTTTGAGAGGTGGTCATTGCCACGGATGACATGAGTAATCCGCATATGCGCGTCGTCGGAAGCAACTGCAAGGTTGTAGGTGGGGGTTCCATCGGTTCGCAACAGGACGAGATCTTCGATGTCCTCGTTCCGGAAACGGATGAGTCCATGCACCAGATCTCTCCAAGACGTCTCGCCTGACGGTATCCGAAAACGAATTGCGTGAGCTTCTCCATCCAATGCCCTCTGATCCGCTTTCCCTGGGGCCAACCGGTCAGCCTGTTTCCTAGGGTAACGCACCGCGTCGGCAGGGTTCTCCTTTCTGACACCGGCCAACTCCTCAGTCGAGGTGAAGTCTCTATAGGCGAGCCCTCGGCCGAGAAGCTCTCCCACCTCGATTCTATGCCGAGCCAGCCCCTGACTCTGGAAGAACGGTCCCTCGTCCCAGTCCAACCCCAACCACTCCATACCATGAAGAATGCCCCTGACCATCTCCTGTGAGGAGCGATCCCGATCCGTATCTTCAATCCGTAGGATGAAGGCCCCACCCTCGCTCCGGGCCACCAGCCAGTTGAAGAGCGCGGTGCGGGCTCCTCCAAGATGTAGGTGACCGGTCGGGGACGGAGCGAAGCGAACGCGAATAGACATATTTTGGAGAGGGGCCAGTCAGGCTGAAGCACCCACTTCCCTGTCGACTGAGTCTATCTGTCTGTAGCGACGACGAATGTACTCCAGTAGGATCACCTTGAACTCCTCCACGAGGCCGTCCCCTTTCAGAGTCGTGAAGTGCTCTCCGTCGACATACACCGGCGCCTGGGGGTCCTCGAAGGTTCCGGGGAGCGAGATTCCGAGATTGGCGTATTTTGACTCGCCGGGCCCGTTAACAACACAGCCCATAACCGCAACCTGGAGTTCTTCCACTCCTGAATAGGACTCCTGCCATTCCGGCATGCATTCGCGGATGTAGCCTTGGATGTTCTCAGCCATCTCCTGGAAGAAACTGGACGTCGTCCGACCACAGCCGGGGCAGGCGGTCACCTGGGGCTCGAAGTTGCGGATGTGGAGGGACTGAAGGATCTGCTGCGCGACCCGGACTTCCTCCGACCGATCACCTCCTGGCGGCGGGGTCAGCGACACCCGAATCGTGTCTCCGATCCCCTCGATGAGAAGCACGGAGAGAGCCGCAGCGGTGGACACAATCCCCTTCGCACCCATCCCCGCCTCGGTGAGCCCGAGGTGCAACGGGTACTTAGAGAGCGGTGACAGTTGCCGATACACTGCAATCAGCTCGGGAATCTCCGACACTTTCGCCGACAGAATGATCCGATCGGAGCTGAGCCCCGTAGCCTCTGCCAACTTCGCGGAACGAAGTGCACTCTCCACCATCGCATCACGAAGAACCACCTGAGCGTCCCTGGGCTCCTGCCGAGTCGCGTTCTCGTCCATCATCTCAGTAAGCAGTTTCTGGTCGAGCGAACCCCAGTTCACACCGATCCTCACGGGCTTGCCATTGTCCACCGCGATACGGATGATCTCCTGAAAGTTCTCGTCGCGGCGTTTCGCCCCAACGTTTCCAGGATTGATCCGATACTTGGCGAGAGCGCTCGCACACGCAGCATGACCTCTCAGAAGAATGTGGCCATTATAATGAAAGTCCCCTACGATCGGAGTGTCCAGCCCTGCGTCGGCAAGGCGGGCAACGATTTCAGGTACGGCTCGCGCTGCATCATCATTATTGACCGTAACCCGGACGAGCTCGCTCCCAGCCCGGGCTAGCTCAATGACCTGAGCTACTGTGCCCCCGATATCCGCGGTGTCTGTGTTCGTCATAGATTGGACCACGACCGGGTTGTCACCCCCGATTCGGACCCCACCCACATCGACTTCCTTGGTCCTACGCCGGTTCCAGATACTCAAGAGAGGCTCCAGGCTTGAACGTGCAGCCATTTGCTAAGGGTAATTCGACCAGCTGAAATCTACGATGGGAGAATGGGGCCTCCAAGGTTGCCCGTACGACGCGTTCGTGGCGAGGTCGTCAGTCAGGATCTGTACCAGTCACATTGAGAGGGCCATCTTTCCGTAGCTAGTCCTAAGCGTTTATGAAAAGTGGGTGAGATTGGTCATCGAAAGAGGAGTCCTGGCGTTTGGCGTGATACTCCTGCTCGTCACGGGGTGTGGTGAGGGGCAGCCGGCGACCCAGCAGTTCTACGTTGAACCCGCGCCGCCGGACAATCCGACTGCCCGGACGGACGCAGCCGAAGCCGAAGTCACGGATCGCGAGTCGCTCCCCCCGTCAAGTCCAATACTGCCCGTCGGCGGATCCGGTACGATGGGAGAACTCACTACCACGTACGCCGCTGGACAGACTGTGCTAGTTGTCCGGGCAGAGGACCTTCCCGAGGTGCTGGAGTTCGTATCTCACATCCATCGGGGAGTATGCGAGGAAGGAGGCCCGGTAGCCGCAGCGCTAAACTCAGTGGTGGGTCTGGCCGATGGTACCGGGACAGGCACAACGATTCTCGGGACTGATGCGCTGCCGGTGACTGAGCCACTTTTCGTGCAAATTCATGGCTCCGGCGGAGCCCCCATCGCCTGTGGCGACATTGTCGGGTCTGGATCGTGATACGGGAAACGGAACCGAACGGACTCACCCACATAGGGGCGACCACTCGCCTGTCGAGCTGGAGCACATAATCCTCCCACCTCCTGGCCGGCTTCAACGAAATATCCGGAACAACTATCAAACCTTCGACGGGTATTGACCGTTTTGACTGAGTGCTGTGGCTGCGGGAGTCTGTGACCTAGTGGGTCACCAGCCAGGCAACGTCGACCGCGAACGAGTACATGAGTAGCGCCAAGCCTCCCGCGGCCACCGCCGAAGCCATCACCGAAGGAATCATCGGCGCCAGACATGCCAACAGCACAATTCCCTGAACCACGCACACTACCTTTCTCCGTTGACTCTCGAGCAACTTCCCTCTGAGCCTCGGCCACATCCACCTAGCGGCGACAAAAAGGTAGCGAAGGGCACCGATCAGAAGGACCCATGGACCCACTTTCCCACTCTGCCAGACGAGGACCGAGAGTACTAGGATCAGGAACGCGTCCAGCTCCATGTCGAACCCGGCACCGAAGGCAGAGGTCGTCCCAGTCCGCCTAGCCACGCGCCCATCGAGACTGTCCAAGAGCATCGCCAGAGCGGAACAGAGAATGATCCACCAGTACGCCGCACCCAAGACGATCTGAGGATGGAACACAAGTGCTGCTACTGGAAGAACAAGCGTCGCCCGACCCAGGGTGATCCGGTTCGCGACACCCAGGCCCCGAGTCGTAGAGGGCGCCGGTGAACGCCACACCACCAACGCGGACATTGCTACGTAGACCGCCACTACCTGAATCAGGTAGCTGGCAGGGAGGCCAAAGAGCCGCCAAGTTGCAGCGGTGACCGCTAGGAGCGGAAGAACTGCGGCACCAAGATCTCCTCCCGATCGGTGAAGAGCACCGCCTGCTGTGAACGGAGCCGTGGAACCGTGGTTGGTTGAAGACATGGGGACCGACCCGCATCCAGAGAGCTGAAGGGACATGTCAAAAACGAAGAGTTCCCGGCAATTCTGGATTCAGGGGCCGGGCCAAGGAGAAATCTTGAGGAGAGATCTGCCTTCGAGGCAAGGGCACGAGGTGCTAGTGCGAACGCTCTTCTCCGGAATCAGCCGTGGAACCGAGTCCCTGGTGTTCAAGGGGGAGGTGCCCCCGTCACAGTATGTGACGATGCGAGCGCCGTTCCAGGAAGGCACCCTCCCCGGCCCTATCAAGTACGGGTATTCGAGCGTGGGAGAGGTGGTCGAGCAAGCCGACTCGTCGGGCGCTAACCTGGAGGGCCAGACGGTGTTCTGCCTCTATCCCCACCAGGACCTATATCTGGTGCAGGGGTCGGCAGTAACCCCTCTTCCTCCTGATCTACCACCTGCCCGAGCCGTCCTGGCGGCAAACATGGAAACGGCGGTGAACGCCGTCTGGGACGGAGGTCCTTCAACCGGAGATCGGATCGTCGTCATCGGCGCGGGAGTGATAGGACTGCTCATCTCCTGGCTATGCCGTCAGATTCCCGGTACTCAGGTAACAGCAATCGACCTGAACGCGTCCAGAGAGTCCCAGGCCAAATCGCTGGGCGTGCCCTTCAGCACGGACTCCCCGCCAGAGGCATACGCGGACCTGGTGTTCCATACAAGCGGAAGCCCGAGCGGGCTCCGAAGAGCGCTGGAGTCCGCAGGGGAAGAGGCCACAATCGTCGAAGTGAGTTGGTACGGAAACGAGCCTGTATGCCTGCCTCTCGGAGAGGGCTTCCATTCGCGCCGTCTCTCCGTGAAGTGCAGTCAGGTGGGACGTCTGCCGTCAATGCGATCACCCCGGTGGACCTGGTCTCGTAGGATGGAGTTGGCACTGGATCTCCTTCGAGACCCCAACCTTGATGCTCTCATCACAGGGGAAAGTGACTTCAAGGACCTCCCCGAGGTGCTCGCACACCTGAGCAAAGACCCAGGTGACGAACTCTGCCACCGAATCCGCTATTAGGAGGGGCCTTGTATAGCCTGAACGTCCGCGACCATTTCATGATCGCCCACAGCTTCAGCGGTGAGACCTTTGGTCCAGCGCAGAATCTCCACGGTGCCACCTACATCGTGGACGCCACCTTTCGCCGCTTGGAACTCGACGCCGACGGCCTGGTCGTCGATATCGGACTCGCCAGCGCAACGCTTAAAGAGATCCTCGGGGAGCTTGATTTCCGAAACCTGGACGACGAGGCCGCGTTCACGGGGCAGAACACGACAACGGAGTTCCTTGCGCGCACGATCTTCGACCGGCTCGTGGCGGCAATTCATGATGGCCGCCTCGGGGACGAGGCGCGAGGTATCCAGCGACTGAACATGACGCTTCACGAGTCACATGTGGCATGGGCGTCCTTCGAAGGGTCGGTTTGAACGCGGGGGACCTCCACCTGATTGTTCCGGGGCCGCTCGGCCAGCGGACCGGCGGCTACCTCTACGACGCGCGGATCTCCGAGGGCCTGACAGCGCTGGGCTGGAACGTGATCACCCACGTGCTCGAGGGCAGATTCTCCGCGGGCGACGCGTGCGCGGAGTCCAGCCTCACTCGCACCCTCGAGGGGATCCCCGAAGGTGCCCGGGTTGTCCTGGACGGCCTCGCCATGAGCCCGCTTCCCGACCCTCTCCGGGTACACCGAGAGCGTTTACGGCTGATGGCTCTCATTCATCACCCGCTTGCCGATGAGACGGGATTGGACGCCGCCGAGCACGCTCGCCTCACCGGGTTGGAGCGTGAGTCTCTGGCACAGTGCTCCGGCGTGGTCGTGACGAGCGCGTTCAGCGCGCGCCGGCTCGCGGAGTACGGCGTCCCCGCCTCGCGTGTCCGCGTCGTACCACCCGGGACAGACGCGGCGCGAGCCGCGGCAGGCCCCGGGCCCGGCGAGGCTCCCCGCCTTCTGTGTGTGGGCTCGGTGATCCCCCGAAAGGGGCAGGACGTGCTGGTTCGCGCCCTCGCCCGCGTCACTGCGCTCCCCTGGAGCTGCCTGTGCGCAGGGACCCTGACGCGTGCGCCAGAATTCGCCGACTCGGTGCTGGAGCTGGCGCGAGCACTGGGGCTGGAGGACCGAATCGACTTCCCCGGCGAGCTCGGGGCCCTGGAGCTCGACGGGCTCTACCACTCGGCTTCGATCTTCGTGCTTGCGACTCACTACGAAGGCTACGGCATGGTGCTGTCTGAGGCTCTCGCCCGCGGACTCCCGGTCCTGAGCACGCGCGGAGGGGCAGTTCCGGACACCGTACCCCCCGAGGCCGGTATGCTCGTTACCCCCGGTGACGAGGCGGCTCTGGCGGTCGCGCTGGAGGAGCTGCTTTCGGACCCGGGGGGGGCCGCGCGTCGGACCGAGCTTGCGGAGGGATCGCTCCGCCACGGCCGATCTCTCTCTACCTGGGGCGACGCGGCCCTGGCCTTCGAACTTGCCGTTCGGGAGATCTCTCCGGGTGGGTGAGGAGACCTTTGCCCCGGACTGGCTGGCCTTACGCGAGCCGGTGGATCACCGCTCCCGCGCCGCCGATCTCGTGGTCCCCTTGGCCGAGTGGTGGGAATCCCGTCCGAGCCGGCGCGTGCTCGACCTGGGTAGCGGCACCGGTTCGAACCTCCGCTACCTCGCGCCCCGGCTCCCGGGCGAGCAGGCATGGACGCTGGTGGACAGGGACGCCGCTCTGCTTGAACGGGCGACCCACACGGTCGTCGCAGTCCGCGGGGTGGCCGGAGGTGATGGTGGGGCGGAGTGCGTCGTCGGCGAGCTGGACCGGGAAGGGTTGGAGCTCGTCCTCGGAGCGGACCTCGTGACAGCCTCCGCACTGTTGGACCTGGTGACCCACGAGTGGCTCGAGCGGCTCGTAGCAGCGTGCCGGGCGGCCAGGAGCGGGGCGCTGCTTGCCCTCACCTGGGATGGTACGATGACCTGGGATGACCCCGACCCCGACGACGCGCTCGTCGCCGAGGCGGTGCGGAGCCATCAGCTCCGGGACAAGGGCATGGGACCTGCGCTCGGACCGGCGGGCGGCCCCGCGGCGGAGCGCGCATTCCGCTCGGCCGGATACGACACCCTACTCCGGCCGAGCCCCTGGCGCTTGGGCGCCGCCGACACCTCGCTGGCTCGTGCGTTGATCGACGGGTGGGGGGCGGCCGCCTCCGAGCAACGTCCCGACGACGCTGCGCTCATCCAGAGTTGGGCAGACCGCCGTACCGCAACGACCACCTTGACGCCTGGGCTCGATGTGGGACACGTGGACCTGTTGGCCCTCCCCCTGGGCCTAGACAGTCCCTGATCCCCGGTTCCTACGTTCCGGGCGTCGTCCTGCTCAGCTCAGGTCGAGATCGAAGAGGAGGTCGTCTCCTAGGGGTACGTGACGGCACCTAGCCCGGAGCGACTGGTCCAGGGTCTCGATCGGCGGCAGGGTGATCCCCGGACGGCCCGAGCCCATCAACATAGGTGCGACGGTCAGGTGGAGTCGGTCGAGGATGCCGGCCTGGAGGAACCTCGACACCGTGACCCCTCCCCCCTCCACCAGCACCCGTCGCAGCCCGCGGGCACGGAGCGCTTCCAGAACACCCTTCGGCTCGAAGCCCTCAGCGCCAGAGGCGGGAAGGGTGAGGACTTCCGAGAAGCCATCCCTCACGGCTTGGGAATCACCCATTCCGGCGCCTCGCACCACGATCGTCGGGGCCAATCCGTCCGAGAAGACCCGACGGTCCTGCCCGAGGCGGCCGTCCGGATCGAGCACCACCCGGACCGGATTTTCGCCCTCCACCTTCCGCACCGTGAGCTCCGGATCGTCCAGCGCCACGGTGACGACCCCCACGATCACGGCGTCGACCAGAGCGCGAAGTCGGTGGAGGCGGCGGATGTCCTCTGGTCCGGTGATGTAGTGGGACTTCCCGCTCACCGTCGCGATGCGGCCGTCCAGGCTCTGACCGAGCTGCCCGATGACCAAGTCAGGTCCACGGGTGAGCGGCAGATAGAGATCGAGCAGATCTCGAGCCGCCGGTGTGGGCGGAGCTGACGTCTCCCAGCGCCCGGACTCGCTCAGCTCAAGCCAGAGCTCCGAGCGCGTGCCATGCACTACACGACGAGGCCCGGGCTCAGGGAGATCGCGGGCCACGGCAGCGCGTACCAGTGTCCAGGCCGCGACCTCGTCCAGCGCGGCTGCAATCTCAGCCAATCCGACCCACCGCCTTCGCGGAGCTACTCACGGGAGTCGGTCTCCAGCCGGTCGAGGGGGAACGCCCGCGCATCCTCGATCACGTCGGCCAAGAACGCTCCGTAGTGCGACACCAACCGTGCCCCAAGATCGGCGTTGGCCAAGGTCGCGTCCCCGACCACTCCATCGGCGTTTAGATCGCCGGCCAGCCAGGAAAACGAGGTCGAACCCTCCGGAGCCACCAACCGTAGCGTTTTCTCGAGTTCCTCGCCGAAGGAGCGGGTCTGGGCCGCTTTGGGCGCGCGCACTAGATCCGGCCGGAGATGCATCATCATGGCCGTCTCCACCGCCCCGCCGTGGATGCCGTGGCGCCACTCCCCATCCGGGAGGTCCACGTCTTTCGGCTGGGGAAAACGGAACCAGCTCGCGTGCACGACCAGCATACCCAGCTCGTCGCGAAGCCGTAGACCGGCGATCTCCAGCGCGTGCCGGTTCCCGCCGTGGCTGTTGCTCAGCACGAGGCGCCGCACGCCGATTCGTGCGAGGGCCTCGCCCGCCCCCTCGATCAGGGAGGAGAGCTGCTCCGGCTCCAGAGAAAGCGTTCCCGCAAAGCGCGTGTGCTCTCGGCTGCAGCCGATCGCTTGGGGCGGCAGAGCCCAGGCCGGAAAGCCATCGGGCAGCTGCCCGAACGCTTCCGAGAGCAGGCCGAGCCCGATCTCGAGGTCGGTGGAGAGGGGCAGGTGGGATCCGTGCTGCTCGATTGCGGCGATGGGCAGAACGACCACCGGATCGCTTGCCTCGATCGCATCCGCCTCCACCGTCGTCAGGGTTTGCCACAGACGGATCGCCCCGTCAGCCATGGTTCGAGCACTCAGTCAGCCGGGCGTAGACGTCTCCCGAAGAAACACTCCCCCCGTTGCGCCTCAGCCAGGCGACCATCTCATCAGCCGTAAGCCACCGCTTCGACATGAATCTCCTCTCCTCTCCCTTGATCGCGTTGAACTCGTACCCACTTAGCGCCTCGAGCCTCCGCACGCACGCCTCGGCGACGTCCAGAGCCCCTCCCAAGAACTCCACGGAGAGCGCGGGGATACGGTGACTCAGGCCCGCCAGCACCTCGGCTTCGTACCCCTCCACGTCGATTTTACAGAAGCGCGGGAGGCCATGGTCCTCGATCAGCGCGTCCAGGGTCGTAACCGGTACCTCCAACGAGTCGTCCCAGCGCACGCGGCGGAAGCCGGGGTTCTGTGCGGGCAGGGTGCTTCGCCAGTCCTTGGCCAGGGAGGACATGGTCGGCGTGCGGTGGCTCAGGGCCAGGCGGGCGGTACCGACCGCGCGCCCCACCGCCTCTGGCCGAACTGAAACGTCACGGCTGCGCCCGACGATCTGCACGAGCCAGCGGCACACGGCTGGCTGGGGCTCCAAGGCCACCACCCGCGCGCCCAACTTTCGGAACGCGGCGGTGCGGTCTCCCAGGTGCGCCCCCACATCGAAAACCAGATCTCCCGCCCCGACGAACGGGCGGTACAGCTCCCGCAGCCCGCGCTGCCGGCCCGGCCGCCAGTAGATGATCAGCGAGCGGACCAGGCCGAGCCAGCACTCAACTCGGCCCCACACCGCCGGCCCCTCCTTCGGGGTTAGCCACTCCCTCGGTCTTGGTCCCGCTCTCCGGCTTCGTTTCGGAGTCGGGAGGGGGCTCTGGCCCGCCAAGCAGCGGCCACATCCGGCCCAGCGTCTCGTCGCGCAGCACCAGATGGTGCCGCAGCACCTCTGCCACGTGAAACGACACTAGGATGATCAGCAAGAATGTCGAGAATCGGTGCACAAGGGACGCCCACGAGGCGACCCCGGGCATCAGAGGCAATAGCGTCGGTAGCCTGAGCGCGTCCATCGTCTCGATGGGGAAGCCATCCCCAACCACGTGCACGTATCCGCTCCCCGCAACCACGATAAGGACCACGTAGATGACCCAGTGCGCCATGGTCGCCATGCGTCTCTCCAACTCGGGGAAGGTCTCCGACATCGGCGGCGCCGGGTGGGTCAGCCGCCACAGTACGCGGGCCACCACGACCACGAGGAGTACGACGCCGAGCCCTTTGTGCAAGACGAAGAGCCGGTCGATTGACTCCTGCTCGAGGGCGGGTGCGATCATCGCAATTCCCGCGGGGATCTGTACCAGCAAGAGTAGCACGACCAACCAATGGAAGAACCGGGCGCCGGTGCCGAAGCCCTTTGTCACCTTCCCTCTTTCGTCAAAAGAGTGGTGGAGGCGGCGGTGCCGCCGCTGAAGGCCCGCAGGAACCACTCGCGGAACTCGTCCATTCGCGGAGGCGTGCCCTCCGGGTTGGGGAAGGCGCCAGGGCGGAACCCCCACTCGAAGAAGGGCTCGAGCAGAGCGGGGTCATGGGCAATCACGTGCACCGGAACATCCGCGTCGCTCGCCCCCGTCACCCAGGGAGCCGCCTGGTGGTCCCCGACCACGACCAAGAGCGTCCGCTCATCCAGGAACCGCTCGGCGAACTCGGACATCACCAGCAGCGAGTAGTCGAGAGAGCGAGCGTAGCCCTGGCGCAGAGCCTGGACGTCCCACCAGATCTCCTCGGGCGGATACCCATCCTCTCGGTAGGGTCCGAAAATCGCTCCGTCCCCCATGGAGTCCCAATCGACGAGGGGTAAGACGGGGGTCCAGGGAGCGTGGCTACTCACCATCGCCGCTTCCAAAAAGAGCGGAGTTGTCGCCTCCTTGATGAGGTCCCCGAGGAACGACCACGTGAACTGGTCGGGGACGGTGACCCAGTAGAAGGGCGGGCCGGCGTAGGGGATGGAAGGCCTCGAGTACACGTCGTCGTAGCCGAGTCGGAGCCCCTCCGGCCAGCTCGTCGTGATGGCGGGCATCACGGTCGCAGTGCGGTAGCCGGCGCGACGGAAGTCGTCGACCAGCGTCTTGCGCTCGCTCGAGAGCAGGAGGTCGTAGCGAAGCTGATTTTCGAGCCAGAGTCCGCTGAGCATCGTCCCGTGCGCGTACCATGACTGCCCGCCCAGGGTGGGGGAGGCAAACTCGCCGGTCGCGACGTGGAGGCCCGCTCTCTCGATTCGTACTGCGATCGTGTCGAGGCGCGGCCGAATGGTCACCGCGAACTCGGGGTCCTCGAGCGCCGCCATCCCGTAGGACTCGATGTACGTCACAACGACGTTGCGGCCCTCCAGCTTCGAGAGCAGCCCTGGCAAGTCCGCGAATCCGTCCGGGCGCGTCTCCAGTTCGGCCGCAAACGTCCTCCGTTCCTCGCGGGTCACCCCAAATTGCTCCGCCTGCTCGACGGCGAGCCAAACGGCGGGTGCGGCTATCAGATGTCCAACGGCGGGCGCGGCCAGACCGATGAGGCCGAGCGCGAGCGAGCCCACTATGATTCCCCCTGCGGCCCGCGGTACGGGCCGGGAGAGGCACTTCCCTCCGTCCGAGGAGGTCGGCGTCAGAAGCCATGCCATCGCGAACGCCGACAGGGCGAGGAACACGGTGATTGCCCCTAACCCGAAAAGTGTCCGCAAGAACCCTGAATTCCCCACCGCCAGCCGGTAGATGGAGCTCAGCAGATACGGGTCCAAAGAGAGGTTGAGCGGGCGGCCCAGGCTCACCCGAAAGACGACATCCGTGAGCGCGACGGCAACGAACAGAATGACTCCCGTAGCCAAGACCCAGGCCAGCCCGCGGCTCCAAGGTCGCCGTGGCAGGAGCGCCATCGCTCCCACGATCAGGGCCGCCTCCAGGGAAAGCCAGGCCGGCGCCGGTGCGTCCGCCACCGCGGCTGAGAGCCACGAGGGCGTCAGGAGCAGCCCATTGACAAGCACCCACCCGGACACGAGCCTGATCATCTTAATGAGTACCCTCATCAGCCGGAGTCCTACAGGCACATCTTTCGCCCGACCGCCCCGGAACCGGTTTCCGGGACGACTTGCGGAGCGGCCAGCCAGCCCACGACGCCCGGATCGGGGCACACGCGGCCCCAACGATACCACCTGACCGAATGGCGCACAAAGCGGAACGAGGACTCTTCGAGCTCAGGCAAGGACGAGTTCTCTGCGTGACCAATGGGGCTCGAGGTGCGTGCTCATTGGTCGCTGCAGTCGAATGTCTGGGCATGGACGGGCTGGAACGACTCCGCTCCCTCGGTGCGCCCCTTCGTCTGGTCGTGACCCGCCATCGCGGTCGAGCGATGGGGATCGCTGCGCATGAGGGTGAAGCGAACCTCAGCATCGGACTCGACGTCGGCGAGACTCCGGAGACGATTCTGGGACTGGCGACGGAGAGAAGACCCGCCCAGTCCGGCTCTTCTCTCCGCTTCAACACGCGTCCGGCTAGCGCCGCTGAATCGGCGGGGTTGGCGCTCACTAGATTCGCCCGTCTCCTTCCGGCTGTGGTGAGCGTGGAGGTGGATCGCGGTTCGCCGCTACTAATGCGCTGGATCGAGGACGGGACGGTTCTCGACGTCTCGAACGAGGACGCAGAGCACGCGGCGGCCGGGTCCGGAATCGAGATCACCACCGTGGCTGAGGCGCCGGTTCCCTTGGCGGGTGCCGAGCACTCCCGTTTCGTATTCTTCCGAGAAGGTGGGGGCTTCCTAGAGCACGTGGCGGTACTGGTCGGGCCTCGCGCAGGATGGCCCGATCCGGTGCCGGTACGCCTCCACTCGGCGTGCCTCACGGGAGACCTCTTCGGTAGCTTGCGCTGTGACTGTGGGGAGCAGCTCCGCGGGAGCCTCGAGCACTTCAAGAACCGGGGTGGAGGCGTGTTGGTATATCTGGCCCAGGAGGGTCGTGGGATCGGACTGGGTAACAAGATTCGCGCTTACAACCTCCAGGCCGATGGTCTGGACACGGTCGATGCCGACGGCGTGCTCGGCTTCGGTCCGGACGAGCGGCGCTACGATGCGGGGGTGGCAATCCTGAACCACCTCGACATCGCTCGGGTCGAACTCCTCACCAACAACCCCAACAAGGTAATGGCGGTGGAGGAGAGCGGCATCGAAGTCACCGAGCGCACGCCCCTCTACGGTGGGATCAACCGCCACAACCTGCGCTATGTCCAGACCAAGGCGAACCGCTCGGGTCACTGGTTAATGGACATGATTTCGCAGCCCGTTTCGGCGGATTAGCCGACCGGCTATCCCGGTGGAAGACACCACCCGTGTGATCGGCTCTCACACCCCAAGCGTACCCGCTGGCCGTGTCCGCGTGGATGGCAAGTTTCTAGAGGTCGATGGGCGTCGTGTTTGGATCAAAGGAGTTGCCTACGGCACCTTCGCTCCAGATAGCGAGGGAGCGCAATTCCCGTCGAAGGAGCGTATCGCACAAGATTTTACACTGATGGCGGCCGCCGGCATCAACACGGTGCGTACCTACACGCCGCCGTCATCGGCCCTGCTCGACGAAGCCCTTCGGCACGGTCTCGGCGTGATGGTCGGACTGGCGTGGCCGCAACACATCCCATTCCTCGACGACAGAAGACTCACCCGACGCATTAAATATGACGCCGTCACGACTGTGAGACGGCTTGCGGAGCACCCCGCGACGCTTCTTTTTGCTCTCGGAAACGAAATCCCCACGGGGATCGTCCGTTGGCACGGCCACAGAAGGATCGAGCGGTTCCTGCGCGAGCTCTATCAGGACGTGAAGGCCGCGGCACCCAATAGCCTGTTGACGTATGTAAACTTCCCGCCGACTGAGCACCTCGAGCTCGATGCATTCGACGTCTTCGCCTACAACGTCTATCTCCACCGCGAGACTGAGCTTCGAGGCTATCTCGCACGTTTGCAGCATCTCGCGGGCATCCGACCGCTGCTCCTTGCGGAAGCCGGTGGGGACAGCTTGCGAGAGGGGCTAAAGGGGCAAGCGTACATCACGGCGACACATCTCCGGACGGCTTTTGCCGAAGGTGCCTGTGGTGCGGTAGCGTACACCTGGACCGACGAGTGGTGGCGCGGAGGCCGGACGGTCGACGACTGGAACTTTGGCCTGGTCGATGAGGAGCGACACCGCAAACCGGCGCTCGCTGCAGTGCAAGAGGTCTTCGCCAGCGCTCCGTTCCCGTCCAGCGAGCGCGCTACGTGGCCGAGAGTCTCGGTGGTGGTCTGCGCGTATAACGCCGCGGACACCCTTGCCGACTGCCTGACGTCGCTCGACGAGTTGATCTACCCCGACGTGGAAGTCATCGTCGTCGACGATGGGTCGCGCGATGCGACGGGGGACATCGCTCGAGGGTATTCCGGCGTTCGTGTCATCGAGGTGCCGAACGGCGGTCTGAGTGCGGCGCGGAACGTCGGACTCGCCGCCGCGACCGGCGAGATCATCGCGTACACCGACGCCGATGTCCGTGTCGACCCCGATTGGCTGACCTACTTGGTGCAGCCATTGCTCACCTCTGACGTCGCCGGCGTCGGAGGTCCGAACGTCGTGCCGGCAGACGACCCATGGGTGTCACAGTGTGTAGCGCGTGCCCCTGGAGGACCGATCCACGTCATGCTCGACGACCGGATCGCTGAACACGTACCGGGCTGCAACATGGCGTTCAAAAGGGACGTGCTCTTGGCCGCCGATGGCTTCAATCCGGTCTATGTCCGTGCCGGCGACGACGTCGACATCTGCTGGCGGCTGCAGGCCAAGAAGCTGGATATCGGCTTCGCACCGTCGGCTCTGGTCTGGCACCATCGCCGTGCGAGCGTGCGAGAGTATTGGCGTCAGCAGGTCGGATATGGCGAGGGGGAGGCTTGGCTCGACGCGCATCATCCCGAAAAGTTTCTCGGCGGGCAAATGGTGTGGCGTGGGCGTATCTATGGCCCACTTGCCTTCCAGGGCACGGTGGCCGAGCGGCGAGTGAACACTGGGGTTTGGGGTACAGCGGCATTCCCATCGATCTACAGCACCCAATCGCATCGGTGGCACTACCTGCCCCACTCGCCGGGGTGGATGGCCACGTCGTTCGTTTTGCTACTCATCGGGGTCTTTGGGCCGCTGGCAGGCATGGACGCCGCGTGGCTTCCTCTGATCGCCGGGATCCTTGGCGGAACCGTCACCGTCGCGCAGTGTGCCCGATACGGTTGGCATGCCAACCTCGACGGTCTGCCCGCTATCGGACGCTGGTCCATGCGACAGAGTAGCTTTTTGTATCGAGGCCTCATCGCATGGCTCCACGTACTCCAGCCGCTGGCCCGATTCAGAGGGCGCCTCCGCGGTCTGTCGCGGCCCCGGGCAGTGGCACTGAAGCACGTGACGCGGCATCCTTGGAAGTCGCCGATGCCGACCTTGCGCGACGTCGTCGCGTCCATGCGCCTCGTGACCCGCACCGGTACGGAACACTCGTTCTGGAGCGAGTCGTGGGCATCGCACACGACCCTGTTGACTGAACTCGTCGGGGTCCTGCGCGCCTCGCGGCCCACTCAGATCGTCGACGTCGACGCGGGATGGCGTCCCGACCGGGATTTCAGCTTGGCGATCGGCCGCTGGGGTTGGCTGCACGTGCGGACGCTTGTGGAGGAGCACGAACACGGAGCTTGTCTCTTCCGGATGCGAGCACGGCTGCGTCCCAGCTTCGTCGGTACCCTTCAGGGTGTGACGTTGGCGGTATTGATGGCCGGCGGCATGAGCGCGTCGATTTTCATCTATGATCTGTCGGTGACCGTCTTGGTCGCGGCGATTTCCATGGCGGCGATCGGCGTCCGCGCCGCTTGGCAAACGATGCGCGCCACGGCTGTGCTCGATCGGGCGGTCACTCGGGTCAGCACGGCTGCCGGGCTGCTGAAATTGCCGGTCTCGACCACGGTCGAAACTATGGTCAAACCCGCGGCCGGCTCCATGGTCGAATTCGCCGTAGAACCCAGGGTCGAACCCACGCCCCGGCGATCCGCCGAGACGACGGTGTCCGATTTCATAGGCTGAGATTGTTTTCGTGACCGTGGTTGCCTGGACGCTCGGATTCCTCCGACCCTATCGCGGAAAGGCCACCGTGATCCTTGCGCTGTCGATCCTGGAAATCGGCCTGGTGGTGTTGGCCCCCTGGCCACTCAAAGTGATCGTGGACTATGTGCTGGGCGGTCTTCCGCTTCCGGCGATGCTTGTAGCCATCATGCCCGCAGCAATCGGTGACAACGCTCTGGCGTTCCTCGTTGTCGTCGTCCTGGCTGGTCTCCTAGTCCAGATCGCCAACGAGGTGGTCCGTATGGTCCACACCCAGATGCAGGTGAAGGTGGCTCAGAGCGTCGTCTACACGCTCCGGGCCAAGCTTCTGGAGCACCTCCAGGCGCTTCCGCTGCGCCACCACGTCCTGACCCCGACAGCCGATTCAGTCTATCGGCTCGATGCAGACGCGCACTGTGTGGACGACCTGATTATCGGTGGTGTGTTTCCGCTGACTCTCGCTACGCTCAATCTTGGGGTCATGTTCGTGGTCCTGGTCTACCTAGACCCGACGCTCGCCCTGCTTTCGCTAGTGGTAGCGCCGTTTCTCTATGTGTGCCTCCGCTTCTACTCGCGCACTATGCTCGATCGCGCCGAGCGGGTGAAGGCGCTGGAGTCGACGTTGATCGAGCGCGCCTTCGAGATTCTGTCCTCAGTTGCGGCTGTGAAGAGCTTTACTCGGGAGCGCCACGAGCTGGCACGCTTCTCGAGCTCTGGGGACGACACCATGCGTGCCCGGCTCACGCTGACATGGCAGGAATCGCTCTTCTCCGTCGCAGTGACGGCGATCACGATTTCCGGCACGGCTCTGGTCCTGATCGTGGGCGGACTCCACGTACTGAACGGCACGCTTACACTCGGGAGCCTGCTCGTGGTCCTCGCGTATCTAGCTGCGGTCTACGACCCGATCTCGGCAATTGCACACTCGACCGGATCGCTGCAGCAAGCCATCACGAGTGCTCGCCGTGTCCGCGAGATCTTCTCCCTCACCCCTGAGATCCTCGACCACCCCGATGGGATCGACGCGTCAGGCACCGAGGGACACATCCGCTTCGATGAGGTGAGCTTCAAGTACGGAGACGAACGGGACGTGCTCGACACCATCAGCTTCGAGGCCCGACCTGGAGAGATGGTCGCGCTGGTCGGTCTTACCGGCGCCGGCAAGACCACGATCGCCAGCTTGGTCCCAAGATTCTTCGAGCCCGACTCCGGCCA
>Ga0310121_10000236_pt1 | contig 60045 bp, 35 predicted proteins | sample CB27_Tmax_986_MG_FD_203504 | JGI IMG/M metagenome (GOLD analysis project Ga0310121, IMG submission 203504) | Marine microbial communities from Western Arctic Ocean, Canada - CB27_Tmax_986 | ecosystem: Environmental > Aquatic > Marine > Oceanic | place: Canada: Western Arctic Ocean | collected... | reverse complement strand
CATCCGGCGCGGAGCTTTCGCCGATGTGCCCGAACTGATTCAAACCATTACCGATTATATCGACGCTCATAACAAGGGCCCCCGATCCATTACTTGGACCGCCAAGGCCGAGACGATTCTCGAAAAAAGTCCGCCGCGCCCGCGCCACACTGGATAATCTGCAATCAGCGTGAGACACTACACTAGATGAGGCCACAGTTAGAAGGATATACAAAATTATAATAACTACTCCATGTGTTACCCAGTGATGGCCGGTTGAATGGGTCATAAACGTCTTGAGTGGATGATAGCTTTCCTTTGCTATGACAAGTGCGCCATTCAGAATACTCACCACAAAGAATGACCAAGTAGTGCTTTGTATGGTCTTATTCATAATCCCATCCTTACACCTAATGCGATAATTGCTCCGGTGGCCTCCATCATCAAGCCAAGGATCACAATTAATGCTGAAAAAGACTTGGACAAATGAAGATACTTGAAGTTCTCAGTAGCTCTAAGTTGAGATAAAAGAAGCGTCAGAAAACCGCTTAGGATTAATAGCATGAAGAAAGTATGTTCTCTAATTTAAACAACATGATCATGAGACCAAGGCCAAGAACCTGCTCTAATTATTTATTTTTCGGCTCCATGATAAGCAACATACCAGAATCCTCCCAAAACATAAGATAAAATGACTCCTGCTGCGGAAAACCAGGATAACAGTTTGACATGCATAACATTTTTGAATTTAAATTTTGGAGATCTACGAATACAACCAAAGTGCTCAGGATCCCGACAAGGCCAAATGCTACATGTGAAGCCATCAATATTGGTGTATTAATTTAAGTTACATCGTTTTTAACATAGTGGAGTGTCTTATTATTTCAAAGCATAACAATGCTTATATGGTTTCTCTATAACACCCTTGGCCTGCAAAGTCGCGGCATAACACCCCAAAACCGGAACCGGCGTAAGCCTTGTGATTGCAGTCCCTTGAGGCGGATGCAACGCTTGGGATGGGGTGATAGTTGGTTTCTGTATAACACACCTGGCCGTCTCCTTCAAAGATCGTCCGCGGGGCTGTTCCGTTTTTGATTTAGCGATCCGGGACGTACCAACCCAATGAGTCGCTACTCATAGCTCCCCCAGGTTGAGACACCCGCCTCCGGCCGTGGGGCGCGACGAAGGATAAGCAATTCTCCGGCCGCCACGTATATCAGCGGGTCGGAGACGGCGAGGTCCACGGCGTCTTGTTCGGTGCTGTAAAAGGAGCGCAGAGCCGGTGCCGAGGGGTCCGTAACGTCGACAACCTGAAGCCCGCCCCCGCCGTCCGCCACATAGGCAACCGAACCGGAAACCACAACGGCTTGAGCATTACCCGGCGTATCGAAGGAGCCGCGCAAGACCGGCGCGCCGAAGTCTGAGACATCAATGATCAAAAGCCCGGCATCGCCGGCCGCCACGTAGGCCAGCGATCCGAGGAGTGCGATGTCCTGAGCCATTCCCGGCGTGTCGTAGGAACCGCGATTGCCTGGCGACGAGAGTTCCGTGGCGTCGAGGAACTGGAGACCGCAAGCCCCATCCGTCACATAGACCAGCGGTTCATCGACCGCCATGTCCCAAGCGGTCCCCGGTGTGTCGAAGGAGCCGGCCAAGATCGGCGCCGAGGGAACCCAGACACCGATGGTGTAAAGTGTGGAAAAATCAGTCGCGTAGGCCACGACGCCGGAGACCGTGACCTTCTCAACCACATGGGGTCTCTCAACGAGGCCACCCAAGGAGCCCATCTGGAAAGGCGCCGAGGGATCCGACACGTCGATGATTTGAAGTCCGGCGCTCCTATTGGCGACGTAGGCCATCGAGTCGGAGACCGCAACGTCAATGGCAGCGTCCTCCGGCAGCTCGTGGGCCCCGCGCAGAACCGGCAGCGCGGGATCGGAAACGTCGATGATCTGAAGCCCCGCCAGCCTATCGGCGACGTAGACCAACGAGCCGGAGAGAGCGACGGCCATCGCCGTGTCCGGCGTATCGTAGGAGCCGACACGCGTGATGATCTCGCTTACGATGGGTGTCGGCGTAGGTGTTGCTGATTCAATCGTCTTGGTGTTGGTATCTTCATTGTTCGCTTCATCCTGGGCTCGCACGCCGATGAAGTAAGACGGTGTAGGGTCGAGGCCCTCAATGATCGTCGAGATCTCCGAAGGGCGTCTGATTCTAAAGGCATAGTCCCTGCGCGTCTCGAACTCGGGCGCAACGTTGCTATTGTCATTCCAATTATCGACGTGGATCCAGCCGGCACCGTCGGAATACGGGCCAGGATCGCCCTCCCCCACGGAACTTGCCCAGTTTCTACTTGTATCGATTCCAAAGGTGGTTGTATGACTACCAATAAATAAGTAATATGTTAGGCCAGACGTGACCGACAGGGGCGGGCTGAAGTTAAAGGCGCCCCATCCGGCCTTGGAACTAGGCACGGAGGCAAGTCCGATCGTCTTCCTCTCCAGGTCGCACAAATCAATCTCCCACCCCTCTCCGCCAACGATTGTATTTGGTAGGTCGGTCAGAATTCGAACCTCCCAGGGTGAAAAAGCGGGCTCGTTCATGTAAAGCTCCGCGTCGCGGATCTGGGTGAAAGGCGGCCTGAAGGACTGTGCCTTTGGATAGATCGCTTCGCCTCCCGTTTCCACGATATCCTCCGAGCCAATCCAGGGGGCAGTTCCAATGACTGTTTTCCCGGGCGCCTGCGCGAAGACACCGGCCTCAGTGGTATTCCAATAGATATTGTACCTAATGAGGTCTTGAGGCGTCACACTGTCGATCGCGGGGTGCCAGGTCACTCTGGCTCGCTCATTGCCTGGCAACCGGGTGGTGGACGCAATCCCGGTCCCGCCGACAAAGATTGGCGGATCGATGTCACCAAGGGGGGTAGGCGTGGGTTCCGGCGTGGGCGGAGGCGGCGTGAGGTTTTCATACCAGGCGATTTTGTTGTCATCCCATGAGGCGGATAAGACATCGATGTCGCCATCGCCGTCCAGGTCCGCTGCATAAACCGAGCTGGCGGTGTCGGCCTCCGTGCTGATGACCTGTGAGGATCAAAATTTGGCCGGCTCCGGCTCCACCGGCTCCTCCCATTCATACCACGTGATTTCGTTGTCAAGATATGAGGCGGACAAGACATCGTTGTCGCCATCGCCGTCCAGGTCGGCCGCATGGACTGAGAGGGCTCCAGCGGCCAACTCGGTGATGATCCGCTGGAACCCGTCAAAGATCGGCTCCGGAGTTGGGGTAGGCGTTGCCGTGGGCGTCGGGGTAGGCCCCGCGCCGACCACGTTCACGTTGCGCTCGGCCGTGGCCGGCGAGTCCGAAAAGCCTTCGGCCTGAACCGAAAGAAAGAGAAGTGAACCCGCGGAGGCTGAGACCGGGATTTGTTGGGATCCGGTAAAAGTATTGGAATTGACGGGTGGGAGCGGACTATAGTCTATCGTTTGGACCGAACCGTCGAGTTTGGTCAGGCGGACTTGGCTAAGACCGGCCACCGCGCCTGAAACGTTGACCGTGTAGGCCACCGCCTCGCCCGGTTCGACATTTTGGTTTTGAGTCGGGGTGTTGATTACGACGGTTATAGCCGCTGAGGCCTGATGGGTCATGCTCGACAGGCAATATACGAATGCAAGTAGTTTGAACCAGGCTAAACGGGAACGGCAGGGCTTTTCGTTGGTTAAGAACATATCCGAAACCTTTTACGCATACAAAAACGTACTTAAGTTCCAGGCAGACTGTTAACAGAGACCCATTGCGCGAGTTAGCCCGACATCATTTCCGAGTCAAGTACAAAAGCTGGCAAATGGAGGGTTTTTTACCTTTCCACCTGACCGACCGGTCGCGAGGCCGTTGATGGAGCTAAACATCTCGCTCCGAGTCTTTGAATCCGCTTTGCTTTGGTGCTTGTGACGCCTTGCGATGGGCGCGAAGCAGCTTCAGCGTCTCGATGATCGTATTGCCGACGTCCATCTTGCTCGATCCTCGCTTGCGGTCATAGCGCAGGATGAAGGGGACCTCTCGGATCACGGCGCCAACCATTGCTAGGTGAACCAACAACTCGTCGGTGCATGCAAATCCAGATCGGGTGATGAGTCCGTCGGGCCCGAACCGTTCGAAGCCGGTGGCGAGGATTGATGCGCGGAAGGCGCGGAAGCCGCAGGTGTAATCACGGACCCCCGCCAGACCCAATCCGGCCGCGAAGAGTAGCCGCGCGCCCACACTAAGGATGCGCCGATGTAAGGGTACCCCCACCTGGCGGCTTCCCGACTGATAGCGCGAGGCGATCACCAGGTCGGCTCCCCCTTCGGCCGCTGCTCGCATCGCGGGGATCGTCTTGGGCGGATGGGTCAGGTCGGCATCCATGCAGACCACGAGGTGCTCGGGACCGGCGCCCAGCTCCAGAGCCGACCTCAACCCCGTCAGGATCGCCCGCCCCAAGCCCAAGTTCCGCGGATGGCGGACCAGACGCGCTTGCTGGATTGTCCGCCTGATACGTTCAACTTCGGCCGCCGTGCCGTCGCGCGAGCCGTCGTCGACAACGATGATGTTCCACGCAATGCCCTCGCCGGCCAGTACGACGGCGGCCTCTTCGATCAGGTTGGCGATGGACTCCTCTTCGTTGTAGGCGGGCAGGCACAGGGTGAGCCGTTCGATGGGGGATTGGGGCATGTGGGGCGACAATGAAGACTCCGTCGTCTCAAGTTGAAAACCCGAGGGGGCCGTCAGACATCAAAAAGGGGGGGCGGCTGGTGTTATTGGGCCGTCCCCCCGGGTTGGGTTTGCGTTGGTTGGTTGCTTTTTAGTCGTAGAAGATCCAGTTTTTGACCGCGTTCGATTCGGTGATGGTTAGTTGTTGGGTTGCAATGAAGGTGTTGCTTTCGTCTAGTTCGTCTTTTTCGTGGTCGAACTCGTCCAGGAGGGCACCGATGGTGTACGTGCCCAAGGGCAGTGGGCCGGGGTTGGGGTCGGGCAGGTTGCCCGAGTCGACCGTTAGGGCCACTTGGACGAGTTGGGACGGGGCGATGGGGTTGGTCCAGACCATTCCCAGGTAGATGTCGTTGCCCGTGCCGGTGATCTCGGGATCGGGACTGGCGTAAATGGACGTCCAATGTCCCCTCGCCGTGCCGTTGCCGATGTTGCTCTCGATCCAGTGCACTTCGAAGCTGCTGCCTTGGGAGGCCGTGGGGCGGTCGGTTCCCAGGGTGCCGTCGACGATGATCAGGTCGGGGTTGCCGCCGGTGGCGAAGGTCCATTGGGGGCCTTCGGTCGAAACGATCGTCTTCTCCGACAGTTCGTTATTGGCCCGGACCATCCATTTGTAGCCTGAGTTGTTGTCGAGCAGTTCGGGGCGGTCATAGCGCGACTCGGTGGTGTTGGCATCCTCTTGGAGTGGCAACGGGGCGTCGAAGATGAATTTGCGGCTCATGTCGTACCATTTAATGCTGCCCTGTTGGGGTTGATTGCCGCCGATCCCGCCGATCACCTCGAGCAACGCGGGCTCATTGTCGAAGTCGACCACGTGGATGTCGAAAGCTGGTTGAGACTGTTGTTCGATCTCGAACTCGGAGAATGACGGGTCGGGCGCGCCATCGTTGATGTACCACACCATGCGTCCGTCGCCCTTGGACGCCGAGAAGATGTCGGGATCGCCGTCGTTATCGATGTCGGCGACCTCGGCCGCGTTGACGCCCGCGGCGGCGCGCGTGACCACGCGCAGGCTAAAGGTGGGGGTGGCGGCGCCGTCGTTTTCATACCACGCGACCATGTCGTCGAACTCCGAGGTGATCACCAGGTCGGCGTGGCCGTCGCGGTTGATGTCGGCCGCCTGGACCGTGCTGGGCCCGGTAATGGCGGTGGTCGTGACCGTGTGCGGCGTGAAGGTGGTGGGTACCGCGCCGTTGTTCTCATACCACTTGATCGAGGGGTTGTTGGTGTAGGTCGCGATCACGTCGGGGAAGCCGTTGCCGGTCAAATCGGCCGCGGTGACGTTGTTGGGGGCCCCCGACGTGTTGTCGAGGATCACGGTCTGGGAATGCGTCAGCGGGCCGCTTGAGGAGTCACCCACGTGCCACAGCAGGCGCCCGTTGAGCGAGGACGCGGTCAGCAGATCGGTGTCGCCGTCCCGTTCCAAGTCGACGGCGCACACGCTGGTCGCCCCGTCGATCAAATCGGTCACGACGTGGCGGGTGAAGTCGGGCACCGCTCCGCCGTTGTTCTCATACCAAGCCACCGCGTCCGAATCCAAGAAAGCCGCCACAACGTCCAGTTGACCGTCCGCGTCGACATCGTAGGTCAGGACTTCTCTGGGGCCTTCCAGGTTTTGCTCGATCGTCAGCGCCGTGAACTGGGGCGCGGCACCGCCGGTGCTGCGGTACCACTCGACCCGACCGCCAAAGTCTTGGTAGGCACCCACCAGGTCGACGTCCCCGTCCCTGTCCAGGTCGCCCGAGGCGACGCTACGCACGTTGCGCGCCGAGGTGACGGGCGAGGACGTGAATTCGCTTGTCATGCCGGTTGCCTTGACCAGGAAGATGTCGTAGTCGGTGGTATGCTGGGTATCGGACCAGTCGAAGAGCGTCGCGACGTCAATGCCTATCGCTCCGTCGGGCGGGATCAGACCGTCGGGCATGCCGTCGGGCACGTCCGGGATGCGAACGACGATAAGCTGGAAGGGCAACTGGGTGATGTCGTCGCCGTAACGATTATTGGTAAAGTGCTCTTCCATGTCGATGATGATGAAGATGTTATACTCGCCTTCTTCAATCCCAAACGGTGGCGGGTGGTTGTCGGGGTTTGTCAATTGGCCGACCGTCTGGAGCAACTCCATGAAAAACGTATGGAAGTCCGAGCGTGATGCGCCGGGCACGATGCCGGTCGACGTCGGCGGGTTTTCCCCGCCGCCGGGGGGCGGGGAGGCCCCGCCGCCGGGGGCCGGGTCCGGATCATTGTTGGCCGTTGCGGTAAACGTGAATGGGGGGACATAACGGTAATATTCGAAATCGCTCGGTATGTCGTCCTCGTCGGGGTTGAAACGGAACTCGGCGAGGACATAGTCAGGGCGCACTTGGGAGGGGGCCGGGATGCCGTCGGCAAGGTGGACGTTCTTGCTCAAAAGGATCGCGCAAGTGATCTTGGCCCCATCGGGCCCAGGTTCCATGATTTCCCGATTGATATTGCGCTCGCCGGCGTTTTTCAGAATCAGCTGAACGTCCAACAAGCCGTTGGGCTCGACCAATAGCGGATCGGCGGGATTGCTGTCGAAGGTCACTTCGCCGAAGGTGGGCTGGGTGCGGAAGCTCCACTGGTCGCCCAACTCGGTGAGCACGCCCGTCTTGGATCGGACCCGCCAGACGTAGACCTGATCATAGCCCAGTTGCTTGGGGGGTTGGAACTCATTGGAGGACAGGTTTTGCGCCACCAGCGAATCGTCGGGCAGAATCGGCGACGAGATGAACAACGACAGTTCGTGGTCAAATGAATCGACCGCCACGATGTCCAGAAGCCCATCGGAGTCCAGATCGGCGGCACCGACCTCCAGGCCGCGGTTGGAGGTGGAACCGGAGCCGGGTCGGGTCAGGTCGAACTCGCTGTAATTGGGCTCGGGGTCTTCTTTCCCATCGCTCACGAACAGTGTGATGCGGTCCTCGATGGCCGCGGTACCCAACACATCCAGAATCCCATCGCCGCTCACGTCGGCCGCGAACACATCCTCGGCGTCCGGAAAGTCGGAGGTCACCGTCTGACGCTCGAAGATCGGAACGACCAGGGGTGGGTGCAGGCCGCGGATTTTATTCTCCGCCTCGGGCGAAGGAGGATAGATGTCATCAGTAATAAACGTTCGCGCAGGACACGTCACCGGATTGTAATCCTCATAGCCAGAGATGACGAAACGGTAGAGGGCCTTATCGAAGAAGGCCGCCGCGTAGATTTCGGGAGGTTTCAGGTCGCGGAAATCGGGTATGAAAATCGACTTGGGGCCATTCATGTTACCGATCGTGATCCGCTTAAACGCAATCGGCGGCGTGCCGATCGCGTCGGGGCTGTCGGGAACCAGCGCCCGGCCCGTGCGGCCGAGATTGAGATACATGGAGAGCTCATCATCCTTCACCGAGATCGAGACCAGGTCCGGCAGGATGTCGGCCGTCAAGTCGCGGTCGAATTGATATTCCTCGGCACATTGATCGTGCGGGTGATCAGACGGAGGAGCGACAACGTCGTGGAAGTGGTGGGCCTCGTTGAAATTCAACTGCGAGGCGATCAACTCGTGATGGTCCGGCGCGTCTTCCAGAGTGAGTGGGTCCGGACTGTCATCCCGAATGTGCGAGGGGATGAACCTGGGAATCACGGGCAGCGGTGTCGCCTCGGGGTCGGTGGGCACCGTGCGGTGCTCCCAATCGCTCTCGTAATACGTCAGGAAGCCCGTATCGGTTCCAGTGATGAAGTCGATATCGCCATCGAGGTCGAAATCATTCACCGCCAACCCGCGCATCTGATCGAGGCCGGTGCCGGGCCCCGGCGAGACCGTGATCGGGAAATCCTCTCCCACGTCGATGTCGTGCGACACCCGCACCTCTTCAAAACTCCCTCCCTTGTTCATGTAAAAGTAGGCCTGCCCCGAGAAGGTGGTGGCGATGATATCGACCCCAAAGTCCTCGTCGCCGCCCGCATCCAGGTTTGCGATCGCCAGGCTGGTGTAATCCCGAAATCCGGTCGCCCCTGATACTACGAACGAACTGAAAGCGGGCGGACTCTCGCCCCTATTCAAGTGAACCACGACGGCCCCCGGGCCAGCACCGGCCCCGGGCGCAACCAGCTTTTCCCGCCATGCGCTCACCACGTCGATGTCCCCATCCAGATCAAGATCGCCCATGGCGACCGCGGCCGGATCCTCCAACGCGACATCAGGTTTGGGGATCTCCGTGCGAATGAAGTTGAGATCGGTGTCGATGTAACGGGACAGGAACACGTCATACTGGGCGGCGTTCTCGGCGTCGTCCCAACTCAGCTTGCGGGTGACCGAGATGTTTTCATCCCCCGGCTCCGGCAGAGGCTTGGTCGGCGCCTCGGGCGCTTCGGCCACCACCGTGATCGTCCCGTCCATGATGAAAATGTTGTGCTCGCCAAGCTCGTTGGGAACCCGGTCCTCGACGTCTCCGAGCACGCCCAGCGTGTATTCTCCGGGCGGCACCTGTTGGTTGTGGTTGGGCCCGGCACTGGTCAGATTGATGAATGGCGCGTTGCCCTGGGCTTCTCTCAGCTCGATCGTCTCGCCGCCCAACAACTGATCGACCCACAGATCGCGCAGGAAGATGTCATTGCCCGTCCCGGTCAGCTCATCTTTGAACGTGGGATCGAACGGACTGAGCCAGATCTCGCTGACGCTGACGGGGGCAAAACCCTCCCCGGCGTTGTCAACGACCATCTCCAGAACAAATCCATCGGCCACGTTGACCACCCGACTCAAGGGATAGATCGAATGGATGTTCAGGTCGGGCCGCCCCCCGGGGGTCGGCGAGGGAGAAGGCGTGGGCGTGGGCGTCTGGGTCGGCTCGGGCGTGGGCGTGGGCTCGACCGGACCGTCGTCCACGAAACGCCAGCCGATATCCTGGAAGGCCGGCTTGGTCAGGTCGACCTCATGGATCGGCCGGTTGATGAACGGCTCCATCAACCGGTCGGGGGAGTTGGTGACGTCCCAGTGCGAGATGCTGGAGCCCTGCTCATAGAAGCGTGGGGCGTAAATCTTGACCGGCCCGTTCTCTTGCTCGAACACCTTGGGCCCAACCCAGAAGACCTGACCGCTGGTGAGGGCCACAAGCCGTTCGGTATCGGTCATGTCGACAAAGTCCTTGTCCCCCGCGCGCGTCAACTGGATGCCGTAGATGTCGGGAAAGTTGTTCATCCACGTTCCGTTACCGGGATCGATGAGGTCGAAAAACCCCAGCCCATGGCCCAGTTCGTGCAGGACGACCGTCACGAAGTCAACGTCGTCTCCCGGAGGCAGTGCGTCGGTGCCGTAATACCACGTGACGTCTCCCAGCACCTCGGTGCCGTCGACGTCCGAATTGAAGACGGCCACAATGTCGAACCCGTCGGTGGAGAGGTCTTCCTCGTCCTCGACCATGCGAGGATCAAGGTCTTGGCCCGCAAGGCTGTTGGCCAACGCAACGGCGTACCAGGTGTTCGCGCGCGGGGCATTAGGATAATCGCGCTGGAAGCTCTCCGCTCCGGCCCCGCCCAGCACGGCCGAAAACTCATCGCCACCCAACGACTCCATCGTCGCATGGACCGTGATCTCGACGTCCGAGACGAGCTGGCGCGCCCAAATGTCAACCGCGAATTCAAAGGCCTCGCGACGCTCCTCGCCCACGTCGCCTTCGAGGAATCCCTCTCCTTCGATGTTCGCGTATAGGATGGAGAACTCGGCGGCCCTTAACGGGGAAAGTGCTAACCATGAGACGGCAAAGACGACGCAGCCTAGTGCCAAGATGGGGGACAACTTGAATCGCATCGGCAATAAACTCCTTCACCCCGGGAATCGATTCACGTGATCTTCAAAACAGAAATAGATGATTCACTTCATCGCGGATTTTTTTGCATGCAGCGCGCACACGGCCGAACGGCACGCCGCCGCGCCGTCGCGATCGGCGGAATTGCACTCAATAACGATCTTGCCGCCAGCCCCGACCCGCGCCGCGGAGAACTTCATGAACTGCCCGTTGTTACGCACCATGACCCCACCACCCGCCACCGGACTGGGTGCCGACTTGACCTGGCCCGGCGCGCGCTTGGGCTTCATCGAGGAGGGGGTCACGGTTCCAGGGGGCGGCACGATGGGCTTGCCATTTTCGTCGAGATGGATGCGCAACCCCCCGCCCGCCCGCAACGCATGGAGCATCTCGCTTCCGTAAGCGCCCTTATCCGCAGTCATTCTGTCGGCCACTTCGCGTTGATAGGCGCCTTTCTCCACGGTAAGGGGCGCTGTCGCCGAAATCCCGTTGGCCGTCCTGAACCTGACTTTGATGCGTGGCGATACCTTCGAGTAGCTAAAACCGGACGTATCTGATGGATGATCAACCTTGGCGGAGATGTCCCGGTCGGCGCCGACCGACCGCGCTCCCACCCAACCAAGGACGACCAGCCCCACGCCAATCACGCCCGCCCACGCCCGCTTATGCCTCATACGTTTAGTCTGGATCATACCTAACATCCTTTCTGGGCTTCGAGAAAGCACCCTTTACCCGGTCAGCGACTCAAGGATTTCCCATCGTCTAATGGAGTTGAAGTCATCGAATCAATACCCATGAGAACCCTCTATCAATTATAGCGACGCCAAAATGCCATTATTCTGCAAATTCTACAAAGAAATAATCAAAATCATTGGGTCCCGAAATTTCCCGTGCGACTGGCCGAGCCCGTGGACCTGTCTGATTCATTCCAGATTTATATACCATTGCCCACGCATCGACAAACGCAAAACTCAGCCACATGGGATGATAGTGACATTCGGGTCGAGTCGCAACCCTTTCTTGACCGGTCGCGACGGAACCGAGCGTCCGCGAAACATTGGGGTCGAGAATGAAATTGACGTTCCTGGGGTCGGATCGACTTGGATTCCCGGATTCTTCGCGATTGACGTTGCGGGGCTCCCCTGGCGTTTGTACAGAATGTTCTGTTAACTAGACTTCGACGCTTTCCTTGGCGAGGTATTCCTGAGGATCCACGATTAGTTCACGCGGTTTTGAGCCTTGGTAGGGACCGACGATCCCGTTCTCCTCCATCATGTCCATGATCCGGCCCGCGCGGGCGTAGCCGATCTTCATGCGGCGCTGGATGTAGCTGACCGACGCTTTGCGTGACTCGAGGATGAGTTGGAGCGCCATCTGATAGAGTGCCTGATCGTCCAGCGCCTCCAGATCGGAGGGGGGCCGGGGAGCGGTTCCGGCCCGGCCCTGGACGGGCATCTCGCCCAGCATCGTCCGCTCGCAGGGATGGCGATCGTCGTCGTGTTCATCCTCTCCCGGCATTTCAATCTGCGCCTTGGCCCGCTCGGCCGGGGTGGGTTTGGCCTCGAAGTCCTCCTTCTCATAGCGGGCCTGCTCCTGATCGCGGATGTAATCGGCAAGCCGTTCGACCTCGGCGTCGGCGAGGAAGCAACCCTGGATGCGAAAGGGCTTGACCCCGCCGGGCGAGTAGAGCATATCGCCGCGTCCCATCAGTGCCTCGGCCCCGTTCATGTCCAGGATCGTCCGCGAGTCGACCTTCGAGCTGACCTGGAACGCGATGCGGCTGGGGAAATTGGCCTTGATGATCCCGGTAATCACGTTGACCGAGGGGCGTTGGGTGGCCAGAACCAGGTGTATTCCGACGGCCCGCGCCATTTGCGCCAGCCGGATGATGTATTCCTCGACCTCATTCTTGGCCACCACCATCAGGTCGGCCAGCTCATCAATAATGATCACGATGTGCGGCAGGGATTTCAGCTCGCGCCCCATCGCCCGTTTGCTGGAGGTTGGGTCGCGGACCAGGGCGTGATAACCTTCGAGGTTGCGCACGCCTAGCTCGGCCAGCAGCTTGTAGCGCTGTTCCATTTGCTCGACGCACCAGGCCAGCGCCGCGGCGGCCTTGCGCGTCTCACTGACCACCGGCGAGAGCAAATGTGGGATCGCCTGGTAGATCGACAGCTCCACCCGCTTGGGGTCGATCATCACGAACTTGACCTGGTCGGGCTTGTTCCGATAGAGCAGCGAGGCGATGACGGCGTTGAGGCAGACCGATTTGCCCGACCCGGTCGCCCCCGCGATCAGCAGATGGGGCATCTTGGCCAGGTCGCAGATGACCGGTTCGCCCGCGATGTTCTTGCCCAGGGCGATCGTCAGCGGGGACTTGGCCTGCGCGAAAGTCTCGTTGGAGAGCAGGTCCTTGATCATGACCGCGTTCGCCTTTTTGTTGGGCACCTCGATTCCCGCCGCCGACTGGCCGGGGATCGGCGTCAGGATCCGAACGTGAGGGGCCCTGAGTGCCATCGCCAACTCATTCTCCAGCGCCACGATCCGATTGAGCCGCACCCCTGGGGCCACCTTCAGCGCAAAGCGTGTGATGACCGGCCCTTGAACGACCTCGACGACCTTCACTTTAACCTTGAACTGATCCAGCGTCTGCTCGATCTTGCGCGAGACGTGCTCCTTTTCCTCGTCCGACATGGTGTACTGGACGCACGGGGGGTCGCTGAGCAAGTCCAGGGGCGGCAATTGGTATTGCTTGGGGAACAAGTTCATCTCGGCCTGGATCGGCGCGCGGGCCGGAACCGCCCGGCCATCGGGGACGAGCAGATCCACCACCGGGTTTTCCATGGCCACGCTGTCGGAGGACTCGATGGGGATCTCGGTTGCCTGACCCGATTTTTGATTCGGGTCGGGATGATGCAACCTTGTTAAATCGTTGGGCTCCCTTTGCCTTGCGGCGCCGTTTCGGGGGAAAACGGCGAAGCCTCTACGGGTCGTCCCGTCCAGCTCGGTTGAGCCGGATCGGGCCTCCGCATCGGGCGCCTCGAAATTGGGTATGGGAGGTTCGATGGCCTTGGGCTTGGCTGGCCGACCGCTGGTCAACTCCAAGATCGGTGCCGCCGTCAGCACCCTGACCGGTTTCTGCCGGTTGAACTTGACCTGCAGAAAATAGGCCAGTCGCCGGACCAGGTTCATCTCCCGCAGCCGATTGACCCATTCGACAAGGCGCATCCCGAAGCCGGAGATCCAGCGAACCGGCATCAGGGCCATGCGCCAACCGGGCCAATTGCGCAGCTTGACAAGAAAGGCCCCCACCGTCGACAACGTGCGAGCCATCAGGCGGGTCAGGTCGCGCACGAGCCGCTCGGTGAACAGCACGATCCCGATCAGCTCCAGGCCCCCGAAGACCACGCAGGCCCCGATCGGTCCCAGCAGATTGCCCAGGCCAAGCCCTTTGGCGTCAATCAAGACATTACCAACCAGCCCGCCCATCCCGAAGGCCCGTCCCGCCGAGATTCCGCCCTCGCCCGAAGCACTCAGCGTCAGCAGGGCGCACGTCGAGATAAGGATAAGGAAACCGCCCACCCCGCGCAGCCAGCCGATGCCGCGCAGGGGATTGGGCGAGCGCCCCCGCAGCGAATGGATCGCCGACACGCCCATGATTACAGGCAGCACGTAGGCCACGTACTGTCCGAAGATGAACGTCAGCCCCCCCGCGATCCAGCGTCCCATGGGGCCGATCCAGTTGGCCCCATAGTGCGCCGAAAGCAGCGACAGAAAGATGATCAGGCTGAATAGGCAGAGAAGGATTCCCACGATTTCGCGGAACAAATCCGCGCGGGCATGGGGCACCGCAACCGGGAAATCGGTTTTTGTCGTCATGATTCTAGACCTGCGTCTTTGGCCCGCAACACCGGGTCGGCTTCAACGTGGGGCATGCGGCGGAAACCGCAGTCACTATTGGGGAGGGAATCATAGTCCACCCGCCGACGGCCGCGCAAGTAAAATCGAACCCTGTTCATCGCCGCCTGAGGTTTGCTAAAGTATGCGGCTCAGGCCCCTCGCGCCGCCCCCCGCCAACACCCATTGGAAGAGAGACACCGGACATCATGAGCACGACCATCAGCCCGACCGCCCAGACCACCCAGTCCGAGGGCCTTTTCGCCCACGCCCGCGAGCGCATGCCGGGCGGGGTCAACAGCCCTGTGCGCGCGTTCGGCGCGGTCGGCGGCACGCCGCGATTCATTCGCGAGGCCCAGGGCGCCTGGCTCACCGACGTCGACGGCAACCGGCTGATCGACACCATCGGCTCGTGGGGACCCATGGTCCTCGGCCACGCCCACCCCGAAGTCGTGGAGGCGATTCGCGAGGCCGCCGCCCGCGGGACCTCCTTCGGCTGCCCCACCGAGCTCGAAAACCAGATGGCGGATCTCGTCTGTGAGTCGGTCCCGTCGATCGAAGTGTTGCGCATGGTCAACTCCGGCACCGAGGCGGGGATGGCGGTCGTGCGTCTGGCGCGCGGGGCGACCGGGCGCGATAAGATCATCAAGATGATCGGTTGCTATCACGGCCACGCCGACAGTTTGCTCGCCAAGGCCGGCTCGGGAGTGGCCACCTTCGGCCTGCCCGACAGCCCCGGCGTAACCCCCGGCACCGCCGCCGATACGATCTGCCTTCCCTATAATGATCTGGATGCGGTCGAGGCCGCGCTCGAGCGCGAGGTGGGTAAGGTGGCCGCGGTCCTCTTGGAACCGGTCGCGGGCAACATGGGGCTGGTGCCTCCGGCGGCGGGCTACCTCGAGGGTCTGCGCGAGCTGACCGCCCGAGACGGCGCGCTTCTCGTTTTTGATGAGGTGATGTCGGGATTTCGGGTGGATCTGGGCGGGGCGCAGGCCCGTTATGGGGTCACGCCCGACCTGACGATGCTCGGCAAGGTCATCGGCGGGGGACTTCCCGTCGGGGCTTACGGCGGGCGGAGCGACCTGATGCGCCGGATTGCGCCCCAGGGACCGATCTATCAGGCCGGAACGCTCTCGGGCAATCCGTTGGCGATGACGGCCGGCCTGACCACCCTGCGCATCTTGAAACGCGATCCCGGCATCCATGATCGCCTCGAGGAGGCCTCGGCGCGCCTGGCCGAGGGACTGGAGGCGGCCGCCCGCGAGGCGGGGGTCCCGGTTTGCGTTCAGCGCGTCGGCTCGATGATCGGCATGTTTTTCACCGAGGGCCCCATCACCGACTTCGCGGGCACCCAGAGGTCCGACACCGCCCACCATGCCCGCTGGTTTCACGCGATGCTGGACGAAGGCGTTTATCTCCCCCCCTCGCAATTCGAGACGATCTTTGTGAGCGCGGCCCACGGCGAAGAGGAGATTGACCTCATTCTGAAGGCGGCCCGCCGGGTGCTCAGTCGGGTCGGGTAGCCAGCTCCGAGGCCAGAGGGGCCGCCCGCATACCGCCTCACCGATAGAACGACCACCAGCGGGCATCGGTGTTGACTCGACTGACCGAAAACCCTCTGGGCGGGAAATCGTCGGTGAAGGACTCGTTCCAGGTGCTGATGATCCGGATTTTGTAACCCGAGCCATAATCCAGCCAATCGGGCAACGTAAGGTTCACCAACCCCCTCCCCGTCGGGCTCCAGTCGATTCCCAGGTCGGCCAGCCGCTGTCCGTGCCGCCAAAGCTCGAACCGAACGCCCGTGCCGGCGAACGTCACGTTGCCGCGCCAATCGAGCGAGATATCGGTTCCGATCGTAATAATCCCGGTCGGCGCCAGTGAGGTGATGAGCACGCCGAAGAACTCGATGGCGCCAAGATCGATCGTTTGCACCCGCCGCGGGGCGCCGACCAGGTCCACTTCGCGCGGATCGGCATCGTTGACGCCCAGGTCGATTAAGGGGGAGTCGGGGCGGAGCGAGAATTCGTTGTCTGCAAAGGTCAGCGGGTCATTGTCCGCTCCGTCGAAATCGACAAGGCGCGGATCGAGTTCAAAATTGTCTTCCGCTTCCTCGACCAGTTCATCGAGCTGTTCGACGTCGGTGATGATCGTCGTGCCCACGTGAACATAATGTCCGTCGAGGTGTTCGAAGAAGCAGTTGCGCCGAACCTCGGCGGGTCGCGTCTGTTCGCTGTCCGCCACGATCCCGAGGGTGTGATTGCGCATCAGGATATTGTTGATAATCCGGCCCGTGCAGTTATGCAGGCCGGCCCCTCCGCCGTCGGGCGTTGTCTGATTCTCGACAATCGTATTGTTGATCACGTCGCCGATGCACCCCTGGAGTGCTCCCCCAATCCGTGCCGTGTTGCGCTGGAACAGGTTGTCGGTGATCGGACCACTGCACGAGAACACGCCCCCCCCGCGGTCCGCCGAGTTGCCCTGAAAGACGTTCCCGGCCACGGCGGCCTCCGCCCGGGCGACCGCCCCGCCGTTGGCCGACGTATTGGCCTCGAACAGGTTACTGACGACATCCCCCAAGGCGCGGTCGATGGCCCCTCCCCGGCCCTCGGCCGTGTTGGCAAAAAAGGCATTGGCCTCATAAGTCGCCTCGCCTCCCGAGATCGCCCCTCCCAGTGGGGCGGAGTTGAGTTCGAAGTGATTGCCGAATACCAGCCCGAAACACTTCTCGAGCGCGCCGCCCTGCTCGGTGGCCGTGTTTTCCAGGAAGGAATTAGATTCCACCAGACCATCGCAGAGGTACATTGCGCCCCCCTTGCCGGCTTGATTCGCCTGGATCACGTTGCTTCGGATCACGGCCTCACAAAACACAAAGCCCCCCCCCGCGCTCCGCGCCACGTTTTCGGCGATCTTGTTGTTCTCGATCGTTCCCCGGCACGAGGCAAACGCTCCGCCGATGAATGACCCGTTGCGCAGGATCCGATTGTTGCGAATCGTTCCATTACAAACGTTAAACGCGCCGCCCCTGATAAACGCATCGTTGTCTTCGATCAGGTTGTCTTCGATGATGCCGGGGCACACCGCCAGGGCACCGCCGAAGTCGGCGAAGTTGTCTCGAAACACATTGGATTGGATCGGTCCGCTGCACGTCGATACGGCCCCGCTGTTTCTGCCCACGTTGCCGATGAATTCATTGGAGCGGATCACCGCGGCGGTGCGGAAGATCGCCGCCCCGTTGTCCGCCTTATTCTCCTGGAAGAAGTTGTCTTCGATCAGCGGACCGAAACAGGCCCCCATTGCGCCTCCGTTGTCTTTGGCCTCGTTGCGGATGAAGATGTTGTTTTCGATCGGCCCGTTGCATCGCTGCAGCCCGGCTCCGTCGGTGGCCCCGTTGTCGCGGATCGTGTTATAGCGGACCGGTCCGTCGCAAAACAAGAGGGCACCGCCTTCGCGGGCCTGATTGTCTTCGATCACGTTGAACTCGATCGGGCCGTGACACTCTCGGACGGTTCCCCCTTCGCCCGACTGATTCTCATGGATCCGGTTGTGACGCAGCACGGGGCTTGCCCCGTTGCCAATGATCGCCGATGCCACGTCCGAGAAGCCGCCGCGCAACGTCAGCCCCTCCACGATAAACCGATCGTCTTCATTCCCGGTCAGTTCCAGCACCGCGCCACGGTCGGCGGCATCGATAATCGTTACATCGCGGATTGAGTCGTCGAGCGGGTCGGTTCCGGTCAGGTGCAGCCGTTTCCCATTGTTGCGCAGCGTCTCCACGTAGAGGCCCGGCTGGATCACGATCCGTTCCAGGTCGAACGCCAGGAGCATGGCTTCCTGAATGGTGTCGGCATCGCCGGGGACGGTCAGCCCCTGGCCCGTGTCCGCGATTGCCGGGTCCGTCCCGCGCAGCAGCTCATGGGGATCGTCGACGCCATCGCCATCGGTGTCGAGTAACTCGATCGAACTGCCCAAGGCCAGCTCTCGCTCGTCGGCCAGCCCATCGCCGTCGGTATCCTCCCCGCCGCCGCGTTCGAAACATCCCAGATCGACCGCCGGGCCCACCCAGCGGCTTTTTCCCGCCAGGTCGCGCATCGGGAGGCGGGTCAGGATTTCGAGCGACGCCTGATCCAGACAGGGGGAAGCTGCCTGGAGCTGGAAATCGTTGTCCGCCGCCGTGGTCGCGTCGTCGTCGGGACCGTCGGAATCAACGAAGAGGGGGTTCTCCCCGATGCTTCGATTCGCCCACGGAAAGGCCGCGTCGAGCGCCTCCACGGTGGCGAACCGCATGCCGTTCGTCGAAACCAGCACGGCGTTCTTGTGGCCGAAGAAACAGTTTCGATCAAGACTAAGCCGAGGCGTTCCCGCGAATTCGGTCTTGGCCCGGATGGCATCCTCCCCGTTGTGAAAGAAAATGTTGGCGCCGATCTTCAGGGAGCCGCCCGCCAACCGCAACGCGGCCCCTTGACCGTTCTGGCGGGCGATGTTCAAAGCGAATGTATTGTTGAGCAAGTTCCCCTGGAACCCGCTGAGGCCGCCTCCGGCATCGGCTTCGTTGGCCTGGACCAGATTGTTCTTGAACTCCCCCACGCCATCATGGACGCCGCCGCCGAATGTTTCGGCGGAGTTGAATTCGATCCGGTTGCCGGTAAAATCGGCCACGGACATCGCGACGCCCCCGCCGTTGCGGGCCCGATTGTCCCGGATGATGTTGTACGAGATTTCGCCGTCGCACGCATACAAACCGCCCCCGTCGCCCACCGCCGAATTCTCCTCGATCAGGTTATGCTCGATCGCGCCGCTGCAATCGTTCAACGCCCCCCCGTTTCCCGCGGCCGAATTGCCCCGGATCGTATTACGGGCGATCAGTCCATTGCATGAGAACAGCGCGCCGCCCTCGACCGCTTTATGGTTGGCGATCGTGTTGTCTTGGATCGGCCCGCTGCAATTGAAGAGCGCGGCGCCCTCGAGGGCGGTGTTGCGTTCGATCACATTGTTTTCGATCGCGCCCAAACACCGATACAGGCCGCCGCCGCTCTCCCCGGCCACGTTTTCGACGATGTGGTTTCGCCTGACCGGTCCCAGGCACGTATCCAGCCCGCCCCCCACGGTCCTCGCGTCGTTCGCTTGGATTACGTTGTCCTCGATCGGGCCGCGGCACTGTGACAACCCCCCGCCCTCGAAGGCCTGGTTGCGCCGGATCAGGTTGGCGCGCACCGGCCCCGTGCATTGATAGACGCCGCCCCCAAACAGGGTGATGTTGTCTTCAATCGTATTGTTCTCGATCAAGCCCCCGCAAAAATAAATGCCGCCGCCGCGCATCAGGGCCGTGTTTTTCCGGATGATGTTGCCCCGGATCGTGGCCAGGGTGGGCCCCCGTCCCTCGGTCCGGATTCCCCCGCCGTTTTCGGCTTGTCCGTTGGTGATCGTGAATCCCACCAGCGTGCAGGTCGTCCCTTCGGTCCCGTCGAACACGATGACCGAATCAAAGATTTGCGCGTCCAGCACGGTGGCGCGGACCACGTCGGCGTCGGAGGGGTCGGCCGACCGCACGCGCACGTTCTTTCCGGCGAAACGCAGTGTCCCGTAATAGGTTCCCGGATGGACGATGATTTCGTCCCCCGGCTCCGCCGCCTCGATGGCCTCCTGAACGTTGGCAAAAGTGGCGTCGGGGCGCTCTTGGCGATTGTCATCGACGTGGAATTGATGCGCCGATGCCGTTGCGATGAGCCAGCCGACGGGCCACAACCCCAAAACACACCATCGTCGCGCCAGGCCCATACGATTGACTCCCTCTATCTGGAAAGACACACAACCATCCCCACTGCTTCCAAGACATCCACGCCACTCAATTTAACGCGCGCGGCGGCTGGTTTATTACCCGCTTGTGGCTTGATAGCCCGACAGAGGGGCGAGCGATGAGACGGCGCGCATCAACAACCGACAGTATAGGACGCCGACCGGACTGGCATCAACCGGGGTGTTTCGGGCGGGCCGAAACCAAGTCGTCTGACGTTCCCCCTCGTGCTCGTGCTCGTAATCGTAATCGGTCTTTTCCCGCCCCGGCAATCGAGTTGAGACGCGAAGACGATTACGAGCACGAGCACGAATGGGAACTCCGGATCCCCGAAACAAAAAAAACAAATTACCGGCCGGCTTGAGTTACAGTGGCCCTCTGCCGTTAAGAAAAAAGCCGAGAAGGAGGCTATTTGACGCTTGGGTCAGGCGGGTCGGCCACGAGGTCCCCAGTCCCCCCAAGCGCCGTGGATCTTTGACACACCCTGGAGACGATTCTCATCAGGAAATCCGCAAGGACGCGGGGTTTCGCGGGATGGAATAGTGACCGGACTGTCGCGGTGACTCGCGAGACGGCTGAAAGGGAATCAGACTTCTGCCCGCCCCAGATATGACAGGGACGGGTGTAACTTGATTAGGAACGCTTCTGAGGGTTGCTATGTGGAGTCATGTTGTTGATGCAATTGTTGTGGATGATGACGACGCTTTTTCAAGAAACCTGACCGGCGAGCTCGAACCCGCCGGGTTCAAAACACGAATCGCCAATAGTCTAAACGAGGCCTGTTCGCTTGCCGAAGGGGCCGCGTGCGACATACCTGATCGATCAGCTCGCGCGCACCGACGCCCCCGTCCTCGCCATCGGCGAGCCGGGCACCGAACGCGTCGAAGTGGCCCGATCGATCCACCGCAAGAGCACGCGCAACGCCCATCCGTTGATTATTGTCGATTGCGTCAACGGAGAGCAAGACGAGGAGGGGGCGTTCCCCTTCGGGCCTCTGGGCGATGGGGAATTCGCCACCGGCCCTTGCCCGACGCATTCGGCCTTCGCCAAGGCGAGCAACGGGACGGTCGTCCTGCACCGCGTCGAATGCCTGCGCCAGGTCGCCCAGCGACGCCTGCTCGATTTCATGCGCCGGCCCTTCTATCAGGGAGAGACGGCCAACTGTCCCCAGCCGCTCTCGCGCCTGATGGCCACCACGCACCCCGAACTCAAACAGCAGGTCGAGGACGGTGGGTTCATGCGCGAACTTTTCTATCGGATCAACATCCTCCAGGCGCGCGTCCCGTCCCTGCGCGAGTGCCGCGAGGACATCCCAATGCTGGCCCAGCACTTTCTGGACGAGAACGGCTCCCAGGACGGCGAGGGTTCGTCCGGTCCCGGTCTATCGTTGTCCAGCCGGGCGTGGCTGCATTTGTTTCAATACGATTGGCCGGACAACGTGGACGAGCTGCGCGACCTGATGGGCTCCTTGGCCCAATCGGCTCAGGGTAACCAAATCGAGGTCGACGACCTGCCCTAAGCGATCCGCGACGCCGGTCAACCCCCGCCCGAACTGCGCGCCGACGAACACTACGACGTGCCGCTCAAGGAGGCCAAACGCATGTTCGAGACCGAGTATTTCAAGGGCCTGCTGACGCGCACCCAAGGCAACATGACGCTGGCCTCGTGCTACAGCCGAGTCGGCCGCCCCTACCTCTACAAGAAAATTCGCGAATACGGCCTGGAGCCGGATAATTTCCGCTAAGCCGGCGCTTGGTTTCATCCTTCAACTTGGCCCACGTTTCTCGAGTCGCTCTCATGGATCAAACCCGAGACGCTCGGGCCCTTGCGCGCGGCCGATCTGATGCCTGGCATTTCAAATCCAGATTGGGTTATCATTCGGGTTAAGCCGACGAATCGCCCGGATCGTCATCCTTGACCGTTTGGTCATCGCGGACGGTTTGGGATTGTTCACGGTCGCCGCCGGTTCGTTAGTGATAGGAAAGAGCCCGGACCCTTGATTGCCGCCCCGTCGCATCACCCCTCATCGATCGACCCGCACGTCGGATCCGAGGCGTTCGAGCGGATGAAGTCGCTGGTCGGTTCGTGGGAAGGCACGATGGACATGGGCGAGGGGCCGATGAAGATCGATGCTAGTTACAAGCTCACCTCGGGCGGCAGCGCTATTGTGGAGACCATCTTCGAGAGGTCGCCCCATGAGATGGTGACGATCTATCACGATAACTCGGAGCGCGACCTGACCGTGACGCATTACTGCATGTTGCACAACCAGCCCAAGCTGGAACTCAAGGAGCTGGAGGAACACGAGATCGAGTTCGATCTCGCCGAGGACGCCGACATCGACGTGGCCGCCGAGGAGCACATGCACGCCTTGACGATCAAGTTCAAGGGCGAAGACAAGATGACCCAACACTGGACCAAGTACGAGGAGGGCGAACCGCAAATGGTAACGGAGATCGCCTATACGCGTCTGGATGCGGAATAATTCGGCGTCGTCCAAGAATAGGCTGCGGCGGCGCTGAGAGCGCGGCAGCCTCGACCCGAGAGAACGAGGCGATGATTTGTTCCAGACGCAATCAAACAGAATCGCGCCAAAAGGAGTAACTCGCTGCAGTCCAAGGAAATGCTAAAGACCACCCTGGAGACGTGCCACGGCATGGTCGTTCAATTGATCGAGGACATGAAGGACGCCCCGTTGACCTTCCCGACGCCCAACGGCGGATGCCATCCGCTGTGGATCGTGGGTCATCTGGCCTATTCGGAGGGCCAGTTGGTTCGCGATTGGATGTTGGGCATCGGAACCGAACCGACCGCCGACGCCGCCAACTACCCGTCCTTCGCCGAGCTGACGGCCAAGTTCCAACAAGCGCACGAGGAAACGTTGGCTCTCCTCGATTCGATGAGCGAAGAGGACTTGGACACGCCGAGCAAGAACGTCCTTCCCGACTATGAGAAATATTCCCGACCTACCGCCAGACGTTCCTGATGACGGCCCTGCACCGCATGATGCACCGCGGCCAAGCCGCCGACGCCCGCCGCACGGCCGGACGAGCGAGGTCCGGGCCATGATGCATGTGAAGGGTGCGGCGTAACTTCGGAGAGGTTTGTTGATTGCCTGTCTTGTCCGGCTCGGCCTTCGTAATTGAATGCTTCAAGCGGGGACCCCCCGAACGTTGGGCGCTACCGCAATTTCAACAACCCCAACCCCACAATCGCCAGCAGCCACGAGATCAGCCAGAAGCGGATGATGATTTTGCTTTCGGCGATGCCTTTTTTCTCGAAGTGGTGGTGCAGGGGCGACATGCGCAGCAGGCGGGTGCCGGTCAGTTTGAAACAGCCGACTTGCAGGATCACCGACAACGCCTCGATGACGAAGACCCCGCCGATCACGACCAGCAGTAGTTCCTGTTTAAGAAAGATGGCCGTCGAGCCGATCACGCCGCCGAGCATCATCGAGCCGGTGTCGCCCATGAAGACCTGGGCCGGCGGGGCGTTGAACCACAGGAACCCGAGCGACGCCCCCAACAGCACCCCCAGAAAGACCACGATCTCGCCCCCGCCGGCGATGTACGGGACGTAGAGATACTCCGAGAAATCGGATCGCGTCACCAGGTAGGCGATCACCAGAAAGGCCGCCACGTTCGCAATCGAGACGCCGATGGCCAGGCCGTCCAGCCCATCGGTCAGGTTGACGGCATTGGACGTCGCGAGCAGCACGAGCACCACGAACGGAACGAACCACCAGCCGAGATCGAAGTAGAGGTCCTTGAGAAAGGGGAGCGTCAGGTAAGGGTAGCCGACGTCGCCGGTCGGGGCGTAATGAACTTTCCAGCGGCCGGCCATCAAGGTAAAGGCCAGCAGCAAAGCCAGCGCCCCCTGGATCAGCAGCTTGCGGTGCCCGGGGACGCCCTTGTGATGGTGCTCGACCACCTTGAGATAGTCGTCCCAAAACCCCAGCGCCCCGTAGCCGAAGGTCATCGTGAGCAGCAGGATGACGTAGATGTTATCGAGCCGGCACAGCAGCAGGACGGGCAACACGAGCGAAAACAGGATGATCAGCCCGCCCATGGTGGGGGTGCCGGACTTGGCGCCGTGCATGTCGGAGAGGTTGATGGCCCCGGTGCTGGTCGTCGTGCGGATCACCTGGCCCGCGCCCAGGGCAACCAGCCGCCGGATGACCGCCGGCCCGATCACCATCGAGATCACAAACGCCAGCATCAGCCCCAAGGTGGTGCGCACGGTGATGTAGCGCAAGACGCGCGCCGGGCCCAAGTCCGGCTCGATCCCTTCGACCCTTCCCCACGTTTCGAGCCAGTCCAGTATCCACAGCAGCATGACGGTCCCAATGGTTCAGGGAGATGATTGATCGGCTTCGGGTATGATGCCGGCCTCGGGTGCCAGGGCATGGGCCACATGCTCCAGCCCCATCGCGTGCGACCCCTTAAACAACACCACGTCGTCGGCCTCAAGCTCCGTGCGCAGGGCTTGGATCAGTTCGCCGTGTTCGAGAAAGCCGTATGCCCGGCGACCTTCGCTCGCGAGCGTGTCGGCCAAACGCGAAAAGTGCTCGCCCAGCCCGAAAAAGACCGACTCGTCCAGCTTGCGCAGGGGGCCGAGCAGCATATCATGGGCGACGACCGTCTGTTGGCCCAGTTCGCCCATGTCTCCGAACACGACCACGCGCCGCCGGGGCGCGGGGAGTTCGTCCATTGAGCGCAAGGCGCCCAACATTGACTGGGGAGCGGCGTTGTAGCAATCCAAAATGAAGCGCATCGGGCCCGCCTGGATGATCTCGCCACGATACGGTTCGGTTTTGAACCCATCGAGCGCTTCGGCCAGCCATGCCGGATCGTAGCCTGCCGCGAGCAGCAGGGCGGCCGCGGCGGCCACGTTTTCGAGATGATGGCGGCCGAAATAGCGCATGCTTAACCCGCCGAGCCGGCCTTCGGGCCAGATCAGATCAAACCGATAGCCGAAGGGCTCAAGCAGTGTAACATTCTCCGCGCGCGCCAAGCCGGGGGGTTCCCATCGGGGTTCCCCGTCGCCCAGGAACCCCGTGACGGGATATTCATCGCCGATGTCGCTGATCCGCATCGTCGTTCTCGGACAGGCCGCGTTGACCACCAGCGGCGTCCCGGGGGCGCAGCCGCGGAAGAGGTCAAACTTGGCCTCGACCAGGGCGTCGAGCGAGTCGAACATCCCGACGTGGGCCAGACCGATTTGGGTCAGCAGCGCGACCGATGGGGCGGCGATCGCCGTCAAGCGTTCGAGTTCCTCCGGCAGGTTCATGCCCAGCTCCAAGACGGCCGCTTCATGCCCGGCTTCCAATCGCATTAGCGTGTGCGGCACGCCGATCAGGTTGTTGTAATTCATGATCGGCTCGAGCGTCTTCACATGGCGCGAGAGGGCCGCGGCCGCCAGTCGCCGGGTCGTTGTCTTGCCCGCGCTGCCCGAGATGGCCAGCACCCGCCCGCCCCAACGCCGCCGCCGCTCGGCCGCCAGGTCGCCATAAGCTCGCAGCGTATCTTTCACCCGCATGATGGGAACGGCGGCCAGGTCCGCATCGGCTTCGAAGGCAGCGTCGACAATGATCCCGGCCGCCCCTCTCTCAAGCGCCGCTCGGCAAAACTGGTGGCCGTCGAATTGTTCGCCGCGCAACGCCAAGAAGAACTCCCCAGCGTTCAGTTGCCGCGAGTCCGTGCAAATTGGTCCGAAGCGCCGCTCGGCGTGTCCGCCCTGGGCCGGCTCGCCCTGAACGATCTGGGCGATCTCGCCGAGCGTCATCTCGGCGAGGGAGGGCAATGGATGAAGTGCGCTCATGTTCGCTTTATCCATCGTGAGATAGAGATGCCTCCGCGACGGTTGCGCGGGCCACCTCGCGGTCGTCAAAGTGGACCTTTTCCGTGCCGAAGATCTGGTAATCCTCATGCCCCTTGCCGGTGATGACCACCACGTCGCCTTGCTCGGCCATCGTGATCGCCTGCCCGATGGCCTTGGCTCGGTCTAGCTCGATGCGCCAATCGACCGCGCCGTTGGCGGCCTCTTTGACTCCCCGGGCGACGGCGTCGGCGATGGCCTGGGGCTGTTCGGTTCGCGGGTTATCGTTGGTGATGATGATCTGGTCGGCCAGTCGGGCGGCGGCCTGCCCCATGGGCCGTCGCTTGCCGGGGTCGCGGTCGCCGCCCGCGCCGATGACCGCGATCAGCCGGCGCCGCACGAATTGCTTCGCGTTGAACAGGACCTTGAGCAACGAATCGGGCGTGTGGGCGTAGTCGACGATTATGGGGAACGGCTGGCCCGCCTCGACAAACTCGAAGCGCCCAGGCACTCCCGGCATCGTTGCGATCCCCCGCTCGACGGCTTCACGAGGCATCCCGGCCGCCAATCCCAAGCCGGCCGCCACCAGGCAGTTTTGCGCGTTATGCAAGCCCAGGAGCGGTGTCTCGAGGACAAGTTCCCCTCCCCGGAAGCGGCATCGGAGTACCATCCGCCGCGGCGTGAACAGGATTGAATCGATGCGCAAGTCCGCCTCCGAGCGGAAGAAACTGCACCCCAGGACCGACCCCGTGCGGGCAGTATCGGCAAAGCGGCGGCCGGCGGAATCGTCGAGACTGATGACGGAAACGGCATCCGGGTTCTCGGGCAGCACCTCGGTGAAGAGCCGTTCCTTGGTCTGTTGGTACTCTTCCATCGAAGCGTGATAGTCCAGATGGTCCTGAGTCAAGTTCGTGAATCCGCCGGCACCAAACGCGATCCCGTCTACCCGATGCTGGTCCAGGGCGTGCGAGCTCACCTCCATCACGACGGCCTGCACGCCATCGGCCTTCATCCGTCCCAGCAGATCGGCCAGGTCAGTCGGGGAGGGCGTGGTCTGGGGGGCGGGTTGGCATTCGACGTGGTCGCCCCAGCGGTAACTGACCGTCCCCAACACCCCCGTCTTCAGGCCCGCGGCCCGGAATATCGAATCCATCAAGTACGCGACGGTCGTTTTGCCGTTGGTTCCGGTCACGCCCACGGTCGTCATCGCGCGCGAGGGGTCGCCGGCCAGGCGTTGCGCAATCAAGGCCAAGGCCCGGCGCGGTTGTTCCACCTTGAGCAGTGTCAGCCCTCGGTTGCCGAGTAGATTGGCCCGGCTGACCAACGCGACACGAGTGCCCCGGCTCTTCGCGTCGTCCAAGAACTGGTGGCCGTCCGCTTGCGCGCCGGAGATGGCAACAAATAAGGTGCCGGGCCCGCAGCGGCGTGAATCGTCGGTGACCGAATCAATCGAGAGGCCGGGCGCGCATTGACCGCGATAGGGGATGTTCAGTTCATTCAGAAGTGAGAGCAGTTCCATTCCATCAACGGCTTGGATCAGGATCTTTGGAACTCGGCTTGGCGCCGGACGGGGTTATTCTGCCGGTCCAATCGGCCGCGAGCCAACAACTTTCGGGGCTTCGGATGGATGGGCGAAGATCACCGTGGCAGCCCTGTCCGCGGCGATCAGCGCGCCGGCGCTCGGCTCTTGACGAACCGCCACCCCCGAACCGAGCATTTTGGCCTCAATGCCCGCGCGGGCCAGCTTGTCCCATGCCTCGATCATCGTCAACCCCCGGCAATCGGGCATCGGTCGGGTTCCCGCGTCTTCAGGTGAATAGGCGTCATCGGGCTCCAAGAGCAGGGGCAGGGCCGGTCCGGCGTTGGCGCGCGTCGTGGCGTAGGAGACGCCATTGGGGTCCGAGGGGCGATCGAATGGCTCCGGATGTCCCTGGTCTTCCTCCGCGATTCCCTGGTCGCCGGGGAGCCCGCCGCCAGTGAAGGCTTGCCACTGGGCCGAGGCGACCAGCGGCGGCGTTTCGCGCCCGTGGCGATATCTCTCGTATGCGGCCGGATCGCTGGGCTTGACGCCGAAGATGTGAAGCGCTTGGGAGGCGACCTCGCGGAAGACGGGGGCCGAAACGCTTCCGCCGTACTTTTCGCCCTTGGGTTCATCGACGGTCACGAAGATCGCCAAGCGCGGATCGTCGATCGGCGCCAGCCCGGCGAACGAGGCGATGTAGCGTTTCCGGCCGGCGACCCGAACGTGTTTGAGGGTCGTGCCGGTCTTGCCCCCGATCCGATAACCGGGGACTTGGGCATTGGTCCCCGTTCCCTCCTGAACCACCTTTTCCATGAAACCCAGCACGTGGCGGCAGACCTCGGCGCTGGCCACCCGGTCGATCCTCTCGGGTTCAAACTCCTTGACCTTATGTCCCTGGTGGGTGCGGATCTCGCGCAGCAGGTGAGGTCGCATGCGCCAACCCTTGTTCCCAATGGCCGACAAGGCCGAGACAACCTGGATCGGCGTCAGCGCGACCTCGTAGCCGATGGCGAGCGAAGCGCGCGACATGGCCGTCCACCTCTCGACCGGCCGCAAGATGCCGTTCCCCTCGCCCGCCAGGTCCAAGCCCGTCGGACGCCCCAGCCCGAATCGGCGCAGGCCCTTATAGTAGAGGGTCGGTTCGAGTCGTTCGCTGAGCAGGGCCATCGCCACGTTACTCGATTGGGCGAACGCGATGGGAAACGGTACGAACTTGCCGATTTGATGATCGTCCTTAACCGTCCGGCCGTGAATCCGGGTCCAGCCATTGTTGCAGTCGACCAACTCGTCCGGGGCAAGCAGGTTGTTGTCCAAGAGCAGGGTGGTCGTGATGATTTTCATCACCGACCCTATTTCCAGCGGGTCGGTCAGCGCCCGGTTAAGGCGTTGCGAAGGGTCGGCCCGAGAGAACTGGTTGGGGTTGAAGTCGGGGCTGTTGGCCAGGGCCAGGATGGCCCCGGTCTGGACGTCCATCACGATCGCCACGCCGCTTTTGGCTTGAAGTTCGCCCACTCGGCGGCGCAGGGCCCTTTCGGTGAACATCTGAATCTGTGAATCGATGGTGAGCGTCACTTCGTGGCCATGGGTCATTTCAATCAAGTCTTCGTCCAGCGGGGCCAAGTCCTTGCGCCGCGAATTGACCATCATCCGTTGCTCGGCGTAGGAGCCTTTCAGGTAGGAATCATGCCGCAGTTCGATTCCCGACTGCCCGATGTTGTCGCCGGTATCGTCGATGCGGGTAAATCCGAGGACATGGCTGGCGAGGGGGCCATTGGGATAATAGCGTTTGCTGTGTTTCTCGAAGACGACGGTGTTCTCGGGCAGTTCATGGCGGTCCTCGATCACCGAGATGGCCTGACAGACCTCTTCGGGCGCCTTGCGATAGACGAAATGGCGACCCTTGCGATCGAAATAACGGCTTTGCACGTATTCGACGGGCTTGCCCAAAGCGTGCGCGAGGTCGGCCACCAGTTCTCTGGATGCTTTCTCTTTCAGCTTTCGCGAATCAAAGACGATCGAATCGGTGATGGACGAGTTGGCCAGGGTGGCGCCGTTGCGGTCGCGAATCTCCCCGCGTCGCGGCGACAGCACCACTTTCTTATGTTGCTGCTTACGAGCGAGCTCGACGTAGGCTTCATGACGGATCACCTGAAGGTGATATAGTCTGGCCACGACAGCCGCAAACGCCGCCAGCGACAGGATGCCCAGTATCGAAATGCGAAATCGATAAGATTTGATCAGCATCTTGCGATAAGTCTTCCGACGGGTCAGCGTTCACGGATGAGATGCTCGCTCACTCCCCTCGGGCATGGAATGGGCCCCAGCTTCCCTTTAGCAGATTTTATTTGACAATGGACACCCGTTGCCGATACATTCGGAATAGATTTTGCTGATGACTAGACGCACCAGGCGGGGGATGCGTCGCGTAGCCGCCACAAAAGCAACGCGACGTGTCCCCCTTCCCCTATGGCGCCTTGGCGCCTGGGATGCCTGGCTCCTTCAGCCCTAACGACCCATCCTTGCGGCACGACTTCAACGGTATCGGGAGGCGGCGGTCCATGCCGCTTTCCCGGGGCGCCTCGACAACTGAACACGACAACGGACTGCGGTAACGGGAACGGTATATCAACGGGACAACAGTCGCGGGTGCGTGGGCGCCTGGGCCGGAACCCTCACGGATCAACATCAACGGAGCAACGGTCGCGGTTTACAGGCTGAAAAACGGAAAAGTCGAAGAACCGCGCGAGGTCGAAAATGGCCTAGGGATTTGACCGGTCTCGCTCGCGGCGAACCGGCCAAAATATGTGTTGGTTTCTGTAGGGGCTCCCCTCCCTGTTTTGGTATAAGCACGACAAATCTGAGAATGCTTGAGGTCCGGACCTCCCGTTGTTCCGCTTCAGTGTGTCTCGCCGGCCGCGGCCTCGGGCGCCAAGCCGATCCGGTTACCGACCGCTTGCAACCATTGGCCGGCCCGCCTGAGACCGCCGCGCTCCTCCTCGACCCGGCGCGGATGGATGATCGACCGCGCCACGTCATAACGTCTGCGAACATCTCTGGGCACGGTCAGCGTTTCGGGTTCGGGGCCGTAGCGAACCATTCCCAATTCCCGGCGCCCATACTCGAACAATACTTCGGGGTGTTTGAGCGATTCGGTTTCGCCTCGCAGGGCGTTGACCTCGCTCGATAACGTGCGCTGGAGCGCTTGCAGGCGTCGGGTCTCGCGCTGGACCGTGTTTAGGCTGAACCGTACGTGGAGCTGCGCCAACCCCAGAATCAATAGGACGCCTAGCCCCAACACGATTCGAATCGCCGTACGCAACGGAAGGGGTTTAAGATGACGCCGTCGGCTGCGTGTGCGATTAGGGCGTTTCATTGGTCTTGCTCCCCTTCGAGTTTTTCGAGTGCCCACAGTCGCGCGGAGCGGCTGCGTGGGTTGCGCTGGATCTCTTCGGGACCCGGCGCGATCGGCTTGCGGGTCAACAACCGGCCCGGCGCCTTGGCTTCACTCTGCGGTTGGGGCCATGGCGGCTGGGGCGGCTTGGCCATCTCCCGCATGAAGCGTCGCACGCGCCGGTGTTCACCCGAGTGAAAACTTATGACCACCATGCGACCGCCCGGCTTGAGCATCTCGAACGCGATCGGCAAGACCTTCTCCAGTGCTCGGTCCTCCTCATTCACCCTGATCCGCAGGGCCAAAAACACTCGCGTGGCGGGATGGGTCTTGGGCGGCCAGTTTCGCCGGGGAATCGCCCGGCTGACCAGTTCGCCCAGTTGCCGTCCGGTGCGGATCGCTTGACCGGCCCGTTCGCCGACGATCCGACCCGCGATCCGTTTGGCCCACCGTTCGTCGGCCAAATCGCGGAACAGTGCGGTCAACTCCTCCGCGCTCAGCGTATTGACCAGGTCCGCGGCGGTTGGCCCACCCTCCTGGGGACTGAGCCGCATGTCCAGCGAGGAGTCGCTGGTCCAGCTCAGCCCCCGGGCGGGATCGAGTAGTTGGGCATTTGAGGGGCCCAGGTCAAACAGCAGACCATCGGGTGCGGTAACGTGGGCATCGGGCAGTGTAGGGGGAATGGCGTTAGCCAGGTTGGTATAATTGGCCGTCACCAAACGGTAACAGCCTTGGGGGACGTGAGCGGACTCGAACCGCTGTCGAGCCGCTTCGAGCATGAGTGCATCCCGATCAATCCCTACCAGAAGCCCCTTAAATCCCATCCGTATCAGAATGGGCAAGCTATGTCCTCCCTGCCCCGTGGTCGCGTCGATGACGTACTGACCGGGGACGGGGATGAGCGTGTCGAGCACCTCCTTCGTGAGCACCGGTTCATGGTAGACCGGCTCACTCATGGTAAAATATCACACCGTCTCTGGCGACGGCGTCGCGTTGATCACATACTGGACGGGCCGTTGCGACTGATCCTTGCGCCGGGCAACCTCGCCGGTCGCGTCGCTTAAATTCTTCAAATTCTCCTGGATGCTCTCGCGCCAGACATTGGTGTCATAAAGTTGCATGTATTGCAGATTCCCGGTGAAAACGACCTGCCGGTCAATTGAGCAGATCCCCATCATCTCCTGATTGAGCTTGATCCGGTTCTGCGTGTCGAGTTGGGCGACATCCGCGAGCGACGTGGACATATTAAGCACCATCCGTTCAGCGGGGACCTGATAGTCGAGGTTGCGCCAAGTCTCCAGGGATTTTTCGAACGCGGGCAGCGGCATGATCTTGATTGACCGGTCGGGCGAAACCACCAGCCCCACCGCATCAGCTTGGTCCGGGCAAATCTCGCGCAGCACAGCCAGGAATCGCGCCGGAAAGGCCACGCGGCCCTTCGCGTCGATCGTCATGCTTTCATTGCCGAGAAAGGTTCGCTCGATGGTCATGCGAGGCTGCCGCCGCTAAGGGGCCGTGGCTGACGAGTCAGCCCCCACTCCCATTTTGCGCGACCGGTGTCCCCCCTTCCTCTCCTGTTTCCTCCCCGTTTCCCCCTTTGGTTCCTACGAGGATAACCAATTCTACACAATTCCCCACCCGTGTCAATAGCTTTCCCCACTTTTTTTTTTATTTTTTTCGGCCTCCTCCAGCCCCCCTCAGTTCCCGGCGAGAGGGGTGCCATGCCTCATTCCTGTACGGTCATGGGGACGGAACTCGGTGGGCTGGGCTGCGCAATATTGCACCATCGGTGGGACAAACTGACGCGCGACGTTTCGCGGTCGTGGATTTGAAGGCAATCGGGCCGATCGTATCCCGCTTCCTTCAAAAATTCAATCGCCGCAACGGAGGGGCAATATCCAGTTCGTGCCCAGGGAGTTCGCAGTATGGCACGAGCTTTGCAAGCAGCGTGGGACGGCCCTGTTCGGTTTGTATCTGTCAGGCGTGCATTGTTTTGCTTTGATCCGAGGCTCTAAAAAAATTCGGCGGATACCTCTTGACATCGTGGCTCAGTACGTAATCTAATCAGATCGATTCTACCCCCATGACTGGGGATGATCGGGAACGATCCTTCAGCCCTTCACGGTGGGTGCCGCGGGTAGGCTGAACGGCGGATCGATTCGCGGTGGAATTTGGACGGAGGATTGGCCGGATGGCAGCAGCACCTGAAGCGACCCCAGCCGAGCAGCCCCCGGCGCGGGCCATGATCGAGGTCGAAAACCTAACCAAGGTCTACGGCATCACCACGGCCGTGGACAACATCACGTTTCAGGTGGCCGAGGGCGAGATTCTGGGCTTCCTCGGACCCAACGGCGCGGGCAAGAGCACCACGATGCGGGTCATCACTTGTTATACGCCGGCCACCGCCGGTCACGTTCGCGTGGGGGGCCACGACACGGCCGCCAATTCGACCGACGTCCGGGCCATCATCGGCTACCTACCCGAAAACGCCCCTATTTATCATGACATGAACGTCCTGGCCTATCTGAAATTCATGGCCGAGATCAAGCGTTACCCGCGCAGCCGGCGCAAGGCATTCATCGACGAGGTCATCCAGGAGTGCGGCCTCCAAGAGGTGACTCGCCGGATTGTGGGCAACCTGTCCAAGGGTTTCCGCCAGCGGGTGGTTCTGGCGCAGGCGCTGCTCGGCAACCCGCGCGTGCTGGTCCTCGATGAGCCCACGGTGGGGCTGGACCCCGCCCAGATTCACGAAATCCGCGAGGTCATCAAGCAGATGCGGGGGCGGCGCACGGTGATTCTGTCCACGCACATCCTGCCCGAGGTCTCGATGATCTGCCAGAAGGTGATCATCATCAATCGCGGCCGGATCGAGGCCGAGGGGACGCCCGAGCACCTTGTTTCGCGCATGGGTGGAGTCAGTGTGGTCATGGCCACCGTCGAGGGACCGCCCGCCCAGGTCCAGGAGATCATCGGCCGGGTGGCGGGGGTATCCTCGGTCAAGCAGGACCGTGACCTGGGAAGCGACTCGGGAGTTTATCGCATCGAAACGGAGCCGGGGAAGAACCCGCGGGCCGAGTTGGCCAAGGCCATCGTCGGGGCTGGCCACGACCTGCTCGAGTTGCAGTCTTCGGGCCTGTCGCTGGAGGACATTTTCCTGCGCGTCATCTCGGGTCAGAGGGAGGCCGCTTAGTTCATGGCTTTTTTGTCGTTCATGCCCATCTATAAGCGCGAGGTGAGAGCTTATTTCTACTCCACCAGCACCTACGTGGTCCTGGCGCTGTTCTTCCTGATCATCGGCATGATCTTTCAAGACCTGATGGGACTCTTCAGCCAGATGTCCTTGCGAGCGGGCCAGCCGAGCATGTTCGGCCAGGCGCAACAGGCCCCCAACGCCACCGATGTCATCATCCGCCAGATTTTCCAGGTGATGATCTCGCTGATCTTGTTCACAATCCCGCTGTTCTCGATGCGGCTGGTGGCCGAGGAGAAAAACCGCGGGACCTTCGAGTTGCTCGTGACTTGCCCCATCGGCGATTGGGCGATCCTGATGGGCAAATACCTGGCGTTGGTCACCGTGGGGCTTGTGACGGTCGTCCTGAGCGGGGTTTTCCCGCTGATCGTGTGGTGGGCGGGCCGGTCCAGCGGCTCGGCCCCCGAATGGCCCATTGTCATTTCGTGCTGGATCGGGCTGCTGCTCATCTTCGCGGCCTACGGTGCCTTCGGGCTGATGGCTTCCTCGTTCACCGACAACCAGATCACGGCGGCCGTCATTACGCTGATCGGCCTGATCCTGTGGAACGTGCTCGGTGCCTTTCAGATGGAGAGCTACCCGCAGCTGCGCGAGATCCTGTCCGAATTCACCGCCTCCCAGCACACCGAGAATTTCGTGCGCGGCGTGCTGCTGCTCAAGGACTTCGCCTTCTACTTCCTGGCCGCGTTCCTCTTTCTGTTCATCGCCAGCAAAACGCTCGACGCGCGGCGCTGGAGGATATAGGCCATGGCGAACCATCAACGAGTCGAAACGCAACTGAAGTTCTTCTTTCGCCTATTGCCGGTCGTCGGCCTGCTGTGCCTGGTTGCGGGATTCGGCTATGCGGTCTTTAAGGTGAGCTTCGATACCGTCTCGTACACGGTCATCGGCGTCGGCCTGTTGTTGTTCCTGACCCTGTTCGCCAAAGCCGAGGTGGCCAACCTCAAGTACTACCTGCACGTCTTCGTCTATTCGATTCTGGTTTTCGGCATTTGCATCGTGGCCTACCTGTTCGCCCAGCAATACACGCCGAAGATCGACCTGACCGAGCAAAAGGTGTACAGCCTATCGGAGCAAAGCAGGAAGTACCTGCGCAACCTTGATGAAGAGGTGGAGGTCGTTTTCTTCGCGCCCACTCCCGATCCATTTCGCGAATTGATCAATCTCTATTCGGCGCATACCGAACAGTTGGATTTCAAGGTCATCAACCCGACCAATGAGCCGCTGCTGGCGCGCAATTACGGCGACACCATCCGCGCAGGCGACGTGATCATCAAGTCGGGCGACCGCACCAAGAAGCTCAGTGTCGCCGAATTCGGTCAGGGCTTCGTCGTCATGCCGACGCGCGCCGAGAATACCTTGAGCAATGCGATCGTCGAGGTGACGCGCAAGGAGAAGATCAAGCTTTACTTTCTGTCGGGCCACGGGGAGGTGGCTTACGAGCGTCCGACCTCCCAGGACCCTCGCAAGGTTCCTCCATCGCTCGGCGCGCTGCGCGATTTCCTGGTCCAGCGCGGGATGGAAACCGAAGAACTGAATCTGATAAGCGCGGGCTTCGTGCCCGATGACGCCACGATGCTGGCCATCGCCGGGCCCAAGACCGATCTGCTGCCGGTCGAGGTTACGGCGATCGAAAAGTACTTGAATGCTGATGGCAAGTTATTGGTCTTGCTGGACGTTGCTCTTGGAGAATTCGCGACCTCGCTGGATAATCTGAAGGGATTGCTTGATCTGTACGGGATCGTGGTCGAGGAAAAGATCGTATTGGACATGTTCAGCGCTCAGATCGGCTTGGGGCCCGATAAACCCATGGTCGCGCGCTACGATGAGACGCATCCGATCACCACGGAGCTTGGGGGGCGCGGCGCGCGCATGGTCCTTTCGATGTGTCGTCCCGTGGCGGGCGAGGCGGGTGGCCCGGCCGGCTCCAGCCAGTGGAAGCACACCGATCTGCTCCAGACCAGTCCTAACGCCTGGTCCGAGGACGTCACCAAGGTTCTGGCCGCGCGGGGCAAGCTTCCTTCGCCCGATCCGGGCGCGATGAAGGAGCAAGTCCTGGGCGTGGCCGTGGAGAAGTCCCAACCCGCGCCGCCGCCCGGCGTTCCCAACCTGCCCACCGATGGGGGTGGGGCGCGGTTGGTGGTCTTCGGCACCAGTGAATTGATTCAGGACGGGTTCCTCTCGAGGGACCAGGTCGGCGTGGAATTGATGCTTAACACCGTCAACTGGCTGACCGAGCAGGAAGAGATGATCTCGGTGCCGCCACGGCTCATCGAAGGCACGCCGATCATTCTGGGGGACGGGCTGCGGCGAATCATTTTTGTCGTGTCGGTCCTGCTGATCCCCGGTCTGCTTTTCTTTGGCGGGGTGAGTTACTCTTTGGTGAGACGTAGAGGATGAGAATCGGGTTTTGGGTATCGGAAAAAAGAATTTTCGCCGGTCTACGTTTTTTACCGAGACCCGATGTACCCGACTAACCCGACAAATGGATTCATGCGATGAGCTCTAAGAAAACCCTAATCATTGCCCTCATTTTCATCGCTGTTGTGGGCTATTACGTCCTCGATCAGAAGCGCATCAAGAAAAACGAGGAGCGCAAGACGGCCGACAGCCGGCTGGTGCTGCCCGAGGACGACGCCGTTAGCGAGATCGTCATTCAATCATTCGAGGAATCCGAGGAGAAGACGCTCAAACTGGAAAAGCAGGATGATCAGTGGATGATCACCTCGCCGATCCAGACGCGCGCGGCCTCGACGGCCATGACCAGCTTTCTCGGCGCGCTGGACCGGGCCCAAAAGTCCGACCCGTTCGATGTCGAGGCAGACAAGCTGGGCGACTTCGGTCTGGCTGAACCGGCGATTCAGGTCGAGATCAAGGCCGCCGCCGAGAACTACGTCGTGGCCCTTGAAATGGGGGACAAGACGCCGGACGGGTCCAATTACTACGCGCGCGTCGCCGACGCCGAGCAGGTTTTCACCTTCCCGCTGAGCATCTACAATCAGTTGACCAAGACGCCCGACGACTTGCGCGACAAGCGGACGCTGCCGGCCAACCTGACCCAGGCCACGACGATCACGCTGAACTCGGAGGGCCAAACCATCCGGGCCGAGCTGCGCGACGGTGATTGGCAACTGCTCGAACCCAAGGCCGGCAAGGGCGATAACACCGCATTCAGCACCTTGCTCAGCGATTGGAACAATGTGAAAGGCTCGGATTTCATCGACACCGACACCCTCAAGCTGGCTCCGTACGGCCTGGATTACCCCACGTGGAAGGGGACGGTTTACGTAGCGGCGGACGGCGAGAACGAGGCCAGCGAACAGACGTTTCTGGTCGGCGATTTCGTCGCGGGCAACCCCGGCAAGCGTTACGCGATGCAAGAGGGAAGCAACCACGCCTTCGCTCTGGCGACGGTGGATTACAACAAACTGAAGCCCAAGGTGAGCGACCTACGTTCCAAGGAAATCTTCGCGGTGTCCAGTAGTGATGTGGGCAGGGCGACCTTTAAGATGGGCGAGGGGGTGGTGCCGCTCGAGCGTGACGCGGCCAACCTATGGCGGCTCGCCGACGGCGATCCGACCCGAGTCGACCAGGCCGCCGTCATTCGCAAGATCTCCGACTTGACCTTGCTCAAAATCAAGCAATTCTTTGAGGAGCAGCCCGAGGTGGAGCTGACGGGACTGGATGCTCCCATCCTCGAGGTGACACTGATCAACAGAGACGCGACCACGACCGAGACGTTGATCACGGGGAAGAAGGCCGATGAGGGGGATTACGTCTACGCCCGGATGTCGGGCAGCGACGAGATTATGGGTCTAGATTGGAAAGACCCTGGGAAGTTCTTCCTTACGCGCGACGAAATCACCGATAAAACGCTGTTCGACTTTGAGCCGGACGCCGTGAAGACCCTTCGGATCATCGACCAGGACAAGAGCTTGACGCTGGACCGAACCGAGACGGGCGGCTGGATCGGCAAAGCCAAGGTCGGGGAGGACGAGAGCGACAAGACCTATCAGATCGAGGGTGCCCAGGTCATGTCCATGCTTTATACGGTCACCGGCCTGGAGTGGGACCGGCCGCTCGACCCCTCGCTCGACAACGACGCCACGCTCGTCCAGACCATGAAGCTGGAGGCCCCCGAGCGTGAGTTGGTGTTCATGGATGGGGATGGCGCCGAGCTGGCCACGCTCGGTCAGGGGGGCGAGACCGACAGGAACATTTACGTGCGTCGTGGCGAGAACGAATATTTCGCCATCGACAAGATTCGCTACGGCGGCATCAAGATCGCGATCGGGTCGATTCTTGAAGTCCTCGAACCCGAAGAAGACGCGGAATAATCGGCCTCACCGGCATCCGCTGGCCGTCTTGGAACAACTCTTCAAACAGCATTGATGGTACCACCGCGCCATGGGGTGCGGCGTTTACGCCCGGGGTTTGAACCGCGAGACCTTGGACATGCGTTCAAAGAGGTCTTTTTCCTGCGCCGAGAGATGTTGCGGGACGTGGATGGACACGCGGAGGTAGAGGTCGCCCCTGGCGCCTGTCTTGTCCGGCCAGCCGCGTCCTCGCACGCGCAGGCGTTTGCCGGGCTGGATGCCGACGGGGACCTTGACCTCGACCGTCCCGTCGAGCGTCTGGACGGTGACCGGGCCGCCCAGGGCCGCCTCCCACGGGGTCAGCGGCAGCTCGGCGCTCAGGTCGTTGGCTTCGAGCTTGTAGCGAGGGTGAGGGGAGACCCGCACCGAGATCAGGATGTCGCCCGTCTTGGACCCCACGGTCGACCCTTGGCCCTTGAGCCGGACCTTCTGGCCGTCGCGAATGCCGGGCGGGATCTTCACATCGTAGCTCTGGGTCGAAGAAACGCCCTTGAGACCGGCGCGGCTAAAGTTGATCCGGCGCACCGAGCCGCGGAACGCCTCCTCCAGGCCTAGCGTCAACTCGGCCACCGCGTCGGTCCGCGCCTTGGCCGCCCCGCCGCCGCGGCCCCGGCGCGCATGGCCTCGCTCAAAGCGGGCGAAGGGATCGATCCGGCCATCCTCCCCGCCGCCGGCCCCGCCGGGTTGTTGCTGGTTTATGAAGCCGGTGCCCAGACTCCCGAACAGCGTCTCGAAGAAATTGCTGAAAGAGCCGGCGTCGCCCCCCGTGGTGGTCGTATGCACCCGGTAGGATCCGGCCCTGGCGGGGCCCCTGCCGCCAAACATATCGGCGAAATCGCCGGGCTCGAATGACTGGCCCTGCTTCCAATTCTTACCCAGCAGGTCAAAGCGCTTGCGTTTCTCGGGGTCCTTCAAAACCTCATTGGCTTCGTTGATATCCTTGAACTTCTCCTCCATGCGCTTGTCACCCGCATTGCGGTCGGGGTGGTATTTGGCCGCCAGCTTACGGTAGGCCTTCTTGAGTTCCTCGCCGGTGGCGGTCCGGGGGACGCCAAGGGTCTCGTAGTAGTCTTTGTATTCAACGCTCATGGTTCGAGGGGGGTGGATCGTGGATCGTGCCGGGGCCTCTCATCAAACTCCCAATCTACAAGAAACCGGCGGCTACGCGCAAATGAACATTCGTGGGTCCGACATTCGGACATTCGTGGGCGCATGTCCCATTCTGTCGCGCGGCCAGGGCGTGGGCAGGGGGTTTGCCACGGGTTGTCGCGGCACTCGTCGAAGATGCGCGCGCGAAGCCCCGTCATCCTTGGATAGCGTCAGTTCTTATGCATCAATGGGGACGGAGTCTTTCGGAGGGATGGTGCTGCTGGATTTCAAGGAACCGAGCGTACGCCTCATCCCACGCCCCCGCGTCTCGCGGCAAGGTTGTAACCGGTTCAAAGGAGGAGGCGACGACGCGCCGGATCTCATGACGGTCTTTGATGTCGCCCGATCCCATCGCTTGCACCAGTAGGTTTCCGATCGCGGTCGCCTCGGTTGGGCCCGCTACCACGCGCCGGCCCGTGGCGTCGGCTGTCATCTGATTTAAGAGGGCGTTGCGGGTGCCACCGCCTAGAATGTGGACCACCTCAAATTTTCGCTCCAGCGCGTCTTCGAGCTGCTCGAGTGTTTGTCGGTAGGCCAGCGCAAGGGTCTCGAGGCAGCATCGCGCGAATCGCCCCGCGCTGTCCGGCTCGGGCTGGCCCGTGGCGCGCGCGAACGTCGCGATCTTCTCGGGCATCTCTCCCGGCGACATCAACGGTTCGTACCTGACGTCCAGCAGCGTCCTGAACGGTTCGGCTCCGGCGGCCGCCTCGGTCAGTTGGGCGTAATCATGGGACTGACCCCGGTTCTCGAAACTCTTGCGGCATTCCTGCAAGAGCCATAGGCCGATGATGTTCTTCAGGAACCGAATCGTTCCGCCGACGCCTCGTTCATTGGTGAACCGGGCCTCGCGCGCCTTGTGGCTCAGACACGGCTGCTCCAGTTCCGCGCCCATCAACGACCACGTTCCGCTTGATATATAACACCAGTGCCCGTCGCCCGTGGCCGGCGCCGCCGCGACCGCGGATGCGGTGTCGTGCGCCGGCGGCGCGATCACGCGCAAACCTGGATCCACGCCTACTTCGGCGGCGACTTGCGGGAGCAATTCTGCGATCGGCGTCCCGGATGGCACGATGTCTCCCAAAAAATGGGTTGGCAATCCCAGCCGTTCCAGAAGTTCGGTTGCCCACCGCCCCGAACGGGGGTCGATCATCTGACTCGTCGAGGCGATCGACGCCTCCACGACCGTTTTGCCCGTGAGGAAATAATGGATCAAGTCGGGCATGAACAACAATGATTGGGCCTGCGCCAAAACCTTTGGCTCCGCTTCGTGCGCCGCCACGAGTTGAAAGAGCGTGTTTATAGGCATCAACTGGATGCCGGTCGCGGCATAAATCGATTCCGCGCCCAGCTTGTTGAGCGTTTTCTCGTAGGCCTTCGCGAACCGTTGGTCCCGATAACAATGCGGCAACCCAAGCAACTCGCCGGACCGACCGACCAGTCCCCAATCCACGCCCCACGCATCCACGCCCAACGAAACGAGGTCGATCCCCTCTTTGCGCGACCACTCCGCCGCCCGGCGCGCGCCCTCCAGCACCTCGCGCCACAGCCCCGTCAGGTTCCAGTGCAAACCCGTCGGCAACGGCAACGGCCCGTTCGCGAAGCGGTGCATTTCGCGCAACGATAGCTCGCCCCGATCTAGAACGCCCAGGATCGCGCGTCCCGACTCCGCGCCCAAGTCGATCGCCAGGTAAGCCCTGCCCGCCACGAATCATCTCCTCGAAAACTTTGTTCCGGACCGCCGGCTTGACTCGGACCGCTCAGCGGAAAAACGCGTCGGGCAGTCCCCCGTCCACGGCCAGGATTTGCCCTGTGGTCTTGCTCGCCCGCTCGCTCGCGAGGAAGCAGATGGCTTCGGCCTGGTCCTCGGGCAGAATCGACGAGTTGGTCAGTGTCCGCCGCGAGTAATATGCCGCCAGCTTCTCGCGCAACGCCTCCGTGGTTTCGCTGGCGGGAAACTCGATCCGGTACTTGCTCAACGACGCGATGACGCGCTCACGAGGGAACATCGTCGAGCCGGCGACCGTCGTGGCCGGTGCCACGGCGTTGACCCGCACGCGCGGCGCCAGTTCCATCGCCAGCTCCCGCACCAGATGGTTCGCCGCCGCCTTGCTCGTGTCATACGCCAGGCTGCCTTTCTTGGCCACGACGCCGTTCACGCTTGTGGTCAGAACCAGGCTCCCGCTCAAATCCTGCGCCTCCCAGAGGGGCCGGGCCTCGTCGGCCACGAGGTAACTCCCCATCACGTTCACGTCGAACGTCTGCCGCCATTTCCGGTCGGGGATGCGACCGTCCTGTTCAGGCGGCACGTAGACGCCCGCCGTCACGATCACGATGTCGATCCCGCCGTAAGCGAGCGTCGTTGTCCTGAACAGCGCGCGCACGCTTTCGCGCCGTGTCACGTCGACCTCCAATCCGATCGCGGGGCCGCACGCCAAGATGCCCGTCCCGGCCAGCCCAACTCCCATTCCGTATGTGTCCGTCAATTCGCGCGCCGCCGCCTCGGCCCCCTCCAGGTTGATATCCGCGCACACCACGTGCGCCCCCTCCGCCGCAAGACGGCGGGCCGTCGCGCGGCCGATCCCCGAGCCCGCGCCAATCACAACGGCCACTTTGCGGGCCATCTCGCGCTCAGGCGGCATTCGCCGCAACTTGGCCTCCTCCAGTCGCCAATATTCGATATCGAACGCCTCTTGCTGGTCCAAGGCGATGTACTCGTCGATGGCTTCGGCCCCCCGCATCACCTCGATCGCGCAAGTGTAAAACTCCGCCGCCGTTCGCGACTCGCTCTTGTTCTTTCCCCACGTGATCATCCCGATGCCTGGGACCAAGATCACGGTCGGGTTGGCGTCGCGCATGGGCGGCGAATCGAGTCGCTTGCAACGCTCGTAATATGCCGCGTAATCCCGGCGATACTGTTCCAAGCCCGTGGTCAGTCTTTCCTTCAGTTCCTCCACGCCTTCTCGCCGTGGGTCCCAATCCACGTACAATGGCTTGATCTTCGTCCTCAGGAAATGGTCGGGGCACGACGTTCCAAGCTCCGCCAGCCGCGCGGCGTCGGTGCTGTTAATGAACCTCAGCGTGGCCGCGTCGGCTTGCACCGTCGCGATCAATCGCCGCTCGCGCGATACCCGCCCCCGCAGCCACGGCAGCAGCTCAAACAGAATTTCTTCGCGGTCCGCCTCATCGAGCACCGGATGCCTTTGTCCGCCGAACGTCGCCTTGCCCCTATCACGCGCCTCGATGAAACGCCCCGCCTTTTCAATCAGGCCGAGCGTCAGCTCGTAGCACTGCTTGTCCTCGTCCGCCCAGTTGATCACGCCGTGTTGTCCAAGGATCACCCCTTTGAGCGCCGGTTGCTCGCGGCACACCCGTTCCAATGCAAGCCCGAGCTCAAACCCCGGCCGCATCCAGGGCAACCAACCGATCTCGCCGCCAAAGATCTCCTCGGTCAGTCGCTTCGATTCGCGCGCCGCCGCGATGGCGATGATCGAGTTCGGGTGCATGTGATCGACGTGTTTGGCGGGCACGAACGCGTGCAGCGGCGTGTCGATCGAACAGGCGCGCGGGTTCAGGTTGAACGTGCAGTGCCGATACAACTCGACCATCCCGTCCTCCGCGGCGCTCTTGACCCCCTTACCTTCCTTGCCCGCGTAAACCTGGCGCAATGCCAGGAGCTTATCCTGGTACAGCGATGCGAAATGCTCCTTGTTAGAAGTGCGCAAGTCTCCGCCCGATCCCTTGACCCACATCACCTCGACCGTTTCTCCGGTCAACGGGTCGCGCTCCTCGATTTTAGATGACGTGTTCCCCCCGCCCGAGTTCGTGATTCGCGGATCCGCCCCCAACAGGTTCGACCTGTAAACCAACCTCTCCACCGCGTCTAAACCGCCGGCCGACTCATCGCGCCACAGATAGTCAACGTGCGCCCACTTGCCCCGAGCGTTGCCGACCCCTTCCATGCTTTCCTGGATTTCCTTAGTCACGTTGACTCAGCACTTTCCGTTCGTATGACTTGACCGCATCAAGCCATGCCATGCCGACCGGCACGTCGCGCGTCAGGCAGTAATAGTCCCAAACGGTGCCCGCGGGTAGGGCCTTTAGCTCTTCGAGCAGGCCAAGGCGGGCGGTAAAATCCCCTTCGGTCTCGTAGGCCCGCAACGTCTCGATCGGTTCGAGCAGGGCAAGCAGCAGTGCGCGGATCATGCAGCGCGCGCCGATCACCCAGGCCGCCACCCTGTTGATGCTCGCGTCGAAAAAATCGAGACCGATGTGGACCCGTTCGAGATAGCCGCCGCGCACGACCTCCTCGGCGATCGCGCGCGTTTCATCCGAGAGGATCACGACGTGGTCGCTGTCCCACCGCACGCCACGACTGACATGGAGCAGGATCGCATCCAGATACGTCAGCACCGCGGAGATTTTATCAGAGACGGTCTCGGTGGGATGGAAATGACCGCTGTCGAGGCACAGCAGCTTGCCATTGGCGATTGCATAGCCCAGATAGAATTCGTGAGAGCCGGCCACGTAACTTTCCGAGCCGATGCCGAATAGCTTGCACTCGACCGAGTCCACCGTGTGGCGCGGATCGAGCGGTTCAGCGAAGATTTCGTCGAGCGAAGTCTTCAGCGTTTCACGTGGACCTCTGCGGTCAACGGGAATGTCCTTGGAACCGTCGGGGATCCAGACGTTGGTGATGCACGGGCTTCCAAGCGCGGCGCCCATCGCGGCGCCGATCCGGCGGCAGGCGATCCCGTGTTCGATCCAGAACCGGCGGATACCCGAATCTGTATGGGTCAGGGTCAGTCCCTCGGCGGCTTTGGGATGCGAAAAATACGTCGGGTTGAAATCCATGCCCATGCCCTTGCTCCGCGCCCAGTCGATCCAGGTGGAGTAATGTTCGGGTTCGAGCTTGTTGCGCTCGACGCGCCCGCCGGTGGGCTCGGCGTAGTTCGCTTGCAGGTTGAGGCGATGCGTGCCGGGGATGAGGCTGAGTGCTTCGTCCAGATCCGACCGCAGTTCATCGGGCGTCCGCGCCTTGCCGGGATAATTCCCGGTCGCTTGAATGCCGCCGTCTCTCAGCGTTGCCCCGGGCGTTTCAAATCCACCCACGTCGTCTCCCTGCCAGCAATGCAGCGAGATCGCCACCTGGGCCAAACGTTCGACGGCGCGGTCGGTATTCACGTCGAGCGCGGCGTAAGTCTCCTTGGCGGCCGCGTATGCACTTTCAATGCGTGTCGTGTCGTTCATGCTTCACCTCAATTGCGCTTCGCTTTATTAACGAACGGCATCAAACTTTCCGCACCCCGGGAAAAGAACCGATAGCTGCCCGAACCGATCTCGTATACCGCTTCGTCTTGATCCATGCGCAGGAAGCGGACGCCTTCGGCCTCGCCGGCGGGCCAGCCGCTTTCGGTAACGACATTGGGGCCAGCGGCCGGAATGATCACGATCGCGGTCGTGTTGGCCGGGATTTCGACATCGAGCAGGTAGTCGCCGTTTTGCAGTTTCCACTCCGTCGCGATCGGGCCGCGGATGGAGTGGTAACTCGCTTTGGCGGCGTGCAGTCTGCCGCCGGGGCGGGGATGGATGATAATCCGCTTGAAACCGGCCCCGTCGCTGTCGATCCCCGCGATCGTCTGAAACATCCATTGGGCGACCGCTCCGAACGAATAATGGGCAAAGGAGTTCATCCCCGGGTCCTGAAATCCCTTGTCCGGCGTCCAGCCATCCCAGCGTTCCCAGATGCTTGTTGCGCCGTGCCGGATTGAAAAGCCCCATGAAGGAAACGTGTCGTTGTGGAACAGAGCATAGGCCACGTCGGCGCGGCCTATGCGGTTCAGCACGCCCATCAGGTTTTTAGTGCCGATAAAACCGGTCGAGAGATGCCCATCGCGTTCCTGAATGTTCTCGAGGAGATGCTCGGCGGCCAGCGGACGCACGGCCTCGGGCAATAGGTCAAAGGCCAGAGCCAGAACGTAAACGGTCTGGGTCTCGCCCTCGATGCGCCCATCGTCGTGCACCCAGGCCTTGTTGAATGCCGCCTTGATCCGCTCGAAAAGCTCATGGTGGCGAGCCGCGTCGTCGGTCTTGCCCAGGACTTCGGCGCAACGGGCCATCAGTTTGGTGCTGTAGGCGAAGTAGGCGGTGGCGAGGACGTCTTTGGGGGTGTCGGCCTGAATACTGAGCCAGTCGCCGTAGCCTTTGTCGGGGCGCAGCAGACCTTCGCTGTTGTTTGTGCAATAAGCGATCCAACGCGCCATGGACTCGTAATGTCGTTCGAGGACGCGCTTGTCGCCATAAACCTCGTAGATGGTCCAGGGGCAGATCACGCCGGCGTCGGCCCAGGCGGCCGTTCCCACGTCTGTCGCAATTTTTCGCGGCGCAACGTCGGGGAAACCGCCTTCGGCAGATTGGGCGTCTTCGAGATCCACGAGCCACTTGGTGAAAAAAGCGGCCACGTTGGCGTTGTAAGTCGCGGTGCGGATGTAGACCTGGGCGTCGCCGGTCCAGCCCATCCGCTCGTCACGCTGTGGGCAATCGGTCGGGATATCGATGAAGTTGGCCCATTGCGTCCAACGGATGTTGCTGTAGAGCTGGTTGGCCATTTCGTCGGAACATTTGAAACTGCCGACGATGGGGGTCTTGGAGCTGAGGGCAATGCCGGTGATGGCGTCGGGACCGGGCCGGCCTGGATAACCGGTGACTTCGACGTACTGGAATCCATGAAAAGTGAAACGCGGCTGCCAGATCTCCTCGCCTTCGCCCCGGCAAATGTAGGTGTCGGTCGCGCGGGCGCGACGCAGGTTGGTCGTGTAAATCGTTCCGTCGGGATTGAGCCGCTCGGCAAAACGCATCACGATCTTTTCCCCGTTCGGGGCCGTGACGTTGAGCCGGACGAATCCCGCGAAGTTCTGGCCCATGTCGAACACAAAGCGACCTTCTTGCGGTTCGGTCATGCTGACGGGTTTGATTTCGGCAAATTCGCGGACGGGGACGCCGGGGTGGGCCTGTACCATCGGATCGACTTGGCTCGCGAGATCGACGGCCGTCCAGGCGGAATCTTCAAAACCCGGAGCGTCCCACCCGGTCATCTCGCGGCGGGCGTCGTGGGTCTCTCCCATGAAGAAGTCCGCCTCGATCAACGGACCGATCGCGGCTTTCCAGGTGGGATCGGTCGCGATGATCCGGGTCGAGCCATCGGCATACTCCACCTCGAGCTGGGCGCGCAGCCGAATCTTGTCGCCATAGTGTTCGCGCGAATTGCTCTTCCATCCTAGATGTCCGGCGTACCAACCATCGGCCAGGACCGCGCCGATCGCGTTTCCACCCTCGCGCAGCAGGTCGGTCGCGTCATAAGTATGGTAATACACGCGCGTATTGTAATCGGTCCAGCCCGGCGTGAAATAATCATCTCCCACTCGATGGCCGTTGACGCGAACCTCATAAATCCCCAGGGCGGTCGCATACAACGTCGCCCGGCGAATGGGTTTGCCGAGGTCAAAATCCTTGCGCAGATATCGAGGCGGGGGCAGGACCGGGCCGTCGGGTGTATCCGATTCCGCCATCGCCTTTTTCGCGGCCTCAACCGGCGCATCATAACCTATCCATTCGGCCCGCCAGTCTTTCTCTTCGATCAGTCCCATGGTCCACGTTGCCGGATCGCTCCATGCCGAAGGTCTGCCGTCGCCGTCCCATACGCGCACCTTCCAGAAGCATCGCATCCGCGATTGCAACGGCTTGCCGGTGTAAACGACGTGCGCCGTCTGGTCCGAAGCGATCTTGCCCGAGTTCCACAGGTCGCCCTTGCCGGCCTTGAGCATCGCCTCGCTGCCGGCAACCAGGATGTGGTAAGCCGTCTGTTTCTGGTCCCGCCGCGGCGATGCGATAATCCATGAATGCCGAGGCCTGACCACGTCGATCCCTCTGGGATCAAGCCGGTACTCACAGCGAAGATCGGAGGGTTTTAACATTGAGTTTTTCACTGGACACAGGGAAGCACAGCCACCAAGAAACATCAAACAGGTCCCCAGACAAAGTACGACAGGAACCTGGATTCCGCGTGACATTATCCTAAAGCATTGAGCAATCAAGCGTCTCATGACAATTCTCCGAATGGGATTCTTACCCGGCAACCAGGCGCATTTCATGATTCTTTGTATTTATCTTTTTCGGCGAGCCACATTGTGCCGCTAATAAAATAAACCAGCGTCGGCCAAATGATGAACCATTTGAAGGATAAGAACCGCTGCGCATAAAGATCGTTTTCGGCCGTGAAGACCCAAATCGACGCTCCGAGAATGCTGAGCAACGATACAATCGCAACCGCGCCCGTGATCCGAAGCAAGAGTTGATTCCGTTCTTCGGCGTTTGGATCAGCGTTTGGCGGGGATGGCATGTCAGTTTCCGCGGGTGACGAGGGTTCTTGGGGCGTCGGCATAACCGATCCAGCCGGCAAGGACTCGCGCGCGCCCGCCATCGACGCAAAGAGAATATACAGCACGGTCGTTAGAAACCAGACGGGGAGGAACAGGAAAAACAGGTGCAACACGCCCGTTTTTTCAAGAATCAAGGCGACCCCGATTCCAATGCCCCAACTGAGAAGCACCGGCCAATTGACGGCGAGATTCCTGCGCGAAGCCCAGTATTGGGTCAGCCCCAGTTTGGGGAAAATCCAGTGCTCCGTAAAAACGACGGCGCCCACCGGCATCAGGAGCAGTCCATAATAACCCACAAAACCCAGCAATTTCGTAAAGACAAAGGGGAAGCACGCGATCACCGTGGTCGCGACGCCGGCCAGCAGTGTCACCAGCCAACGGGGCCAACCGGGCGTGACGGCCTGAAGAGCCAAGCCGGCGCGGTAAAGGGTCGGATTGGACGTGGTCCAGCCGGCGATCACCACCGCGACGATGCCGACGACGCCAAGCGCCTCCATCGCAACCCCGCCGGCATCGATATCAACGATGCTTGCTTTGAGGATGAGCGCCGTCGCGGCACCCATGATTCCCGCGCAAATCCATGCCAGGTAATGACCGAGATACATGCCGAAGGCCGAATACAAACCGTAGCGATACGATCTCGCGTAACGCAACAGCGCCATGTCCGACAATCCCCCGTGCATGGCCAGATTGCAGATCCACGCGAAGGCGGCAACGTGCCAAAAGCTGATCGGCGCCCGACCGTCCGGCGTCTCTCCGGTCCAGACGACCTTGTTGGCGATGGCCCAGAAATCATTGAAACCGCCTAGGCCTCCGACGCCCGGCGTTTGGGCCGCCAGCCCCGGAAGGACCGCGATTGCGCCGACGATAAACATCAGGAAAAGCCATGGCGAACAGACCGAGGCGAATTGGGCCAGCTTCTTGAATCCAAGGATCGCCAGGACCACTACCAAGGCCCCCACGAGCAGCACCACGAGCACAAACCGCGCGTCCTCGGGATACCAATTGGTCTGAGCGGGGATCCCGAACGGAATGCGCACCGCCGAAGCCGAGACCGTGATCATGCTGCCGGCGAGAATACAAAACAGGAAGGCATTAAGAATATTGTAAATGGTCGTCGTAACGGGTCCCGCGATCTTTCTCAGATACCAGTAGAGCGTCAGGCGGGTCCGGACGGCGATGGGGGCGCAGATAAACGTCCACGTCAGAACGGCCAGCGCGTTTCCAAGGAGCAGTCCCACGAATATATCAAACGCGGTAACGCCCCAGACGACGAACAGCGCGCCGATGACGAATTCGGTCCCCGCGACGTGCTCTCCGGCGAACAAGCCGGCGAAATGACGGCCCGGTTCCAACTTGTCCGCGGAAACCGGTTCGCGTTCGAATTCGTAAAGCTTATCCAGCTTCCCGACGGCGGAATGTTTCGGCTCGCTCAAAGTCGTTTTGCCTTACTGAATCCTGACACACCGTACCCCACGGGCAAACAGCTTTCAATAGATTATTGAGTTTTAACGGCCTATGTCATTCGGGCCAGGTTGAAGGGCGGTCAAGACCTGAAATAGTTAATTATCTAAGCGTGATATTTATATTCTGGAATCTTCAGACTTAAACCACGCCAGCCATTTCGGCGATAATATCCCGTATTGTGGCGGGAGCGGTTGCGCTTGTTAGTTGAAGACAAGTTTCAAAGACGGTACTCATTGTCGTTACGGATCCAGGACTCACCATCAAGCAAAATCTTCATCCGCCACGAATCGCCTGACTTTTCGGTAGAGCGGCTCTCCCTTGCGGTAGTGAGCGCGCTGATAGAAAGGATGGTATTTACCCGGCGGGTCGATCTTGACGACCGTGTTGCCGCGGCGGACGATCGTGAATTCCCGCCCCTGAACCGTGATCTTGTCCGTTCGCTCAAAGATCGGAAATTCGAGCGTGCAGGTTTGACCCGCTTTCACGTTGCCCGCGCGGGCGTAGCGGCCGTCGAATGTCAGCTCGCGGGCCTGGCCGCCGACTTCGCATGTCACCTCTTGCGGCCGCACCCACTCCGGGATGCGAATCTCCAGCTCCAGCGCCTGCTTCATCTTGACGTCCACCCTGCCCGTGTAAGGGATGTAGCTGTCGATGTCGGCCCATTTCGACGCGCGGTTGAGCAGCAAGTTCACTCGCAAGCGGCCCTCATCGTGGGAGATCATGTCGCGCCAGGTGATGTAAAGCTCCCGCGCGCCGCTCCCCGAACAGCAGTTCATGATCGTCGTGCCGAGGTGTTGGCCGGCGCCCCAGTCGTCCTGTGAGACCCAGTTGTTCACGCCCGGCCAGCCGCCAAAAGCCCCCACGGTCCGCTCCGCCACCCGATCCGTCGTATACTGACCCTCCGGAAAACTGCTTAGACTGAGGCTCGAATCGGCATAATCGAGCCGGCCGTCGGACAGCCAACTGATGTCGGTCAACTGATTTTCAGCCAGTTGATTTCTGACCCAGCGATCCACGTTGTCCCATTTGTCGATTCCGAGGCGCGAGAACTTGACCCCGGCGAGATCATGTCGGAGACCTCGCACGTCTCGGAGGTGAAAAACCCGCCGGGGAGATCGGTGGTCACCACCGGGAAGTAGCCCAGCAGGCTGTTGCCGGCCTTGGTCGCCCAGTCGTAGGCTTTGAGCGCCTTATCCATCAACTCGCGGTCGCCGGTCCGTTCCATGACGTAGAGCGCCGCCGTGATGTTCTTCACGTGCGTGTAGAAGTGGGCGCTCTTTTCGGCGTAGATTCCGTCGCCCACTCCCGGTCCGTCGGGCATGAATTTCCCGTTTTCGTCGTAGTAATTCAATTCCCCCATCGAATAGCGGATCATCTTTTGCGCCAAAACTGTTGCTTCCGGGTCGCCGACGGCTTGGTCGTAGCGCACCAACGCCGTGGCCAGCCAGGCGATCATGCCGCCCATAATGCCACGCGGCGGGTGTTCCGGGCGCTTGATTTCCCTTCCCGGCTTCATCCACGTGGAAAACGTATAGGCGATCTCGCCATCATCGACAACCGTTCGCTTGAAGCCCTCCGCCATCCGCCGAGCGGCCTCGCGCCACGGCCCGTCGGGGTCCTTCTGGCCGTAGATCAGAAACCCGATCATCGAGTGGGTGTTCCCGTAACCGAGCAGACTGACCTGATTTACACCGTCATGACGTCCGGGCAGGCCGGAGTTGGGCTCCATCTGAGCCGGCAGGACCCAGGGGCGCCCCGGCAGCGGAAGGTAGATCAGGCCGTCGTCCCCCTGTTGTTTCAAGAGCACCTCCCGAAGACCCATCTCGGCTTCCATGTTTTGCTTGCTGCCGCACATGCCGCACACCAGCGGAATCGCTTCGACGTATTTACCCATGGTCGCGAGGTCGCCCGAGAAGTGACTCATCACGGGTGGGTCATGGTAATGATGGACGCCGGCGTACAACTCCCAGTCCATGTTTGGGTTGAGCATGCCCGTCAGCGCGTTGACCGACAGGCGCGCGCGCTCGGCAAAGGTCGAGCGTGGCCGGAACCACGGCATCGTAGGATTGGCCGGGGTATTGCGGCGGGCTCAACTCCGGGATGTCCGGGTTGACATACTCGATCGTGTCCCGGGCGGGGTTGGATCGGGGACCGGCTGCCGTGCTTCGCTGCGGCAATCGTGCTGCACGACCAGCGACGAGACTAGCAGAACAATAAGAAACGCCCCGCCGCGAATCGGGGCCGTGCATGGATTTCGCCGGGCAAGACGGGCCAAGCGTGCGGCAGTGTCAAATCAAATCCGTTTGCTCATCTCAATCTCCTTCATCAGGGAAAAGCTTGCGTGTGGACGATCACCCTTCGTGCAACGATGCCCGATTCTCTTTCAACTTGTCAATTCCCGAAATTTCACTGTGAGGGCAAGTGAGAAACGAAAAAGGCGACGGATCCTATAGCCCAGGATACACCTCCGGATAGATTGTTTTCATCCGCCATACTTTCATCGAACGGAGCACGGCGCTCGATCCCTTCGCATAAACCGAGACACCGACGCTGTCTTCGCGCTCGGGGTAGACGCGAATCGACGCGGCCTGTTCATTGTTCACAAAGACCTCCACAACGCTTCGGTCGATAAATATCCGGAATGTTACCGGCTCATCATCTTTAATCTGGAACGGGGCTATCTCCGGAGCGCGGGCGCGGACGTCCGAGCTCAAGGAGGAGTCGCTCATATCTATAACGAGCGCATCGTTATAAAAACTAACCGACGCCGACATTAATCCTTTGCGGTACACGCCGACCTTCGTCTTTTCGGTTCCGTCCGGCGATCTAAGGACGTTCAGCCCGAATTCGCGTGCGTCCCCAGGATCGATGACGGCCTCGATCTCGATCGCGCTGCCGCCAACATCATTGAAGACTATCTCTTCATTGGCTGGAATGGTTGTTTCCAAGACCACTTTTTCATCACGGCGTAGCGTGGCGAGTTCAGGTATCGGCTCGATCCCGAGAGTTAAACCTTCCTTAAGCGTGAGCACCCGCGGCACGGACATGATGTGGTCCCAACCCTTGGTCGGTTTAGCTTCGTTGATGTTGTAAATGACAATGAGACGTCCATTGTCATCGATCGTGGCGGTTGGAGCGTGGACACCGCCGTGCATCATTCGTCCGAAATTGAATCGACCGTGCTTCCGAGGGATAAACTTCTTTCCGATTTTATCGAAGTCGCCGATCAGGTACTGCGCTCCGCGTAGGTGGCTCGCGAAGATGAGGATATATTTGTCTCCGAGCGGCCAGAAATACGGCACCGCGCCGTCTTCACCGGGTCCGGTGAAAAAGCCGTCGATGATGAACGGACCGAGATAAGTCCAATTCTCCAGATCCTGGGAAAAGAATAAGTGCTGTGCCATTTTGCTGGTTTCAAAAATGTTGCCATCAATATAGGCACCGGAGATGGAATAGTAGCCGTCATCCTCTTTCCAGATACAGGGGTCGTACACCCGATACGGGCGACCGTTTTCATCCGGCGGTGGAAGCATCGGCATGACCGGATTGCCGTCTAGTTTATCCCAATTAAGGAGCAATGGATCGCTGGAGACCGCGATCATGTTCCCCACGACGGTTCCATGGTAATTGGCAATAACGCGGTCTTCCTCGACCAGCGTGGAACCACTGAAACAGTGCTTTTCGATACCGGGGTAGATCGCCAGTGGCAGGTCCTTCCAGCGCACAAGGTCATCGCTGACCGCGTGACCCCAGTGCTGGCGCGGGTCTTCAGGGGGATAGGCCTGGTAGAAAAGATGATAACGGCCCTGCCATTGGCACAGACCGTTTGGATCGTTCAGATTGGCTTGTGGGTTTACAAAGTGGTACAGGGGGCGATGCGGATCGGAGGCCATCGCTTTTCGTGAAGCCGCCCAGCGTTTGATCTGGGGATCGTCTTGCAATTGTTCAAGCTGCTCATCCAGCGTATCCGCGTATGATTGCCGTTCCACTTTTGATGGATACTTGATTTCGGCAGCCGTGGAATCAGCTATGCTGGCTAGATATGACATTGCAAAGACGAGCGCCACGGTTTTCGTTAATGTGAACAACATTTCATCCTCCCTGGAAAATACATGCAACCCGAAATTTCCTATTTACAGTCAGTTTGTGCGGAACCTGACCATTTGTTTCTTGGATTCTAACGCTCTCGCACGATCATTTCAAGGTTGAATCCAGGCACATTTTGCCCGGTTTAATCTGGAATGGTTGACCGATGGACGCGATTCGGTTGCCTTAAAAGAGTAAATGATGACAGTTTGCCGATGAGATTGTGAAGACTTCCGTTGATCGCGAGTGTAGGCTTTATCGATTGGGTTTTAGACAGTCTAATCCGATTGAAGGGTCCGCGCTCGCGCGGTTCGTCCTTCTCCGGAATCCGGTTGCGTTTCACGCTGAAATGTATAAGAATTTGAGATAGTGGGCCCTTCGTAAGGCGGGTGGCGCGGGAGGCTGGCTTTTCGCGTTTGTGATATGCCTAGCAGAGGACATTGAATGAGACTGGGTTGCTTGACACTCGGCTTGCTGATGCCAACGCTGCTTGCGGTGATGACGGCGAAAGCGGCCGAAGGGCCCATGGATTCTCCTCCCAGCCTCGTGTCTCTTCGTATCATTCCCGAGGAGGCCATCTTGTGGGGTATTGCGGCTTCCCAGCACTTCGTGGTGATGGGGGAGTATGGCGACGGGCTGCGGCGCGACGTGACCGCGCGCTGCCGACTGACGGTTTCTCACCCGGAACGGGCCTCTCTCGCCGAGCGGGGGCGCGTTGTGGCGCGGGCGGACGGGGCATTTGAATTGACGGCCGAGTTTGACGGTCAAAAGGCCATGGCGCGCGTGCGCGTCGAAGGTTCGGACCAGACCCGGCCGTTCAGCTTTCAGCGCGATATCGGCGGCATCCTGACCCGCCGGGGTTGCAACACGGTTGATTGCCACGGCGGGGTCAAGGGTCGCAACGGCTTTAAGCTGTCGCTGGGCTCCCAGTTCCCTCGCGATGACCACCATTGGATCGTCGAGGGTGGCCGATACGAAGTCCTGAGCGCCGAGCAGAGCGAGACACCGCTGCCGCGGGTCGACCTGAACGCTCCCGAACAAAGCCTGCTGTTGCTCAAGTCGACCGGCGCGGTCGCTCACGGCGGAGGCACGCGGATTGATGTCGGTTCGCGTGATTACCAGGCGATCCTGGAGTGGATCCGGGAAGGGGCCGCGTACGGCGAGGAAGACAGTTCAGGAGCCGTCCCGATCGAGGGCCTGGAGATATTTCCGCGCCACGTGGTGCTCGATCGCGTCGGGAAGCAGCAGTTGCTGGTGGCGGCGCGACTGGCCGACGGCCGGCGTGAGGACGTGACGGATCAGGTTCGCTACGTTTCGAGCAACGAGACGGTGGCGCGGGTCGACGCCGAGGGCCGAGTCGAGGCGGTGAGCTCCGGCGAGACGGCGGTGATGGTGCGCGCCGCGGGCCACGCGGCTTCGACACGCGTGGGCGTGATCACCCGTCCGATCGCCGAATACCCATCGCCGCCGCCCGCGCGTAATTTGATCGACGAGCACGTCTTCGCCAAGCTGCGTAAGTTCAACATCGTTCCCTCCGAGGTCTCGATCGACGCCGAGTTCCTGCGACGGGTCTGCCTGGACCTGACCGGCACGTTGCCGCCCGCCGACCGAGCGCGCAAGTTCCTGACCGACCCCAATCCCAACAAGCGGGACGCATTGATCGAGACCCTGCTTGCATCCCCCGAATACGTCGATTTCTGGACCTATCGCTTCGCCGACCTCTTTCGCGTCGGGTTCAGTTCGCAGCAGGATTTGAAGAAAACGCACCTCTATCAGGAGTGGGTGCGCAATCGCATCGCGCGCAATGTCCCCTATGACCAGATTGCCCGTGAACGCATCGCCGCGCAGGGATACGGCGGGCCAACCACGCACTTCTACCGCACGACCGAGAAACTGAGTCCGCAGACGATCATGGCCGAACAGATGCGGGTTTTCCACGGGCTGCGCCTTGAATGCGCCGAGTGCCATAACCATCCCTTCGACGCCTGGAGCCAGGACCAGTTCTGGGGGCTGGCGTCTTTTTTTAATCGGATGATTCGCACCACGGAGAGCGATCTGTTGGTCGATCGGCCTTTTCACGCTTCCGACTCCGAATGCGCGTGCGAGAATAAAGCTCAGTGCATCTGCGTCAAGGTATTGCTTCATCCGCGCACCAAGGCGCCCGTGGTTCCCGCCTTTCTCGACGGGCAAACACCCGCGGGGAACATGCCGCTCGATTTGCGCAGAGTGCTGGCCGAGTGGATGACGTCGCCCGAGAATCCCTATTTCGCCCGGGCGGCCGTCAACCGGATCTGGGGCGACTTCTTCGGTCGAGGCATCGTCCAGCCGGTCGATGACTTCCGCGCGACCAACCCTCCCACGCATCATGAACTGCTCGAGGCGCTGGCGCGTGATTTTGCGGTCCATGGGTTTGATCTGAAGCATCTGATCCGCACGATCGTCCAATCCGGGACCTATCAGCTTTCGTCGAAAGTGAACGATTCGAACCGCGAGGACCGGATCAATTACTCGCGCTTCCAGCCGCGCATGCTCGACGCGGTCGTCCTGGTCGACGCCATCTCGCGGGTCACGGGCGTGGAGGAGACGTTTCTTGGCGAGCCCTACATCGGCGCCGGGCCCTACCCCGAGGGGTCACGTGCGATTGACCTGGTTCCCGACATTGCGCCCCACCGTTTCCTTGAGGTCCATGGGCGTCCCACGCGCCAGGTGCTGCCCGAGAAGCCGGGCGACCCGACCCTGGGCCAAGCCTTGCACATGTTCGCGGGGTCGACCTATACCGATAAGATATCGACGCCCGGCGGGCGGGTGGATCTCCTGTTGACCCGGGGGGCCGACGACCGCGAAATCATCGAGGAGTTTTACCTCACCGCGCTGTGTCGCCATCCCACCGAATGGGAGCGGACCGAATTGGAGAAACTCATCGCCGAAGGCCCCTCGCGTGACGAGAGCGTCAAGGCGCTGGTCTGGGGTATCATCACCGCGCGGGAGTTCACGCATAACCACTAACTATACTTGGCGGCGCGCGGTATAATCCACCCAATGATGGGGGCCGACTTCTCGATGATTTGGCGAATCGGCACAAAGAACTTGGCGAAGGGTAAGGGCAGATGACGGACGTGGGCAACAGCGGCTGCGGCGGATGCCGGATGGCGCGGCGCGACTTCCTGCGCGTCGGTTCTCTCGGTCTGCTGGGAATCGGCCTCGATCAGTATCTACGGGCCGCGAACGGTCTGGCCCCGGGCGGGGGTCCGATCCAAGGCAAGGCGCAGGCTTGCATCCTGGTCTGGCTCGAGGGTGGACCCAGCCAGATGGACACCTGGGATCCAAAATCCACCAGCCCCTTCAAGCCGATCGCAACCAAGGCCGACGGCGTTCAGATCTCCGACCTCTTCCCCAAGATCGCCGGTCAGATGGATAAGCTGTCGATTATCCGCTCGATGCGTAGCGAGGAAGTCAATCACCCCCAGGGCACCTACTATGCCATGACGGGCCACCGTCCCAACCCCGCGATGAACTTCCCCAGCATCGGCTCGATCGTCGCGCGCGAAATGGGGCCGCGCAACCAGTTGCCCCCTTACGTGCTGGCGCCCCAGCCGCGCGGCAGCGACTTTTCAAACTACCGCGACAGCTTCATGTCGGCCTTTATCGGTTCGCAATACGACCCGATGATCGTTCCCGACCCCAGCCAGGAGAACTTCTCGATCCCCGACCTGAGCCTGCCTAAGTCGATCTCGCCCGAGCTGATTGAGCACCGCCGATCATTCATGCGCGTGGTCGACCGGATGTTCCGTGAGAACGAGGAGCGCGCCGCCTACGGCAAGTTCGACGCAGTGTCGGAACAGGCCCTCGCGATGCTCAGCTCGCCGACGGTCAAAACGGCGTTCGACTTGACCCAAGAGGACGAGAAGACGCGTGATGCATATGGCCGCGACCGATTTGGCCAAAGCGTTCTGCTGGCGCGGCGGTTGGTCGAAGCGGGGTGCCGCTTCGTAACCGCCTCGGGCTACAACGACGGGGCGTGGGACACTCACGCCGACAACGATAAGCGACTGCGCGAGGTTCTTTCTCCCACGCTCGACCGCACACTTTCGACACTACTCGAAGACCTCGCACGGTGCGGCCTGCTCGACTCGACCATCGTGCTGGTCATGGGCGAGTTCGGCCGCACGCCGCATATCAATCCCAAAGGCGGGCGCGATCACTGGTCCCAGTGTTGGTCGCTGATGGTGGGCGGCGGCGGTATCGCGGGGGGGAGGGTCGTCGGCGCCAGCGACGAGACCGCCGGTGCCGTCACCGAGCGGATGACCTCGATCGGCGACTTGTTCGCGACCATCTATAAGGCGTTTGGAATCGATTGGGAGAAAACCTACATGCACCCGATCGGCCGTCCCGTCAAGATCGCCAATTCCATCGACGATAAGACGGGCATACCCATTCACGAACTCGTTTGAGCCACGGATTCTCACCCGATCGTGCTTTTGCGCCGTCCCCGAATCCGGGCGATTTCGCAACTGCTGTTTTGGGCTTCCCTCAGGGCGTGAATCTGGTATCGTTCTTCCTTGGTTGGCTGGGTGTAGACGGCCACGCCAAGCGTCGCCATCCATTGATCGATCAAACCGAATGAATTCCCGTGATGCCCAATCGGACCCGGTCGAGCCCTTTCGGCGGGTCGGCATGCGCAACGCGATCCTCTCGCAGAGTTTCGCGGCGTCCTCTTTTCTGGTGTTCTCCAACGGCATTCTGCTGGTCTACATGACCGCGTTCGAAATCAGCAGTGCCCGCATCTTTTTGTACCTGTCCATGCCGACCCTCGTCGGCGCTTTCCTCCAATTGCCCTTCGCGGTGGTCGCCGATCGCTTCGGCAAGAAACTCATCGGCCTGACGGGGACCATTTTTCAGGCCGTCGGTTTCGGGCTGATTGCCGCGGCGGGATGGGGCTCGCTCGCGTTGAGGGAATCGTTTCTGGTCGCCGGGCTGATTGTCTACTCGTTCGGCTTCACGCTTTTCGCGGCCAGCTGGTTCGCGTTGCTTAGCCCGATCGTTCCCCAATCCATTCGCGGCCGTTTCTTCGGCCGGATGCGCTTCTGCTGGCAATTGGTCGCGATCATCGTGACCGGCGTTTGCGCGCTCTTCCTTACCGAAAGCTCCCCCATCGGCGCCTACCAGGCGATCCTGGGCTTGTTGACGCTGGCCCTGATCGCCCGCATCTGGTTTTATCTGCGCGTTCCCGAGCGCGAGCGATCCGGTTTGGGTTCGATTCGCCGCGCGTGGCCGGTCCTGGGCGAACTGCTACGGGCCGAAGGATTTGCGTCCTTTAACGCCTACGTCTTTCTGTTGATGCTCTTCACGGCGGGTTGTCCCTTTCTGTTTGGCCTGATCGAGAAAAGAGTGATGGGATGGGGCGACAATCGGGTCGTCTGGATGGGCAACATGATCATGGTCGGTTCTATCGTCGGTTTTTATCTGGGCGGCAAGGCCATCGACTCGTTCGGCAGTAAGCGCGTATTTCTGGTTTGTCACTTCGGGTTTGCGGCGGTCATCTTCCTGTTCATGGGCCGGGCGTTCGTCCACCACCCCCTGCACCTGATCCTCATCGTCGGAGCGCTCAATTTTCTTTTCGGCCTCATCTACGCCACTTCCTCGATCGCCATCTCGACCGAGATGATGGGGCTGATCCCCCATCATAATAAGTCGCTGTCCACGTCAATCACGATGGTGTTGATGCACGGCGGCGCGGCGATGTCGGGACTGATCTGTTCCAGCTCCGTCAAACTGGGCCTACTCGCCGAGCAGTGGACGTTCCACGGCGCAACGCTCTACGATTACGATTCGATCCTATTGGCCTACGGCGTTATGATCGCGCTGTTGGTGGTCACGCTGGGGCTGGTGCCGTCGGTGCTGTCCAAGGCGCAATGGGTCCCGCGAGGTTGATCGTCCAACCATGCGCCGGCTCACTCTGCTACATCGTGCGCATCTGATAATCTTGGGGCGTCTATCGTTGGTGTAAATGACCATTGATCACTTCGGCGATCAGGTCGCCGTGGAGCGAATAATGTTGTGTGATTGCGCGGGTTCGCCGATAATTCTAGGGCCTGTTAACACAAACGGAGCATGTCGACGGCAAGGGCGAAACAGATAAAACCGACAAACATAACATCCAACTTCTCAAAACGGGAAAAGATCCGACGAAAGTCTTTCAAACGACGGAAAGGCCGCTCCACTTCATTGCATTTTTTATACATTTCCCGCTCATATTCCCAAGGATACATCCGGTTGCGCTTTGGAGGAACGATTGGTTCCATCCCCAAATCCACGACCATTTGGCGCATGACATTACC